>Ga0129317_1000459_pt1 | contig 43180 bp, 57 predicted proteins | sample Cm1ome_FD_94430 | JGI IMG/M metagenome (GOLD analysis project Ga0129317, IMG submission 94430) | Eastern black-and-white colobus group fecal microbial communities from Wisconsin, USA - Cm1105 metagenome | ecosystem: Host-associated > Mammals > Digestive system > Large intestine > Fecal | place... | reverse complement strand
GTGTTTTTGAAAACAGTGTGATTATCAGTGTGGATGAAAGTTATTACGATAATTTAATAAGGCAGGAATTTCCTAAAGGAACTTGCAAAATTGTCAATATAATAGAGAATGCATTGGGAAACCATAAAATACTTACAGGAGATGTATTTATTGCTAAAAGAATTCAGCATTTTATAAATACTGGAGAATTCATAGTAATAGATGATGGCAATGATAGATTTTATGATGCTGTTGTAATCTATGCTGAGAAATCATAAAATCTATTTTAACAAAGTAAAGATATTTTACTGTTGTCAATTAAGAAAATGTTGATATTATTGATTTGGGTTGAAAAAGTTGTATTTAGACTTTGTGAGAAGTTTAGATACTTCTTTTTTTCTTTTGAATTAAGGGTATAATATAAGAGCAAATTAATTTAATATATAAAATTTAAAATCTGTTGTTACATATTTTAATAAGTGAGATAATGTAATTATAATTATGATACAAGAGGTAAAAAAATGTGGTCTAAAATCAAAAATGTTATATTTAATTTTTTCAGTGGTGTTATAGGTATTATTGTTATTATCCTTTCAATACCATTATTAGCAATACAAAGATCATTTATTGAAATTCCAAAAGAAAGAAAATCACGAGATGAATATAGAAAAAAGTTAGCACTCGCAAAAGAACAAGTCAAAATAAAATCATGGCGAAGATTAGATGATTGGAATGAAGAAGATGAAAAAAGAGAACGTCTTACAAGTAAAGAAGTGACGAGTAAACTCAATGTTCAAATAAAAAATATGATACAAAATGAACTTATTGATCAAGGTTTTAAAAAAGTATCAGGTAAAAACTGTTATAGAAAAATAATCAATAATATTGTATATGAAATACATATATATGCTCCTTTAAAATGTCAAAGAGGACTAAGAAGGCTTATTGCTTATGCATATCCAATGTGTTTTATATATCAAGATATTTCAAAGCATTTAAATGAAGAAAGTTACTTTGCTATTATGACGAAAGAATGTACATATGAACCACTTTTTGCTTTTGATTGTGCTATATTAGATAATCTCATTGGTTCTGTAGATGATATCAAGGATATGATTAATGATGAGGTTTTTCCTTTCTTTGATAGATTTCAAACTATCAAAGATTTTGAACAACCCTATTTAAAGTCTTATAAAAAATCAGATTTAAGTGACATAAAGGGATATTACAAACCATTAAGAAATGCTGTTCTCTATATTGCAGAAGAACAATATTCAAAAGCCAAATATGAATTAGAACAAATTATTCTATCACATGAAAAATATGTAAATGATATAAATAAATTATTACAAATGTTTAATAGGTCTTTACAAGATCCTAAAAGCTATGGCTATAAAAATGCAGAGAGTGAAATAGAATATCATCAAGAGATGTTAAACAAATACGAAAAAATCTATGAAATTGTTTAAGAATTATATGCAAAAATAGATAATACTATAGAAATTGAGAATTGGTATGAAAAACATTTACAGTTAGCGAAAACTATTATTGAAACAAATAAATTTTGTACTTATTATTTAAATGAATAAATTGATTAAAGATAATATATGAAATTTATAGGAGGTCATATTATGTTTTATGATGCTTTTAAAAAATCATTAAATCAAGATCTAAAGATTGTTTTAAATATAATTCCTAAAGAAACTTATCATAATGTAAGTATAGGAATCTCAGATGATTATGTGAGTTATGATGTAGATGGTCATATAATAAAATTCCCATATAGAATTTATTTTAAAGATGTTACGGATAATGAATATGAATCATTAAATGAATTACAGAAAATCATATTATGCTGTATTTATACACGAAGCTGTAATGGTTATGTGCGAGAAAAATATGTTAAAAAATTATTAGAGAGTTCTTTTGAGAAATGGACTTTTCCTTTTATTATAAAGTTATGTGATGAATATGTTGTTGAGATTTTAGAATTGATTTATTCATATTTGAAAGATAAAGATAATTCTGAAATTCAAGCCTTTTGTTTAGAAAACAAAAGACAAATAAAAAAAGGTTATTCAAGAATGATTAGTTATTGGAATGAATTTTATAGAAGTAAAGAAAGTTGTTTTAAAAAATATGTTGGAAGAAAATTGTATAGAGAATGTTTAGGTTATAATGAAGGAAAGTTTAAAGATGATGACATAGTCATAAAACAATTTTTATTGAATATTTTAGAGGATTTAAATACAAAGAAAATATCAAAAGAAAGAGCAATCAATAGATTAAATCAAAATAATAAATTAGTAAAAATAATAACAGAAAAAGAAGTCAGCTATTGTATTACGGATTGTTATTTTATGATAAAACACTTATTAGAAGAAGATATATCAAATAACGAAATTGTATATTTTATTGAATGTTTAAAAAATGAGAGAGAATACAATTTATATGAGAAAAACAAACAAATATTAAGGTAATGAATGAAGTTGTATAAATATGAATGAGATAAGGAGAAAATAGTATGGGATTGTTTGAATTTGATGGAGGTGTAGAAAATGCGAAAAATATATATTTATTCTAAAGAGGAAGAAGAACAAATAAATAAAGAATTAGGATATACGCCACAAGATTACAGCAATTATCCATATAACGATGAATTACATAACAAATACGGAGAACAACTTCAATTGACTATATCTATGTCATCAATAAAAAAGGCAATTTATAATTTATTTCATAGACAATGTCCTGATTGTTATGTGAAATTAGAAAGAATAAAAGAATTAAGATATATTGGATTTAGACATCATGCTGGTGCAACAGGCGGAAATTATAAAAAAGCTTATAAAGTGAGTTATGCTAGAGAATGTCCTCAATGTCATAAAAGATATTAGAAAAGAATTTTCCAATTACTGATGTTATTATAGAAGTAGGAATAGATATAAATACCAAAGATTCACATGATGGCACAGCTTTGGGATATTTGGTTTGTAGCAATAGTATGAAAAGTGATGAAGCAAAGAGTTTAATTAGATATATGATTGAACATGGGGCTGATTATTAAACAAAAGATAAATGGGGAAAAATATAATAGATTATGCAACTGAACAACACAATAAAGAGTTTTTAGATATAATCAAGACTTATAAATAGATTATTAAGGAGATGATAGTTTGTGATCAAAGAATTAAATATAGAAGAAAGTAATCGAATAAAAAATAAACTATTAGATACTTTAGAACAATATTCTATGACTCCAAATGGTTATTGGTATCCTTTATGCGAGATTACAAAAGATATTAAAAGTATTAGCTTTTTAAGAGAAGATATCAATAATGATAATTGGATAAAAATTTATAAAATACTTCAAGATTTAAAGGTTAAACAGATATATGAAGTACAAGAATTTGTAGATACAATTCGACTATGTCATTTTGATACTTATTTTTTGGAAAAAGATGATATTAGTTATGACATGTTATTCATGAGTGAATGCTATTGGTATGATGAAAATTATAAATATCTTATTTATACATCTCATGAAGGAACAATATCTTTTACAGGAGATGAATTAGTGAAAAGAATACGAAAAGATAAAAAGCTTCAAACAATCATTAAAGATATATTTTATCAAAAAATGAGTTAAGAGATAGAAAGTATATGAATTGATAAATTAACAAACTGGAAATATGTTGAAGAATTATCTGTTAAAAGAGTTTCTTTTACGATATTTGTTTATTAAACAATATGATGTTTTTCATATATGTTTCAAATAAAATAATGAGAAATACGGAGGAAAGTATATGTCAAAATGGGATTCAACTCAATATTTAAAGTTTTCTGAAGAACGTAAACAACCATGTGTTGATTTAATGAATAGGTTAAATGATCATTACAAATCAATTTTGGATTTAGGATGTGGACCAGGAAATAGTACAAAGAATTTACAAAATAAATATCCTCAAGCTGAAATAGTAGGAATTGATATTGACGATAACATGTTAGAAAAAGCTAAAGTAGATTATCCTGATTTAAAATTCATAAAAGGGCATATCCCTGAATCACTTGATAACTTAGAAAATCAATACGATTTAATCTTTTCAAATGCTTGTATTCATTGGATAGAAAAACAAGAAGAACTTATTGAAAAAGTGTATGATAGAATAAACAACGATGGTATTTTTGCTATTCAAATACCATTAACTCAAGAATCAGCATTTTATAAAGCTCTTTATACATTAATTAAAGATAAATGGAATAAGCTAAGTGGAATTGATAATTTTCACAATTTAAGTATTGATGAATATTATAATAAATTAAGTAAAAAATTTAGTGATGTTACGATTTGGACAGCAGACTATTATCATATACTTAATAGTAAAGCTGATATCATTGAATGGTATAAAGGAAGTGGACTTAGACCATATTTATATGCATTGAATGAAACAGAAAAAGAGTTGTTTTTAAATGATTTAAACAATGTCATTAAAGAACAATATCATACATTAGAAGATGGTAAAGTTTTTTTAATTATACCTAGACTATTTATAATTGCAAAGAAGTAACTAAATAACAAGTTGATTAAACAAACATACAGTTAAAAATCATTTGATTTAAAGAGAACAAAAAAGGAACTTAAATATGTTATTGATAATATTTCTAACTATAACGAAGTATTAGATGTGATAGTTTATATTGTTTTTCTAAAATAGATCATAAAATATATTTTATTGATAGAGATGAATTTTTTGATGAAGAAAGACATTTAATTGCTGATTCATTTGAAGAAATGTTATCTAAATGTGTATATGATGAATGATAAATATAACTTCATTAATAAAAGATCATTTAAGAATAAATAGTAAAATTAGAAAAAAGGTTAACTGAAATAAATAATTTTAGAATGGAGAAAAATATATGAGTTTTTTTAATAAGAAAAAGCAAGCTAAAAAGCCAAAAGAAAGTAATGAAATCATGAATAAGGACTTAAAAGAACATATAGCCAATATGTCATTGAATATTTTACAAAAAGATATTGACTTTGAAAATGTGGAATATACAAAAGTTGAATTTGGTTATTTGTTTGATATTGAAGGACATGGAATAGAAGCGTTATTTAAAGTTATTACAGATAAAACGACAGTATACTTTGCTGTTCAAGGGACAAAAATGTTAAGACTTGATTTTTCAGAAGAATTGTTCCAAAGTACAGTTGATGGATTTTTAGATATACATAGTTAGAATTTGATTAGGTGATGAAAATGGATTTTAGATTAGCAGTAATGCAAGATTTATCACAACTAAAAGATATGTATAAACAAATTGTGAAAAACATGAATGAACAAGATATTCAAATTTGGGATGATATATATCCTTGCGAGTTCTTTAAGGAAGATATAGAAAATAATCAACTCTATGTTTTACTTAATAATGATGAAATAGTGTCAGCTTTTGTTTTGTGTAAAACAAATTCAGGAGAAAATGCAGTTAAATGGAATAATAATCACGCAAAAGTATTATATATTGACCGATTAGGTGTGAATATTAAATATTTAAAGAAAGGAATAGGGAGTTTGATGCTTGATAAAGCGAAAGAAATTGCTCAAACATTTGGTGCTCAATATCTAAGATTTTTTGTACTAGATATAAATATACCAGCAATTCAATTGTATATTAAAAATGGCTTTATAAAAGTTGGTGGCACTTATGATGAAGTATTCGATGATGGCTTTGTACTACATGAGTATGGGTATGAAATAAAACTTTGATTAAGTATGGTTATATAGAAAATATTGATTTGATGATGTTGGAAGGAATGGTAGCTTTATGAATAGAGAAATGGCACTTAAGATATTAAGCGATAATGATGAAAGTATTAATAATAGTTTTTTAGATTATATTCATGAAAAATGTATATTTGATGAAAAATCGTATTGGGAATACTATGATTGTTTAATCACATTAGGTAAATGTAAAACTCATAATGAAAATAAAGAAGTTGTTAAACAGATATTACATATTTATAGTTATGTTTTATCTTCATTTGTACATCATTTTGATACAAATGATGGTTATGAATTAAACAATATCCCAAATGATTATAATGAATATATTGAAAACTTAAATTTTGCTATATCAGCATATTTTACTGATGATTATTCAAGTGAAAAATTTTTTGGTTTACAAAGACATTGTTAAATAACAGTTTGAATAGGGAAATGGAGATATATAAAATGGGATTTTTTAAACAGTTTATGAGAAAAGAATCATCTAAAGAAAAAACAGATGATATATTTATTAAGCCTGATAAAGAATATTTAGCATCACTGATTCAATTAGTGAACAAAAAGTATGAACAATTTCAATATGAAGAAGTAGATGAAAGTTCTTGTGATGTATTTTATATGCCAACAAAAAAAGAAAGTTATGTTGGTCTACAAATGGGATTATCTGAACAAGCAAGATTATTAAAGAATAATATTAAAGAAACTAAAAAAATACGTTCAAACTGTAAAAATTATATTAAAATACTAAAACAAGAAAATCAAATCATAAAAATTGAAAATATTAAGAATGGAAAAATTGATAATATCTATCTTGCTTATTATGAAAATGGATATCGTTATTTATTTCCGTATACTCACTCTGGACATAGATATCCAACTTATATAAGTGTTGTTCATTTTGAAGAAAATAAAGTTGTAGAGGAATATATGATTCAAAACAATCAAATTCTTTACAAGAAATATGGGAAACTGGAACATAACAAGGTAGATTACTATTATATTAATTATGTTCCAACAGGAAAATGTCCTATTTTAGAAGAAATGAGAGGTTATTATTTAGTAGATCAATTGGAGTATGTTGAAAAAGAATACTATGTTTGGACTCAAGATAGATAATATATAAATTTGAATTTGTGGGAGGGATATGTTTGAGAAAGTTATGTGCTATTTTAATGGTTATACTGTGCTTATTGATAACTGGTTGTTCAGAAACTAATAAGCTGTTTAACGACTCTATTGATTCTAAAAATCCATTAAGTGAAAAAGATACTGACGAACGTATTATTATGTCTCTTGAAAAGGCATACCCAGAACATGTTTTTTCTGTGGTCAAATCATTTGACAAAAAAGAAAACAAAGGTATTTTTGCTGATGAAAACGGAGTAGAATTTCCAGTACATAATCTTTTGTATGATAATGTATATCATTTTGGCTGTAGTGACGATTATCTAGCAACGATTTTAGAAAAAGAAAATTTTGTTTCAAAAGCAAATGAAATTGCTTCAAAATACAAATGTTATATTGCAGAAGATGAACAAAAAATGCGAGTTGTTGATATACAACCACTACAAGCTAGTAACAATGATTATAACTATGCAGAATATGCTAAAATGGTATCCGAAATATTAAATGTAGTCAATGTTCCACGTATTATCAGACCTGAAACAACAGAATTTTCTACAAGTGTTATTAATTACTACACCAATCCTTGTATGAGTATAATCACATTCCCTGTTAAATATAAGGAGGTAAAGACATCGGTAAAATTTTATTTTGACGACAAGGATTTATCTATTGAACAATTAAAAGAGCGTTTTAAAGCAGGAGTAAATGATTTGAAAAGTGGGTACGACAATTAGAGTTACAAACTCAATAAATTAGAATTTTTAAAGGAGTTTGCTATGAGTTTTTTTAATAAATTTAAAAATAATGAAACTATGCCAAAAAGTATTAAACAAACAAAAGATGGTTTTATAGAAATTGAATGTGAAATTTTAATTCATTGGAATGAGCCAAATGGTGAAGGTTGTATTGTATCAGATAAAATAACTAAAGATGGTTTTAAAGTTGGTTATATGATTAGAGAAGAACCTGCTGAAGGTAGACCGGATAGTGGTTGGCGCTTTATGGCTGGTAACGAGGATGATGAATATATGAATAATCCTAAAAATCATCATGTGTTTGCATTAAATACAATTTGTAATTATGACAAGGATATTATCCCATATTTAAAATCTAAAATAGGAAGTGCGTATATAAGAGTAGATGACTATTTATTTGAAATAGATGATGGTTCTAAACCGATATTTCTAAGTAAACAAATAAATAATTCTTAGTTTGATGAAGTATGAATAAAGTGTATAATTGATGGTTTAATTAAACGAATATATAGAAATAAATTCCAGTTTGATGAAGTGAAAAAATAGAAAAATTAAGTCGAAAGCAGGTGAATAATATGATACAGCTAATATTAGGTATTGTGATAATTGTTTTAGGTTTATTTAGTATTATAAAAGGTAAGCTGCCTTTTATTAAAAGATATACCGAAGTGAAAAATATAAAGTTACATTCGAGAATCGAGGGAATAGCTTTATTATTAATAGGGATTTTATTGATTTTTCATTATTTTGTACCAACGGATACTATAGCATTAATGCTTGTTGTTTTATCAATTGGGATTTTTTCATTGATACTAGAAATAGCGTTAAAAGCAATATAAAATTAGAAATTTGATAGTGAGGTTATCATGAGAAACGATATTGAATATGTCAAAGTGTTTATGGAGTACGAAGCTGATGATATACCTATGGTATATTTTTATGAAGTGGATTTAAATGATGAACGATCTGCATTACGAGTAATAGAAGTCTTTGTGAACAGGACAGTAAAACTGATTGATGACCTATATTATGATGCTATAGAAGTATGCCAAATCCCAACAGTAGATGAACTTAATTCTGGAATTTGGGGAAATGGATTTTATGCCACAATCATCTCTAAAGAAGAATTTGAAAAAATATGGCTTACTAAGATTTATAGCGAAAGCTTGGCTGCAATATAAATAAGATTTTTGATGAGGAGATGTTGAACATGTCTTATGAACAACTAAAACAACAGTTGGATGATTATAATTGGGATAATGGATTTGAAATACCGAGTCAGATTATTTCTAATCCCGGTTGTGATTTGTCATTAGCTTTAGAAGTATTCTACCTAACGGATGGGTATAGTTTTCTAATGAAAATATCAAATGAAGAAAAAAGAAATAATGAATGGTATACATTTATAGAAAATTTATACCAAGACATAAATGATGGAAAGTATTTAAAATCGAATCATCGTTTTAAGATACCATTGACTAAAGTCCAATGCTTTAAATTAAGAAAGAATAATATTTCAAATTTATTTTTAGAAGATATATAAATTACAATTTGATAAAGTAAAGATATAGAGAACTTAGAATTTGCAAGGGAGGATTACACATGGAATTTCCTTTTTATGACGCACCAAACACAGCAACTATTATCTGCCGTCACATAATAAATGGAGAAGAACCTATTTTATTTGTATCACATGATGAAGATGACGGAATGTGGCAATTCTTATGTGGAAAGATACATGAAACAGATGACGCAAAATTAGTTTCTTTGAAGTCTGTATTTGAGTTGGATAATTCGATTGGAGATTTAATAGATATGCCTTGTGGTTACTATGCAACAAGGGAAAAACAAACAGATAATTGGGTGATTAGGAAACGTTAAATCCCAGTTTGACGAGGAGGTTTTGATATGGCAGATGATAAAATAATTAATAAGATTATCAAAAGAAAATGCAAAGAAATTTTTCCTGAAGATGTCTTTCAAAAAGGAACATCAAGAGTTTATTATGATGATAATGGCTATTATTTAACGCATATTGAATTTCAACCATATTCTTTGAAAAGAGGAACTTTCCTCAATGTTGGATTATCATTTCTTTTCGGTAAAGGTGAGAATCTACTTTATGACTTTTCTTATGATAATGATATAAGAGTTGGAAAGGAATTTATTGAATTCATAGATGAAACACAATTTGAACGTGATATTGTCAAATATGTTGAACTTGCTAACGAATATATTCATAAATATCGAGAATTTAGAGATATTCAGTATGCTAAAGAATACATGATGAATTATCTTGATGATAGCAATTGGAACCCATACTATAAAGCAATGCTTTGTTTTTTAACTGCTAATATTGTTCAAGGGCAAAAATATTATCAAATATTTTTAGATGACCCATTCTTTGAAAGAATTATTGAACGAGATCATTATCCAAAAAGGATAGAAGATTTAAGTAAAGAATATGTTTTAGATATGATTAGAAAACAAAGACATTATTGGCATAGTAAACCAGCAATGAAAAAGATGAAAAATTATCCAGTATGGGAATGATAAATTACAGTTTTTTAGTACGAATTTTATAGTAACAAAATTCAAAAATGACAAGTTAATAATATGTGTTCAAACGAATATAGCAAGTAGGTATTCTACTATTTCCTCGATATTATTCAAATGCAAGTGTTACTTTACAAGATAATTTATGTAGTAAGTTATACTTTCTTGTTATTTTATATCACTTACACCATACTTATCATGAAAGCAGGGAGGAATAAAGATGGATTTTGGAAAACAAATAAAACAGATTAGGAAAGATAATAACTTAACTCAAGAACAAATGGCTAATATGCTAAATGTTTCGCGTCAAGCAGTGTCAAACTGGGAAAACAATAAAAATCTTCCTGACTTGGAATTGTTAGTTTTGATGTCCAATGTTTTTTCTCTTTCGCTTGATTATTTAATTTTAGGAGGAAATGAAATGAACAACATGACAGCAAAACTAATTAAAGATGGTAGTGAAACAAGAAGGACTAAATTTAATTTAATATTAATTATTATTGCTACAATTCTTTTGTTTGTAGGAACAACTTGTTTGATTATTAAGGGAATGAGTGTGGAATATATAGATGCTCAAGGAATACTTCATGAGAACTTTTTTTTAATACCAATTGGAATTTTATTTATTTTCAGTAGTATAATCACATTTTGCGTTGCAGGGGTAAAGAAGTTATTTATGAATATTTCGCTAAAAAAGTGACAATGTCTCACTGTTATGATGACGTCATCACACAAGTGTGACGATAAAAACTCACAGATCATTCATATAAATTTATGAGTTTTTGTTTGTAATGCCAAATATAACAATGCGGTCATATGACCGTATTTTTTATTGACTAAAATAAAATTCTATATATAATATAAAGTATAGGGAGGTGGTTTAGTGACATATCAACCCGATGATACTCATATTATTATTTTCCTTGAACATGCAAAGAAATTGATTTTGGAAGGAAAATATGATTTTGTTCCTAGAAGAAAGAATATGCAATCATTAGCACAATATGGTTTAACTATTACAAATGCAAAGAATGAAATTTTAGATTTGGTTGTTCGTGACTATTATAAAGGTCCTGAACAAGATCATGATATTACTAAACCAGGAGAAGTTTGGATTTTTAAAAAGAATATAGAAAACAATCAATTCTATATTAAATTAAAAATTGTAGAAGAGTGTGGAATGGATATTTTGAAGTGTATAAGTTTTCATGTAGATGATTAAAATAGTTTATAGGAGGTAGCGTCAATGAGAAGATTTTGTGAAGTGTGTAATAAAGAAGTAGATACAAAAATTATCACTAAGAAAGAATCTTACAATGTTTGTGGTGAAATGATTGAAGTAGATGCTGATATTCTTGTTTGTGCAGATTGTGGTGAGGAGTTTTTTTGTGAAGAATTAGATAATCAAACTTTAGTTAAAGCTTTTCATATTTATCGCAAGAAGCATAAACTTTTACTTCCAGAGGAAATTAAAAAAATAAGAGAACAGTATGGCTTAAGCCAAAGAAGTTTTGCTAAACTTCTTAATTGGGGAGATAAAACAATTTGTAGATACGAAAATGGAGCTATTCAAGATAAAGCACATAATAGCCTTCTCCTATTTTTACGTAATCCTGAAAATATGAAATCATATCTTTTTGATAATGAGATATCATTAGATGAAAAGCAAATACAAAAATTAGTTCATACACTTGAAAAACTTGAGGAAACTGAGGAATCATATATTGCTAAACAATTTTATGAATCTCACTTTTCTTCAATTCCTTGTGAGGATAATGGTTTTAAAGGTTTTGATTATGAGAAATTATGTGCAATGGTATTGTTTTTTTCTCATAAAAATTCAGAACTTTTGAAGACAAAACTTATGAAGTTGCTTCATTATTCAGATATGATATTTTATAAAGAAAATGGAGTTTCTATTTCAGGATTAAAATATGCTCATCTTCCGTATGGTCCTGTTCCTGAGAATTTTGATATTCTTTTTGGAAGATTATCTTTTGATCATATAGCTCATATTCAAATATCATATGATAATGGATATGAAAAACATCAAGTTATACCTGAATGTGAAATTCCCAATAAAATACTTTCTGACGAGGAATTAAGCGTTCTAGAACGAATTAATAAAAAATTTAAGGATTTTGGGTCAAGTGATATTTCTAAATATTCACATAAGGAAAAAGGATATTGTTCAACAAAACAAGGTGAAATTATTTCATATGCATATGCTAAAGATATCACACTTAAATAATAAAAGCATTAGTATCGCATATAAAATTGTGTGAGATATTATTAAAGTATATTTGAATAAAACAACAAAATTCTATAAATAACACTTAAAGGTGATGTTGCGTCACCTTTTATAATGTATTAGTATTAAAATGAATATTTCACTAAAAAAGTGACGATGTCTCACTGTTATGATGATTTCAGTAACATGTTGTATTTTTTTGAATGAAATAATCATTTGAAAGAAATATAAACTTATAGTGTAAAAATTCCAGTTTTATAGGTAATTTAATAATAAAAGGAGGCTAGGGTTATGGGAATTTGGATGAATGAGTAATAGCAAGGAGTATCTATGTTATTACGCCTTGCTGATCGCTAAATAACAAAAGAATGATTAGGAGGCAATATGATATGTCATATTTTTATTGTGAAGATAAAAAGATTTATTACAAAGAAATTGGACAAGGGAAACCACTAATAATGATACATGGCGATACTGCTTCATCTGTTATGTTTGAGATGTTGTTACCCTTATATCAAAATGATTTTCATGTTATCTTAATAGACTTATTAGGAAACGGAAAATCAGATAGAGTTAATAGTTTTCCATCAAATTTATGGATTACACAAGCTGATCAAGTGATTGCTCTTATTGAACATTTAAAACTCACTAATGTTAATGTTTTAGGAACAAGTGGTGGTGCTTGGGTTGCCATAAATGCAGCATTAAAAAGACCAGATCTTGTTAATAAAGTGATTGCAGATAGTTTTGATGGTAGAAACTTACATGAAGGTTTTGCTAATAATCTTCTAAAAGAAAGAAAATATGCAAAACAAGATAATAATGCAAGACAATTTTATGAGTGGTGTCAAGGAGACGATTGGGAATACGTTGTTAATCTTAATACACAGGCATTAATAGAATGTGCGATTAAACAAGAACCGCTTTTTTTCAAACCTTTAGAAGCACTAGAAGTTCCAATCCTTTTTATAGGTAGCAATCAAGATGATATGTGCAGGAAAGATATGTTTTTGGAGTATGAGGAAATGAGTAAACTTATTGCAGATGGAACGGTGTGTATGTTTGATTTTGGAGGACATCCAGCTATAGTAAGCAATGCTGAAGAGTTTTCAAAAAATGTATTGAACTTTTTACAAATATCTTTATAAATAATTATCCTCCGACTAAGCCGGAGGATAATTATTAGATGTATTGATAAAATTTTAATGACCAATTAAACTTAAGATTGATTATTGTTTTTTCTGATAACCTTGTATGGATTTCCATATGTGATTACATATGTTCTTTTAATATATTAGCTTTTTTACAATTAGAGAAGTTTCATTCTATTATCTTCTTTATATTTTTTATGACTTGGATTTCCTTCAACTCTATAAATTTTTTTATTCTTGATATCGTAAATGACAGACCAAACAGTATCAGCATTTGTTTTTCTATCATACTGACACATAAATCCATATTTTCCTGAAAGAATATCTTTAGCATCTTTTATACTAAAATAATCTTGTAATTTCTTTAACGCATTATAAGCAACTAAATATCTTTCTTGACTTCTCCAATCATCAAGATGAATATCATTACAGAAATCTTTAAGATCTAATGAATTGAAGTTATTTGCAGTGACTACAAAGTTTTCATTTGAATTTGGTTCAATCACTTTGACAATATTAGGTGTACATTCAACAACAACAATATGTCCACGACTATCAGCAATTGTTAATGTTTGCAATGAAGCAATAGGAACTTTATTTAAAAACATAAGTGCTTCATCTGTTGATTTGCATTTTTCTAAAAGATAACGAACTAACATTCCAGCATTAAGACCTGCTTTTTTTATTTTTGGATAAATAAATGTTAATCCTACAGCTAAACCATATTCATTAATACCATCTTCCATTTGAACAAATGCCGTTGTATTTCCATGAAATGCATAACTATTTTCTAAGTTGTAAAGACAATTCATATAGAGTTTTTCTAATGAAACAAGAAAGTCACTGTTTCTAGCAAAAATAATGTTGTTTGAGTCTCTATATACAAAACATGTACAATGATTGTTGAATTCAAAACAATACATACTCAAAAGAAAAGTATATAAATCTTCATAAGACATCTTTTGTCCATCGGCAATTCCTTTTATTTCTTCTAATACTTCAGGAAAATAATCTTGATAAATGGGTAAACATTGATTTGCGAATTTTTTTCTTTCTTCAGTGATTTTAAAAGTATGTTGTTTGTTGATGTGAATTTCATTTTTTAATAATAAGCTACCCCAATGATAGCCAGCGTCATAATGAGATTTCTTAAATCTTACATGATACATTTGTATTAATCCTCCTTATATTTTTGGAGTAAGATCTTGCTCAAGTTAATGTTAATTGAATAAAAAAATGATGTCAATCAAATAAAATTTGATTTATTATTTCATAAAATTGAAAATCAATAATTTTTTTCTAAGTAATGATTTACTTGTAAATACTTAAAAGAAGATTTATAATATAAACGACATATGTCGGATATAAAGGAGGTTTGTATAATGCCAAAACCTAAGAGATGTAGAAGGGTTTGTAGTGAACCACGCTATGCACAATTTATGCCAATTAATCATAATAAAGAAACAATAGAATCTATAATTTTAACAATTGATGAGTATGAAGTCATTCGATTAGTAGATTATGAAAATAAATCTCATGTAGATTGTGCTAAAATCATGGATATTTCACGAACAACTGCTACAGAAATTTATCAAACAGCCAGAAAGAAAATTTCTGATTGTTTAGTAAATGGAAAAGCATTAGTTATCAAAGGTGGAGAATATCGTTTCTGTGATGGTTCTGCTTATCCGCACTGTCATAAAAAATGTAATAAGTATACAAACAGTAAAGAAATTGTTATTAGGAAGGGAGGTAATATTATGAGAATTGCTGTTACTTTTGATTGTGGAGAAGTGTTTCAACATTTTGGACATACTGAACAATTTAAGTTTTATGATGTTGAAGATAACAAAATTGTATCAACTCATATTTTAGACACTAATGGGAATGGTCATGGTGCATTAGCAGGATTTTTGCAAGTTAATCAAGTAGATGTTGTAATTTGTGGTGGTATTGGTAGTGGTGCACAAAATGCACTTGCACAAGCAGGTATTCAGTTATACGGAGGAGTATCTGGAAATGTGGATGAAGTGGTTGATGCCTTTATTGCAGGCGAACTTGGATATAACCCTGATATTAAATGCAGTCATCATGAACATGATGAAGGACATGCTTGTGGTGAACATGGATGTGGTAGTCATAACTGTGGACATTAGTTTACATCTATAATTAAATTGGAAGAAGAGGAGGTAACTATATGAAATATGTTTGTAAGATTTGCGGTTATGTTTATGACGAAGGCAAAGAAAATATAAAATTTGATGATTTGTCAGATGATTGGGTTTGTCCATTATGCAGTGCTAGTAAAGATGCATTTGTTTTAGAATCTCAGCCACAAAAGAAAACTGATAATGATAAAGTTTTACCTAAACATGAATTAAAGGAACTTACTTATGGAGAAATTTCTGCGTTATGCTCAAATCTAGCAAAAGGTTGCGAAAAACAATATAAGAATGAAGAAATGAAAATGTTCTTAACTCTTGCTGATTATTTTTCAACACTGACTCCAGAAATTGATCATTCAAGTATTGAAGAAATCTTAGACTTGATACAAAAAAATCTTAATGAAGATTATCAAGATATCACTAACATTGCATCTGAATATCAAGATCGTGGTACTTTAAGAGTTTGTGTTTGGGGCGAAAAAGTAACGCATATTTTAAATTCCTTACTATCAAGATATGAAAAAGAAGGAGAAGCATTTCTAAAGAATACGAATGTATGGGTGTGTACAACTTGTGGATTTATCTATGTGGGAGATAAGGCACCAGAATTATGTCCTGTATGTAAGGTTCCTGATTGGAAATTTGAAAAGATAGAAGGTGATGTACAATGAAACAAAAAGTAGCTGTTCGTAACCTAAGATTATGTACTAAGGACTGTATCTGTTTATATGTATGTCCAGTAGGTGCAACTGATACAGAAAACAGTATTATTGATGTCAATAAATGTATTGGCTGTGGTGTATGTGCTGAAGCTTGTCCTAGTAAAGCCATTAGTATGGTTCCACTAAACTACCCACCTCAACAAGGAAAACATAAAAATGTCGTTGCTGCTGTTAATCATTTAGCCAATTCTAAAATGAAACAAGAGAATATGGCTTTAACAGTTACAAAAATGACTAAAAAAGATGGCTTGAATCGTTTGATGAAAGCAATTGCGAAATCTAATCGTTTGATGGCAGAAGATTTAATGCGTGAAGCAGGATATATGCTTCCACAAAGTGCAAATACACATAATTTATTAAAGAAATTTATTGAAAATCCTCCAACTGAGGAATTCCCAGTTGAAGAAGCAAAGGAAATATTAAAAAGAATTCCATGTAATGAAGAAAAGAAAGAAGAGGTAATGAAAATGGAAAAATGGAAATGTACAGTTTGTGGATATATCCACGAAGGACCAATGAGTGAAGATTTTAAATGTCCAGTATGTAAACAACCAGCTAGTGTTTTTGTGAAGTTAGAAGAAGAAAAACCAGTTAACCCTTATGCAGGAACACAAACAGAAAAGAACTTAGAAACTGCATTTGCAGGTGAATCACAAGCAAGAAACAAATATACTTATTTTGCATCTGTTGCTAAAAAAGAAGGATATGAACAAATTGCAAGTTTGTTCTTAAAGACTGCTGACAATGAAAAAGAACATGCTAAAATGTGGTTTAAAGAATTAAAAGGTTTAGGGGATACTCCAGCTAATTTAAAAGCTGCAGCTGATGGTGAAAACTATGAATGGACAGATATGTATGATGGTTTTGCTAAAACTGCAGAAGCAGAAGGATTCCCAGAATTAGCTGCAAAATTTAGATTAGTTGCTGCTATTGAAAAACATCATGAAGCAAGATACAGAGCCTTATTAAAAAATATTGAAATGGCTGAAGTATTTGCAAAAAGTGAAGTTAAAGTTTGGGAATGTAGAAATTGTGGTCATATCGTAGTTGGAACAAATGCTCCAGAAGTTTGTCCAGCATGTGCTCATCCACAATCATATTTTGAAATTCACGAAGAAAATTATTAAGAAAAAATGCCTATGATAATGCGTAGGCATTTTTTTTAAAAGAAATAATACAAAAGTAGAAGCAAGTTTTAGATTTTGTATAAGATTAGAAAAATTAAATCAAACAAAAAAATTGTCATTTACAATATCAAAACATAATAATCTAATTTGTGATTCAGGTTAGTTATTTTTTGTCATATTTCAACTTATCTTGAAGTGTAGTATTATAAATCAATCTTACTCAAGTTAATGTTAATTGAAAAAAATTTGAAATCAGTTGTTACACATTTCAATAAGTGAGATAATATATATAATAAATGTTGATAATATACATTGAAAGATTTCATAGATTTTAAATAAATCTAATTGATATGTCATTTAAATTTGAGGTAGAAAACTATGTTTGAAAAACTATTTAAGAAAAAAACAGCATTACCAGTAAAAGAATTTATTGAAACTGTAATGAGTATGATTAATAATCATTTTTCTAATGATGGATGGAGTTGTTTAAAAAGCAGTAGAAAACTAAAAAAGACTATAGGAATTCTTGATTTTGAAGTTTATTTTTTCTCATCAAAATGGAATCAAATGAATAAAAGAATAGAAATTGAATATAGTGCACATGTATTTTGTAGAACATATAAAAGACCACATAATCAAGTATTAAGTTTTAAATATAAACCATTAAATAAAGAATTAATCATGCCAGATCGAAGAACATCTTATGATTATCCTTATTATAATATAATCTATAAGGAAAACTTTGTGAGGGTTGTTGAAGATATAATTTATCAATTATCTCAAACAATTGTTTTATTAGCTCATGAGTTTGAAAATGATTTTAAATCTACAGGAATATAACTTGCTAAAGAAGGTTTAGGTTTTATTAATAAAATCAATTATAAAGGATTCGAAGATGATCGTTATATTAATATTCAATTTATAGATGATTATATTGATAGAGATTATGCACTCTTATTGGCTAAAAAATATTATGAGAATTTAAATGATAATGAAAAAGAATATATTAATAAAAGCATAAAATTATATAACAATGATATGGATTTTAATGATTATTTTCATAATGATGTATATATTATAAAAAATTATAAAGATATCATATCAATTTGAATAGGATGTGAAAATAAAATGTGTATAGAATGTTATGTTGATGAAAGCAGAAGAACACCATTATTAAATCCATTAGAATGTTTAGAAAATCATACCCAGTACATATGTGGAACTTGTGGACGATGTATTTGTATTGAACATGATCTTAAACGTGGATTACAACGATGGAATTTTCCTTTTAAGTCTTTAGGAATTGCAAAATTATATTTGCGTACTGCTGATTATAGTATGAAAAAACCATGTGGTATTTATAAACTAAAAAGTGAAAATGGGAGAATATCATATAAAATATTTGTAGATCATGAAGATTTATGCACATATTTAAAAAAGAACAAAGGTAAAACTTGTGAAGATATGAAACCTGTTTTTATTGTTGAAGAATATAAAGAATATGCAAATACCCAAATAAGAAAATTAACTTTTGATGAAATACAAAAATATATGTCAGAACGATCAATTGAATAAGGGATTGAATGATTATGACTACTATTGATAAAACTTCAATTTTGTATAATGATTGTTTACAAAAAGAAAAGTACAATAGAATAAAGAATAGTTGTATAAAAGACTTTAAAATCATTGACGATGAAAAGTGTTTAACTAGTATTGTTAAATATTTATTGTTATTTGATAACATAGGGATATTTTAATGATCAAAGTCAAGTTTTAATACTTGAAGAATAATTAAGTCTGCAATATGTGGGCGTACGAAAGGAAGCAAAAGAAGTAATAAATAATAAAAAGAAAAATTGATGAACAAGGAGAAAACACAAATGAATGAACTTATTCAAAGTATTATGGATACCATTAATAAGAAAGGTGTTCAAAGCAATTGCAAAAAGATTTTAAAGAAATGCAATATGAAATCTGTGAAAGATGTTGGATTAGTTACAGAGTTAGCAATATGGCTTTATATTTATGGATACAATCAAGAAGCTATTTCAGTTTGTGATTTGTTTAAAAATGAACAATTTAATGGAAATTATACATTATGGAGTAGTATAGATTCTACATATTGTTTAAAAGCAAGAATACTTAGAGAACAAGGATGTTTAGATGAATATAAAAGTATCATTGAATTTGTTAATCAATATAGAAATCCAGAACTATATGAAAATCTTGTTGATTGGTTTATGGTAACTATTGATAATAATATTCAAAGTCATTTAAAAGATCATAGTCAATCAGGAGTTAAGAGGTGGAGATTGATCAAGTTTGAAAAAGCTATCGCCTATAAAGAAGCAGGGAACTTCCCAATAGAAGATGATGTCTTAGAAAAGATTATTATTGAATTAAAAGAAATATTATCACAAGAAAAGTAACACTTAAATATGAGAATTGAGGGAGGAAGTATAAATGGGATTTTTTAAACAGTTTAAGTCTAAAGATAAACCAAAAGAACCAATCATAATAAAACCAATCAAAACAAAACCTAAAAAGTATTGGGGTTATTGTTATAATGAAAAATTTAATGTGTATTGTAATGGGGCAACAGTATATGTTTATGACAAAGTTGGTAATGAATTATCAAAATTTAAAGATGTTCCATATGCATATCGTGCTAAATTTATGCCTCATACAAATATATTAGTTGTTAAATCAACATCAGGTTATTTGGCTATTTATGATTTAAACACATTGACTTTATTAAAGAAAATGACAGTAAGCCGAGTTGGTGCTCAAGATGAAGGATTTGCTTTTAGTTTTGATGGTCAGTATTTCTGTAATATAGAAAAACCAGTATCTTCGCTTCACACACAACTTGCTGTTTATAGAACGTCTGATTTTAAACAAGTATCAACATTATTTCTAAATAATAAAATTGTAAATTTAAAACATATTGAATTTGATACTAACAATAAGTGTTATGTTTTAGGGTTTGTCAGAAACGATGAAGGTGTTTATGATTATGGATTTATTGGTGAATTAGTAGAAAAAGGAATTAAGAATATTAAGAAATTAAATAAGGATGATTTTGAATATATAAGAGCATTTAAAAACTGGGAAGATTTTGGTTTTACTGAAAAAGAATATGAAAATACTATTCTATTAAAAGATAAAGAAAATATTGAGTATGTATCTTTAAAAGATTTGTATAATAAGTCAATGGGAATTTGATGAGGGAGATGCTTTATGATAGATATTGAGTTTCATACAGTCAATGTTGGATGGATTGACGGAAGTTTAATAACAGATGAAAAAATATATATTTCAACTATAGCTGGATTACTAATTTTTTAGATGATTTATTGAAAGCTGTTTTATATGTCGGAGGGTATATAGAGGAAACAAATTTATAGCACACTCTGAACCAGCAGTAGACGAATGGTTATTGTCTAAAAATGAAAATGAATTAATGATTAATATTAATTCATTTACAGATGATACAAGAAAAGAATTAATAGAAAATGTGAGAATGCAATGTGATTACGATAACTTTGTTAAGAATTTGTTTAATGCTCTAACTAAACTGATTAAAAAAATAGGATTATATGGCTATCGAATTGAATGGGATGAAGAATTCCCACTTGCATTATATTTAAAACTATATGATATAGTTAATAATACTCATTTTTTGATTTGAAAGAATTAACGATTGAAGAATCTTATAAACAAGGACAAACTACTGATATTAGTAACGAATTAGCTTTACTAATAGACATTTTTAATTTTTGAATTTCAACAAGGAGATAATAATATGGGATTGTTTGATAAATTAAAAAAGAAAAAAACGATATTTGTATATGATGAAAAATATAATGAGTTTGTGGCAGAACTAAATGGTATTAAGTTTATTTGTGAAAAAATAGAAGATAATTATGAATATACTGCAATAGAACTAGCTCATTGTTATGAAGAAAAGATAGCAGATCTTGTAAACTTTTTATTGCCAGATATCAATGAAATGTTTGGAGTATCTGATGTTGAAGTGATTCAAAAAGCATTGGGGAAACCTGAAATAGATTTAGATAGGAGTATGATTAATTATCTTGAACAGACTTTAGATGATGTTCATATTATTTCTGTTGAATTTAAAGGACTATTTACAGATTTTTATTATGCAAGTATTGATGGATAAATGGGAATTTGGTGAGGAGGTTTAGTGATGGACACTAAAAGAAAGAGTAAGTTAATTAAATTATTTGATGAAAACTATGAAGAATCTTCAAGGTATTATTCAATTGAAAATTATATTGCTGGTCAGAAAGATACTTATAATAGATTTTATCAAGACTTATCTAAAGAAGAACAAGTTAGAAAATATGTTAGACAAATTACTAATCATGAATTTGTATATTTAGGTTTAATTGAATCGCTAAGAAACAGTGATTATAAATATTTAGATAATGCCTTATATACTTATGTCAGCATGAGAATGAGATATGAATGTACTGCTAGATCATACTATGATCATTGTATAGCTGGGTGGAATCTCACTCCGATTGTTTTAGCTTCAAATCGATTCAAAGATATTGAAAAGATTTATCCAAAAGAAATCGGATTAAGTAAAAATGGAATGAATTTCTTAATTATCGCAACTAATTTAATTATGTATCTATATTACAAAGAAGAATCTTGGAAAGAACAAATCATTAAAGAAACAGAAAAATACTTAACCAAGAAAGATTCTTTAGAGTTTAAATCAATTGTTAGTGCCTTATATGCTTTAGTAAAGAGAGATTTTGAACAATTTTCTTTGGAATTAAGTAATGTATGTAAAGGCAGAAAGAGAACTAAACTTTATAATGAAAATAAATTTACTAAAGAATTTTCATTTTATTCATTAGGTTTATATAACTTTGCAAATTTCTTATACCCTGATGAGATTAAGAAGGTAAATTTGCCCGAAGATGAAAACTTCATGATTGATTATCACAATCATCAAAAAGAAAATGGTTATAGAGTTGGTGAACAATTTGTGATATTTGAAGAACCTTTGACACTTTTAAATAAAGTGATAAGTGTAGATGTACCAGCAGTTTCATTAGTTAAAATTGAAAGAAAACCAGAAACTGAATGGGAAGAACATACAAAAGAAATTATTAGAAGAATAATGGAAAAATGAAGACACAAATTACAGTTTGTTAGCATAATAAAAAAATGGATGTTATAGAGGTCATGTTAAATGAAAATTAGTAAATTTAATGAAATAGTTAATAGTGTTAAAACAAATAATTCTTTATTATTTGAGTTGGAACACGATACCATTCCAAGTGAAAAAGATATAGTAGAATTTGAAAAACAATATAATGTTTTATTAACAGAAAAATATAAACAAGTTCTCTTGAAATATGGTGGTGGTTTTTTTGGATATGCAAATATATATTCTTTAGATAAAAAAAGTCATTTTTACATTTTGAATAACAATCCATTTCCTCTAAGTGATATTTTATATATTGCTGATAATGAATGTGGCGATTATTATTTTCTTAAAATCGTAGATGGCATTTGTCAAGATAATATCTTCTTTTATAATCACGAAATAGATAATGTAAGTAATACAAAATTTTCTGATATATTTGAATATCTTGCAGAGGTTGGATTACGAAGATAACTGCGAATTACAGTTTAATGATAGAAAAATCTTAGAATTGGAGGTGTTTTATGTCATCAAAAAAAGGAACAGCGTATTCATTCTCATTTACACCTAAAGAATTATTTTATAAATTATTTAAACGAAAAAGATGTCCAAAATGTAATGGTAAGTTAGTAGAAGTTCATGAGAAAGAATTTAAAGGTATAGAAAAAAATACAAGACCAGCAAGAATGCATAGTCATTATGCTGATGAACATGAGGTATATAAGGTTGATATTTTATACAAATGTACTGATTGTCATTGTGTTTATACTATAGAGGAATTATCAAAGTCAATAAATGATTGATGAAACTTAAATAATCCAGTTCAAGCACTTGATAAATAGGGAGTAACAATCATTCCATCAGAATCATTACCTCTATTTCAAAATCAAATTGAAGAATAAAAAAGATTCATTATGGTGTTTAAATAAAAATACTAAGAAAATTCATATTCTGTTAAAAAGATAAAAACGATTGTTCCTTAAGAGCAATCATTTTTATTAAAAAAATGATTTGACATTTAAAAATTATTGAATATAATATATAGCGTGCTATGTATTGTAAAGGAGATAAAAATGCCAAACAAGAAAATAGGTTTTTTAATTAAGCAAGTTTATATTCTTCATGAACAACAATTAAATAAAAGGTTTAGTCAATTTGGTTTAACTGCTTCACAAACCTTTACTCTTGTACATCTTCTAGTAGCAAGAGAACATGATGAACAAGTTACGCAAAAGGATTTAGAAAAGAGATTTGATATTTCTAATCCAACAGTAACGGGAATTATCAATCGTTTAGAAGCCAAAGGTTTAGTAAAACGTATACCGTGTAAGCATGATGCTCGTAGTAAGTATATTGTTGTTACTGATAAAGCCATTGAATTGGATAAAGAGTTGCGTAAGGCTTTTGAAGCGGCTGATCAAGAATTAGTTACTGCTTTAAATGAAAATGAAATTAATGAATTAAGTCAATATTTAATTAAAATATTAAGAAATCATTCTTAATATTTATTTTAGAAGGATATATAGCACGCTATTTAATTAAGGGGGTATGTAAATGATAAAAACACTTTTAAGTCAAATTAAAGAATATAAAAAAGAAACTTTATTGACACCTTTGCTTGTCATTATAGAAGTTGTTTTAGAAGTCATGATTCCTTTTTTGATGTCTTTCATTATTGATAAAGGAATTATGGCTAATGATATAGATGCTGTTATCAAAATTGGTGGTGCGACTTTAATTGCTGCATTTGTATCATTAACTGCTGGTGCTTTAGCAGGTAAATATGCTGCCAAAGCTTCTACAGGTTTTGCTAAGAATTTAAGAAAAGCAATGTATTATAATATACAGAATTTTTCTTTTGCAAACATTGATAAATATTCAACAGCTGGGTTAGTGACACGTTTAATGACAGATGTGACTAATGTTCAAAATGCTTTTCAAATGGTTATTAGAATGTGTATTAGAGCACCTTTAATGATGATTAGTGCTATGACAATGGCATTTCTTATTAATCGTGAATTAGGAATGATTTTTGTGGTTGCTATTGTATTTTTAGGTATTATTTTAAGTTTTATTACTTTTAAAGCACATCCTATATTTAAAAAGATTTTTAGAACTTATGATGATTTAAATGCTTCTGTTCAAGAAAATGTTAATGGTATTCGTGTTGTCAAAGCTTATGTTCGTGAAGATTATGAAGATAAGAAGTTTAAAAAGACTTCGCATTATATATATCAATTATTTTTAAAAGCAGAAAATTATTTGGTTTTTAACCAACCTATTATGCAATTTACAGTTTATAGCTGTATTATTATGATTTCATGGTTTGGTGCTCATATGATTGTTGATAGTGCATTAACAACAGGTGAACTTACCAGTTTATTTACTTATGTTATGATGATTTTAATGAGTTTAATGATGTTATCAATGGTATTTGTTATGATTGTTATGTCAGCTGCTTCAGCACAAAGAATTTGTGAAGTCATTAATGAAAAATCAACATTACAAAATCCTGATCATCCTGATTATGAAGTTGAATCTGGTTCTATTGATTTTAATCATGTAAGTTTCTCTTATTATAATGATCAAGAAGAGCTTAGTTTAACTGATATTAATGTTCATATTGAGTCTGGTCAAACTATTGGAATTATTGGTGGTACAGGAAGTGCTAAATCAACATTTGTACAATTGATTCCTAGACTTTATGATGTTATAGAAGGTGAAGTTCTCGTTGGTGGTAAAGATGTACGTACTTATGATTTAGATACACTTAGAAATGAAGTTGCAATGGTATTACAAAAAAATGTTCTCTTCTCAGGAACAATTAAAGAAAACTTACGTTGGGGTAAAAAAGATGCTACTGATGAAGAAATTAAACATGTTTGTCAATTAGCACAAGTTGATGAATTTGTTCAAAGATTCCCAGATCAATATGATACTTATATTGAACAAGGTGGAAGCAATGTTTCAGGTGGACAAAAACAAAGATTATGTATAGCAAGAGCTTTACTTAAGAAACCTAAAATATTGATTTTAGATGATTCAACAAGTGCAGTAGATACAAAAACAGATGCTTTAATTCGTAAAGCATTTAAAGAAGAAATACCTGGTACAACAAAAATAATTATTGCTCAAAGAGTCAGTTCGATAGAAGATGCTGATCAAATTATTGTTTTAGATGATGGTAAAATCAGTGCTATTGGAACAAATGAAGAATTATTAAAAACATCACATATCTATCAAGAGATATATACTACTCAAAAGAAGGGAGGAACATTAAGTGAATAAAAAACAATTACAAACATTAAAAAGATTATTTCAATTTGTTGTTTCTAGACATCGTAATAGTTGTATAGTTGTTTTCATTTTGATAGTGATAAGTACACTTTCTAGTGTAGCAGGTTCAATCTTTATTAAAAGTTTAATTGATGATTATATTGAACCTATGCTTTTATCCTCTCAAGCTAACTATACACCATTATTACATGCTTTAATAAAAATGGTTATGATTTATCTTGTTGGTGTTATATCAACCTATGCTTTTAACCGTTTATTGATTAATGTTGCTCAAGGTTGTTTAAAAGAAATAAGAGATACAATGTTTGAACATATGGAACAATTACCAATTCAATATTTTGATACACATAGTCATGGTGATATTATGTCTATCTATACAAATGATGCCGATACATTAAGACAAATGATTTCACAAAGTGTTCCTCAAGTGATTGTGTCTACTATGACAATTATTAGTGTCTTTGTTTCTATGTTAGTAATGAGTATTCCTTTAACCATATTAAGTGTACTAATGGTTTTTGTTATGATGAAAGTTTCTCAAGTTGTAACAAATAAGAGTAGTCAATATTTTGTAAAACAACAACAAAACTTAGGTAGAGTGAATGGTTTTATTGAAGAAATGATGGAAGGCCAAAAAGTTGTTAAAGTTTTTACTCATGAAGAAGAAGCAAAACAAGACTTTGATAAAGTGAATGATGCTTTATTTGAAAGTGCTTATCAAGCCAATAAATATGCTAATATTTTAATGCCAATTATTGGTAACTTATCTTATGTGAGTTATGTATTGGTTGCTTTAGTTGGAGGCGTTTTTGCTATTTATGGTTATATCGATTTATCAGTTGGAACTTTAGCTGCATTTTTACAATTAAATCGTTCTTTTAATCAACCAATTGGACAAATATCTCAACAAATTAATATGGTGTTAATGGCTTTAGCTGGAGCTGGACGTATTTTTGATTTAATGGATGAAGAAATTGAAGAAGATTCAGGTCATGTTACATTAGTTCAAGCGAAAGAAAATGAAGATGGGACTTTATCTCCAATTCATTATCATACAGGTATTTGGGCTTGGAAACATAAACATGATGATGGAACGATTGATTATGTTCGTTTAACTGGTGATGTTCGTTTTCATGATGTTACATTTGGTTATAATGAAAATAAAGTTATTTTATATGATATGAATTTATTTGCTAAACCTGGTGAAAAGATTGCTTTTGTTGGAGCTACTGGAGCTGGGAAAACAACCATTACCAATTTGATTAATCGTTTCTATGATATTCAAAAGGGTTCTATTACTTATGATGGTATTGATATTAAATTAATTAAAAAAGCTGATTTAAGAAGATCTTTAGGTATTGTATTGCAAGATACACATTTATTTACTGGAACAATTATGGATAATATCCGTTATGGTAAATTAGATGCTACTGATGAAGAGTGTATTGCAGCTGCTAAATTAGCAAATGCTCATGAATTTATTATGCATTTAGAAGATGGCTATCAAACAGTATTAAGTGGAGATGGTTCAAGTTTATCACAAGGACAATGCCAATTATTAGCCATTGCTAGAGCAGCAGTAGCAAACCCTCCAGTTCTTATCTTAGATGAAGCAACATCAAGTATTGATACAAGAACAGAAAGTATTGTTCAAAGTGGAATGGATAAGTTAATGGAAGGTAGAACAGTATTTGTTATTGCACACCGTTTATCAACTATTAAAAATTCAAATGCAATTATGGTATTAGAACAAGGTAGAATCATTGAACGTGGTGATCATGAAAAATTGATTCAAGAAAAAGGTACATATTATCAATTGTATACTGGTGGATTAGAATTAGATTAAAAAAGTTCCCTCGAGGAACTTTTTTTAGTGAGATTGATTTTCATTTGCATATAATAATGTCTTACTATGTTTTATGAAAATGATTGTTGTAATAATAGCTGCAAGAGCATCAGTAATCGCTTCAGCTAGTAAAATGCCATTGGTTTGATTATTCATTATCAGTGGTAACACTAATACCAAAGGAATAAGTAAAATGATTTTACGTAAGAATGCGACAAATATTGATACCTTTGCTTGCCCTAGTGATAATAACGTTTGTTGGCATGCTGCTTGTGCACCCATAATAGCCATACCAAACATAAAAATACGAATACCTGGAATACCAATCTCAAATAAGGCAGGATCATTTGTAAAAATACCCACATATAATTGAGGAAACAATTCAATTGTTGTGACTAACAATAAAGAAAAAGATAAACAAATGATAAATAAAATCTTTATTGTTTGACGAACACGAGCATAATTCTTAGCTCCATAATTATAACTTAAAATCGGTTGTGCCCCTTGAGCAATACCTTGAATTGGTAACCAAATAAATTGCATGACACTAAATAAAATAGACATCAAAGCCACATACATATCATTACCATAATATCCCATGCTTTTATTAAAAACAAGTTGAACAAGACATTCAGTTGCTTGCATAATAAAAGGAGATAAACCTAACATCAAAACAGGAACAATAATATTTTTTTCAATCTTTAAATATTGTTTTCTAATTTTTAAAATCGTTTTCTTTCCAGTTAAGAATTTCAATACCCATAAAGCTGAAACGGCTTGAGAAATAATAGTTGCTAAAGCAGCACCTTTTACACCCATATTCAAACCAAAAATAAAAATAGGATCAAGAATAATATTAAATATAGCCCCAATACAAACAGTAGCCATTCCCATCTTCGCAAACCCTTGAGAAGTAATAAACATATTTAAACCAAGAGCAATTTGAACAAAAATAGTACCAACTAAATAAATACTTAAATATTCATTCGCATAAGGTAAAGTATCAGCACTAGCCCCAAAAAGCATTAAAATAGGTTCTTTAGTGAAATAAAAAATAATCGTTAAAATAACAGAAAAAATAATTAATGTACTCACTGAATTCCCTAAAATCTTTTCACCAGTTTTATTATCTTGTTTACCCATAAAAATAGCTGCTCTAGGAGCACCACCCATTCCTACAAGTCCAGCAAAAGCTGATACCAACATAATAATTGGGAAACAAACACCAAGTCCTGCTAAAGCTAATGAACCAATTCCTTCAATACGACCAACATACATACGATCAACAATGTTATATAAAAGATTAACCAATTGTGCAAGCACAGTAGGAACAGCTAAAGACAACAATAACTTACCAATAGGTTCTTTAGCTAAACGTGAATTATCTTCCATTTTTTTCCTCCTTCAATTTCTCAGTATTTTTAACAACTTGTTTAACCATTTGCATAAAATCTTTTTTTTGTTGTGCTGAAAAACCTTCAAAAATCATCTTTAAACAATATTGTCTTTGTTTATTAATCTTTTGTACAATTTCATCAGCTGATGAATCAATAGATAAATGTAAAATTCTACGATCTTTATAATCAACACAAGTTATTAAATAACCTTTTTTACATAACGAATCAATAGACTGAGCTACATGTGCTTTAGATAAACCACGAACCTTAATAATATCACTCGCTGTATCATAATTCTTGTTGTTAGATAAAAACATCAAAATAATCATTTCATTCTTTGTTAAATGATCTTCTTTCACAACTTCATAACAACGTTGATCCATTACTTTTAACATCTTACTTAAAGACATAAACATCATCGCATTACTTTGCATATATAGCCTCCTATTAGTTCGTTTTCGAACTAATAGTATACCTATAAAGATTAAAAGTCAACTATGTTTTTTGATTTTGTATATGACTTGTTTTGTTTTTTTGTTATGATACAATAATATAGGATAGAGGTGTAACTATGAATATTTATATAGATAATAAAGAAATAATATATAAAGATTATCAACCATTAAAATCACTTGTTTATGAAAATAAAAACATTGTTGGAGCTATTTATAATGGTAAGATAAAAGATTTGAATTATCGTCCTCATAATAACGGTAAGTTAGAATGGATTTATAGAGATAGTGAAATAGGGCAATTGATGGAAGAAAGAACATTAAGTTTTCTTTTGATTGCTGCTACAAAATCACTATATCCAGATGTTTCTATTCGTATTGAACATACTTTAGCTTCTTGTTTGTATTGTTGTTTTGATAATTTAGTGGTTAATGAAAAAGTTATTGATTGTATTAGAGATAAGATGTATGAGATGATTCAACATCAAGAAGTGATTTATAGGGATATTGTGAAAACAAGTGAAGCTGTTATCTTTTTTGAAGAAAAAGGATTAAAAGATAAAGCAGATTTATTGAGATATAGAACAAGTCAATTGAGTAGTATATATGAATTATGTGGTATTTATGATTATTTTTATGGAGCTATGTATATTGATTTATCTTATATTCATGATTTTTGTTTACGTTTATATGAACAAGGTGTTTTACTTGGAACAACGCCTGTTTTTCAAGATCAACCAAAGTTATTTAAAGTTTTTCATGAATATGAACAATGGGGTAGAAAGATTGGGATTTCTAATGTAGCAGAGTTAAATCAAAGTATTATAGAGAATCGATATACAGATTTAATTTTAATGAGTGAAGCTATGATTGAAAAGAAATTAGCAGAAACAGTGCAAGATATTTTATCGCAAAAAAATAAGAAAAAGATTATTTTGATTGCAGGACCAAGTTCAGCTGGTAAAACAACGTTTTCTAAACGTTTAGGTATTCATTTTAAATTAGAAGGTATTCAACCTTTGATTATCTCAATGGATGATTTTTATTTGAATCGTGTAGATACACCGAGATTACCTGACGGTAGTTATGATTTTGAAAATATTAGTGCTATTGATTTAAAGCTTTTTAATGAAACTATGAATGATTTACTTAATGGAAAAGAGGTTCAATTACCTTATTATGATTTTATAACTGGAGAACGTGGATGGTATAAGGATAAGGTACATCTTGAAAAAAACAGTATAATAATTGTAGAAGGAATTCATGCTTTAAATGAGAAAAGTTCAGAAATGATTGATAGAACAGCAAAATATAAGATTTATATTAATGCATTAACTCATTTAAATCTTGATCATCATAATCGTATTTCAACATCAGATTATCGTATGATTCGTAGAATCGTTCGTGATTATCAATTTAGAGGTTACTCGGCCTCTAAAACAATTCAAATTTGGCCAAGTGTAGAAGCAGGAGAACAAAAATATATTTATCCTTATCAAGAAACAGCTGATTGTATATTCAATACATCAATGGTTTATGAAATGTCTATTTTAAAGAAGATAGCAGTCAAATTATTAAAGAAGATTCATAAAGATGAAATAGGATATTTAGAAGCAAGACGTTTATGTGCTATGTTGAATTATTTTTTAGATGGAGATGAAACGAATGTTCCTCGTAATTCTATATTAGCTGAGTTTATTGGTAATAGTGTTTTTTCTGATCATCAAAACTAAGGATACGTTGTTATCCTTTTTTCATTTATAAAAACATTTGACATTAAAGTTAGTCTATGCTAACATAACAACACAAGTTAGTTTACACTAACTAAAAGGAGGTCCTATGTTTCAAAAACGTCTTATACATGTGATTCCTAATGCAATGTCATTTGTGAAAAAGCAAGTATTTATGCAGTGGATTGCATTGGTATGTAATATTATTTTTACTTTTATGATATGTAGTGGTTTTGTTTTATTGGTGCAAAATCAATTGACAACTTTTCATATTGTCATGGCAGTTATCATATTAATTTTATTGTTTGTGATAAGAAGTCTGGCTTTTAAAAAGGCTTATCACTATTCATGGCTTGGGGCAAGCTTGGTGAAAATGACTTTAAGGGAAAAGCTATTTAAAAAAGTATTATCATTAGGTAATCATTATCAAGATTATGTTAAAACAAGTGAATTAGTACAATTAGGAGTAGAAGGTATTAATCAATTAGAAACTTATTTTTCTTTGTATTTACCACAATTATTTTATAGTTTGATTGCTCCTATAACTTTATTTATTGTTCTTAGTTTTTATGATTTTATGAGTGCATTGGTTTTATTTTTATGTGTACCATTGATTCCTTTATCTATTGTTCTTGTGCAAAAATTCGCTAAAAAGTTATTAGCAAAATACTGGCATAATTATACAACACTAGGAGATAGCTTTTTAGAAAATCTTCAAGGTTTAACAACCTTAAAGATTTATCAAAGTGATCAATATAAACATAACGAAATGAATAAAGAAGCTGAAAACTTTAGAAAAATGACAATGCGTGTTTTAATTATGCAATTAAATAGTATTAGTATTATGGATATTGTCGCTTATGGTGGTGCTGGATTAGGGAGTTATTTAGCTGTTATGCATTATATGAATGATCAGATTTCTTTATTTGTTGCTTTGTTTATTGTGTTATTATCTTTTGAGTTTTTTATTCCATTAAGACAATTAGGTTCTTTTTTCCATATTGCTATGAATGGTATTGCAGCTGCAGATAAATTATTTGATGTTTTAGATAAAGATAATAAATCTCAAGGATTTAAAGATTTAGATCAAGGATTATATGATATTCATATTAAAGATTTATCTTTTCAATATGACAATGATAAACCTTTATTAAAGAATGTTCATATGGATATTTTTACTCATCAATGGATAGGTATTGTAGGAGAAAGTGGTTCTGGTAAAAGCACAATAGCAAAGTTAATTATGGGGTATTATTCTCAATATGATGGAAATCTTTTGATTCAAGATAAAGAAAGAAAAGATATAAAAGATGAAAGCTTTTTAAAAGAATTTGTTTATGTCACACATGATCCAATGATATTTAAAGGAACTTTAAGAGATAATTTAGATTTATTAAATGAATATCAAGATAATCAATTATGGGAAGTTTTATCTCGGGTACAATTAAAAGAGTTTGTTATTAATCAAGGTGGATTAGATATGCTTCTTTTAGAAGGTGGTCATAATTTATCAGGTGGACAAAAACAACGCTTAAATTTAGCGAGAGCTTTACTTAAAGATGCAAGTGTATATATCTTTGATGAAGCAACAAGTTCAGTTGATGTAGAAAGTGAAAATCATATCTTAAAAATGATTGCTGACTTAGCACAAACAAAAACAGTGATTATGATTACACATCGTTTAAGCAGTGTGGTTGATTGTGATTATATTTATGTAATGAAAGATGGACAGCTAGTAGAAAAAGGCAATCATCTACAATTGATGCAACAAAGAAAAGATTATGAAAATATGTTTAAAAAACAAGAAGAATTGGAGGTCTATCAAGCATGAGTTCAATAAATGTTATTTTTAAAATGTTAAAGCTTGTTAAGCCATTGCTTTTTCAAATGATAATAGCAATTATTTTAGGTGTACTTGGTTTTATTTGTGCGATTGCATTGCCAGTTCTATCTGTGATGGCTTTGATGCAAGGGATGGGTATGTATACACATATTCCTCTTGATAAACTCCTTATCATATTATTAAGTTTAGCTGTTTTAAGAGGTGTATTGCATTATGGTGAACAGGCAGCTAATCACTATATAGCTTTTAAAATCTTAGCAATTATTCGTGATCATGTTTTTATGGCATTACGTCGTTTAGCTCCAGCAAAGCTAGATGGAAAAGATAAAGGAAACTTGATTTCTTTAATTACAAATGATATTGAACTTCTTGAAGTGTTTTATGCTCATACAATTTCACCAGTGGTGATTGCATTATTGACATCTATGATACTTTTAAAATTCTTTGCTCATATGCATATTTTTGCAATGATTATTGCTTTTATTTTCTACTTCCTTGTTGGTATTGTTATTCCTTTTTATGTTCGTCATTTAGGTCAAGATATAGGACAACAAAATAGAGATGAAATAGGACATATGAGTAGTTTTCTATTAGAAAGTTATCGTGGATTATCCACATTATTTCAATATGGATATTCTAAAAAGCGTCAAGCAAATATGATGCAACAAAGTCAAAAGATAGAAACCTTACAATATCAAATGAAAACAATAGAAACAAAACAAATGATATTATCACAACTATGTATTTCATTATCATCAATCATTATGTTTATTGTCATGTTTATCTTATATAAACAACAAGAGATCAGTATATACAGTGTTATTTTATCAACTGTATTAATGCTTTCAAGCTTTGGTCCTGTTTTAGCTTTATCAAACCTGGCAAATCATTTATTAACGACTTTAAGTAGTGGTAGACGTGTTATAAGTCTTTTAGAAGAAAAAGAATTGATTGAAGAAGTCAAGGGAAAAGCAGATATTGATTTTCAAGATATTCATGTAAATCATGTTGACTTTCAATATGATCATGAAATGATTTTAAAGGATTTAAATGTTGACTTCAAACAAGGTCAAATAACAGGCATTGTAGGAAAAAGTGGTAGTGGGAAATCAACATTATTAAAACTTCTTATGCGTTTTTATGATCCTACAAAAGGTATGATTTGTATCGATGAAACTGCTTTAAGTGAAATTAATACAACCAACCTTCGTTCACTATTTGCCTATGTAACTCAAGATACAGTCTTATTTCATGATACAATATATAACAATTTAAAAATTGCTAATCTCAAGGCAACAAAGCAAGATATCATTCTTGCTTGTCAAAAAGCCAGTATTCATGATTTTATTATGAGTTTACCAAATGGTTATGAAACAATAATCAGTGAATTAGGTTCATCACTTTCAGCTGGCGAACGTCAACGTTTAGGATTAGCTCGAGCTTTTTTAAGCGATGCACCATGTATATTATTAGATGAACCAACAAGTCAATTAGATGTTTTAAATGAAGCTGTTATTTTAAAATCATTACAAAAACAAACAGATAAAACAATTGTTTTGGTTTCTCATCGTGAATCAACAATGAAGATTGCTCATCATGTTGTGACAATGAATATGGGGAGAATGAGTTAATGGATATTGAAAAGAAAAGACAAAAAGAAATCCAAATTGTTTCATTAATGATTCATCTTTATTGTTTACATCATGATGATATTGATGAAAAGGAACTAAAGGATTATGCAACTTTGCGTATTCAAAAGTGTCCAATGATGGAAACAAAAACATTTTGTAGTCGTTGTCCAATTCATTGTTATCAAAAACAAATGCAAGAAAAAATAAAAAAAGTTATGCGTTATAGCGGACCTAGAATGTTATTTTATCATCCGATATTACTGATTAAACATATGTTTTTTTAAGGAGGAAGTCATGAAGATTATATATATGATTATTGGTTTTATAAGTTTTATGTTAGGTAGTATAGGAGTTGTTTTACCAATCTTACCAACAACACCATTCTTGTTATTATCAGCATATTGTTTTGCAAGAAGTTCAAAAAGAATAAATGATTGGTTTATCCAAACCAAAATATATCAAACACATCTTGATTCTTTTGTTAAGGAAAGAGCAATGTTATTAAAGACAAAAATATCTATCCTATTATTTGCTAGTATTATGTTGATGTTTCCCTTATTATTAAGTGATAATTTATATTTAAAATTATTTATTGTTATATTATATATAACAAAATATTATTATTTTACATTTAGAATTAAAACAATAAAAACAAAATATGAATAGACTTAGTGTTAAGCATTAAGTCTCTTTTTTTTAGAGTATTTATTTGTTATAATGGGCAAAAGGAGTTGTTAATGTGAGTGAACATCAAAGAAGAAAAAGATATAAAGGAACACATCCAAAACATTTTGATGAAAAATATAAAGAGTTAAATCCAGAATTATATCCTGACACAATAGAGAAAGTCATTTCAAAAGGAAGTACACCAGCAGGTATGCATATTTCTATTATGGTTGATGAAATCTTAGAGTTTTTAGATATTCAACCAGGACAAGTTGGTTTAGATTGTACTTTAGGATATGGTGGTCATACGTCTCGTATGTTAGAAAAGTTAAATCATCAAGGACATCTTTATGCTTTAGATATTGATCCTATTGAGATTGTCAAAACAAAAGAAAGATTAAAGAATAAAGGATATGATGAAGATATTTTAACTATCATTCAAACAAACTTTAGAAACATTGATCAAGTATCAAAAGATGTAGGATTGTTTGATTTTGTATTAGCTGATTTAGGTGTATCATCAATGCAAATAGATAATCCCAAAAGAGGATTCTCTTATAAAAAAGATGGACCTTTGGATTTAAGATTGAATCCTGAAAAAGGTAGACCTGCTTATCTTGTATTACAAGATTTAACAAGAGAAGAATTAGAAAATATCTTAGAAGAAAATTCTGATGAGCCTTATGCTAAAGAAATTACCAAAACAATTGATTCATTTCAAAAATCTGGTTTTGAAATCACCACAACAAAACAATTATATAAAGTGATTGAAAAAGCATTATCATTTATCGAAGATAAAAATAAAAAAGATATCGTTAATAAAACAGCAGCCAGAGTTTTTCAAGCATTAAGAATAGAAGTGAACCAAGAGTTTGAAGTTTTATATGACTTTGTAGAAAAACTGCCTTATATATTAAAACCAGGTGGAAAAGTTGCTATTTTAACATTCCATTCAGGTGAAGATAGAATTGTCAAAAAAGCCTTTAAAGAAATGAAAAGATTAGGTATATATGAAGAAGTCTCTAGAAATGTGATAAGACCAACAAGTGAAGAATGTCAAAGAAATTCAAGAGCAAAATCTACAAAGATGAGATGGGCTATTAAAGCAAAAGAGTAAAAAATATAACATGAAGATAAAATGAGTGTTGTTAAGACATTCATTTTTTTACAAGATATTAATATATTATACTTTTTATGAAATTAATTAAAGGGAGAGGTTTTAATATATGAATAAAAGGTATAAAGCATGTATCATTTTAATTGTTTTATATATTTTGACATTTCTTATAAGATGGATAGCTTATGGACAAGTAGATACTTTTTATTTAGGAATGATTATTATTGTTTTGATGATAATGTGTGTCATTTATTTATTGTATAAATATAAATAAAAAAGGTTGTCATGAAATAACTGTTTAAAAGTTTATTTTGTCGCAACCTTTTTAACTATAAATTTTTTTTATAATTTTTACCCCATTCAGCCATTTGTTCAATTAAAGGACGCATTGTTTCACCTGTTTTCGTTAAACTGTATTCAACACGTGGAGGGACTTCAGGATACGCTGTTCTCATCACAATACCATCTTCAACCATTGATTTGAGAGAAGATGTCAGAACTTTTTGAGAGATTTCTGGTAAAGATCTTCTCAATTCATTATAACGTTTAGTTCCAGAAAGCAAGTCTCTTAAAATAAGTAACTTCCATTTACTTCCTATTAGTTGTACTGTTGTAGCAACAGGACATTCAGGTAAATCTTCTTTCTTTATCATTGATATCATCTCCAATTCTTTCTAAAGGAATGTTAGTTTATAAAAGTATTATATTGTTAAATAATAGTTTGAGCAATAAAAAAATATATTTCTTACAAAAAGGTAATTATACCACTTAATAGTGCCTTCCTCGCATCTATTTTTTTAAGTGCTAGTATGTGTTTAGAGAGGTGAAGAATTAATGAAATGGACAACAAAAAAAGATTTTAGAGGTAGGATTATATGCCCCTAATATAGGAAGTAGAGTATCGGCTATCTTTTTTAGTGACACAAGATAAAGATGTTAATGAACAATTAGGAAGAATCAATCGTTGTGTTGCACAAATTGTAGCTGGTAGACATGTGAATCAAGCACAACCAAGTATTATTGATAATCCTAATTTAAAAAGTGGTTTTTATGGTGTTCCAACTGTGATTACATTGCTTGCTCCTAAAAAGTTTATCTATAGTGAAGCGGATTGTGTAGCTTCTGGTGAAAATATGCTTTTAATGGCACATGCTTTAGGACTAGGTGGATGTATGATTGCAAGAGTAAATGAAACAATGTCTAGTGAATATGGAAAAGAATTATTAAAAGAGAAAAATATTGGTGATGAGTATCAAGCGTTCTTTCATATTATTTTAGGTTATTCTAAAGGTCATATTTTTATTAAGAAAGAAAAGATAGAGTCTATAGATAAGAAAAGACAATGTGTCTTTTTTTTAATATTCATATCAGCTTGAATAAAAATATTTTAAGTGGATAAATCATATGTTATAATAAAATAAACAAATATAAAAAAGAAAGAGGTGTTATAGTGAACAGGTTAAAACAAGAGTATTTAGATAAAATTGATGAAATTGTCAATAAACACAAAGAGGCTAAAGGACCAATGAAATTAATGCTTCATGAAGTTCAAAATGAATTAGGTTATATTCCTTTTGAAGCTATGGAAAAAATTTCTGAAGCTATTGATGTTCCCGTTTCTAAGGTTTATGGTGTTGTGACATTTTATTCACAGTTTACGACTGAACCTAAGGGAAAACACATTGTTTCTGTATGTTTAGGAACAGCATGTTATGTGAATGGCTCACAAACTATTTTAGATTTACTTTGTGAGATGACAGATTGTGAAGTCAATTCAACGAGTCCTAATGGATTGTTTTCAATTGATGCCACACGTTGTGTTGGGGCTTGTGGGCTTGCTCCAGTAGTGAGTGTTGATGGAACTGTTTTTGGTTGTTCTAAACAACTAGAAGAATTAAAGATGCTTATTCTTGATTATTTAAAGGAAGAAGCACCATGTTAGTAAAAGAAATCGTTGATATTTTAAATGCTAAGGAAATATATGTTGCTCGTGATGATATTTATGAAAAGAATTATAATAAAGGTTTTTCCTCTGATTTAATGAGTGATGCATTGATGTTATTAAAAGATGAAGTAGAAGATGTCTTATTTATTACAGGACTTGTTAATGTTCAATCTTTAAGAACAGCGGAAGTTTTAGATTTAGAAACAATTATTTTTGTAAGAGGGAAAGCATTTGATGAAAGTATCATAGATACAGCAAAGAGTTTACACATTAATCTTTTTCAAACGACTGATACAATGTTTGAAACTTGTGGTAAATTATATGAAAAAGGTATGAGAAGATGATTAAAGTTTACCAAGTTGAAAAAGAAAATTATGAGGATGCTGGGAAAGCTTCAAGTGATATTAAAAGAGTTTTAAAATCTTTGGGTATTGATCGTAAGGTTTTAAAATCTATTGCAATTGCTTGTTATGAAGCTGAAATCAATATTGTTATTCATTCTGATGGTGGAGAAATTACTTTTGAAATAGATGATGAAGGAATTATTCATCTATCATTTGATGATATTGGTCCTGGTATAGATGATTTACAACTTGCACAGACACCTGGATATTCAACTGCTTCTACCAAAGCACGTTCATTAGGCTTTGGTGCCGGAATGGGTCTTTATAATATGAAAAGTGTAGCTTCTTCTTTTCACATTGAATCTTCTAAAGAAGGTACACATATACACATGACATTTGTATGAAACCCGTTATTCAATATTTAGGTGACAACTGTAAAAAATGTATTAAATGTGTAAAATCATGTCCTAGTGATGCTATTTCCATTATCAACGAAAAAGTTATTATTGACCAACAAAAATGTATTCATTGTCATGTTTGTCATCAAGCATGTGAAAAAAAAGTTATAAAAATAGAAAATGTTGACCTTAATGAAGCCTTTAAGAAACATGAGTATAATATTGCATTGATTCCTACTGCGATTTTATCTGATTTTGATCATTATGATGAAATTAAGAATCTGGCTTATGCAATTAAAAAATTTGGTTTTGATGAAGTTGTTCAGTATAGTGATATTGAAGGAACACTTTATAAACAAGCTTTAAAAGATAGTCAAAATACGGATAAGGTTATGTTGACTTCATTTTGTCCAACAGTGAATCGTTTGATTGAAAATGAATATCCAACATTAATTGAACATTTATTACCATATGAATATCCTGTCGAAATTGCTGCAAAAAAATTAAGAGAAAAATATCATGATAAGGATATTGGCATATTCTCTTTTTGTGAATGTGTTGGAAAGCTTGTTCTTGCTAAAGAACCTTTTGATAATCAGGATTCATATATTGATTATGCTTTAAGTATTTCTCGTATGTTTCCACATATTAATAAAAGAAAAACAAACCAACAAGAAGAGATTGAAATGAATAAATATGGTGTGAAAAGTATTGTTGGAGATTTATTTGGTAATCGTCGTTTTTCAGTCATTAGTGTTGAAGGATTATCTCAAATTAGAGCTGTTTTAGATTTAATTGAATTTGATCAATTGAAACATGTTCAGTTAATTGCTTTATTTCATTGTTATCAAGGATGTATTGGTGGTTATTATTTATGGTCTAATCCTTTTGAAGGGCGTTTCCATATTGAAAGTATACTAGATCAGTGTCAAACAACAATGACACCTTTAAATAAAGATGAGTATTATAAAGAACATCTTATCCATGTGAAACAACAAAGTATTAAAGAACGTCTTGCATGGTTTAATAAAGTCAATGCTATTTTAGAAACATTACCACAATTTGATTGCGGTAGCTGTGGTTTTGCTAACTGTCGAGGTCTAGCAAGTAAAATTGCCAGTGGTGAAGTTGATGATTCTTTATGTCGAGTGAAAAGAAGGTGATGATATGAATATCAGTGATATTTTAAAACTTCCTTTACAATCAATTAATAATGTGTCTTTTGATGCTCAAATTGAAAGCGTATACATCAGTGATTTGTTAAGTTTTGTTATTGCGAATGCTAAAGAAGGAGCATTATGGTTAACTGTACAAAAGCATTTAAATGTTATTGCTGTAGCACAATTAAATGATTTTGCTGGAATTATCTTTGTGCAAGATAGTTATCCTGATGAAGATGTTATTAAAAAAGCAAGTGAACTTGATATTCCTTTATTTGTCACTCATCTTCCGGCTTATGAGATGGCTAAAGAATTGATGATGTTGGGATTATAAAATGTATTACGATTTCCATATTCATTCAGCTTTGTCACCGTGTAGTGATGATACAATGACTATTAATAATATTTTTCATATGGCTTATATTAAAGGCTTAGATATGATTGCCATTACTGATCATAATTCATTAAAACAACAACATTATTTAGAAGATATTATTCAAAGTGATATTTTAAAAGATCATATTGATTTTGTTCATGGAGTAGAACTTCAAAGTCAAGAGAATATTCATATATTGGCTTATTTTCGAAGAGGAACCAATTTAATTCCTATTCAAAAGTGGATTGATTCGCATTTGATTGTGATTGCTAATAAACCTGATTATTATGGAAATCAATATATTTGTGATGCAAGTGATCAAATTATAGACAATGAAGAGCGTTTATTAATTACATCATTAGATATTGGTGTGAAGGAAATCATTGAAGCTATTCATTCTTTTTGTGGGATTGCAATTTTAGCTCATGTAATGTCAAAGAAATATGGTATTTATGGGTTAATGCATCATATTGATAATGAACTTGATTATGATGGGATTGAAGTGACTTGTTTAAAAGAATATAAGGAATTAAAAGAATTATGTCCAACTATTAATGATGAATATGTTTTTATTAATAGTGATGCTCATCAATTAGAAGATATTCAAGAAGCTATTTATCAAATGGATAAAGAAGATTTTGATTTGTTATGGAGGAAAAGACAATGCAAGAAATCGCAATGAGTTTATTAGATATTGTACAAAACTCAATCAAAGCACTCGCAACAGTAATCCATATTCAAATGAAAGATAGTCAAAAAGAGAATGTTATTCATATTGAAGTAAAAGATAATGGAAAAGGTATGGATGAAGAAACTTTAAAAAGAGTCACTGATCCTTTCTTTACAACAAGAACAACTAGAAAAATTGGGTTAGGAATTCCATTATTAAAAGAAAATGTAGAAACAACTGGAGGTTACTTCCATATTGAATCACAATTAAATCAAGGAACAAAATTAATATGTGAATATGTAAAAAATCATATAGATACTCCTATGATGGGAGATTTAGTTGAAACGTTAATAACACTTATTCAAGGTCATGAAAACATTCAATTTATTTTTGAATATGTGTGTGATGATTTTGAATTTGTATTAAATACACAAGATATTAAAGATATTTTAGAAGATGTATCTATACAAGAACCAGCAGTTATACTTTGGTTAAAAGAATATATAAAGGAGGGACTTAGAAAATGAAATCATTAGAAGATTTAAAGAAGATTAGAGCACTCGCAAAAAGTAATTTAGCAATGCGTAATAATGAAGATAATGAATATCGTGTTGTTGTGGGAATGGCAACTTGTGGGATTGCTGCAGGGGCTAGACCTGTTTTGAATACATTTGTTGAAGAAATTGCAAAAGCCAATCTTCCTGTGACTGTAATGCAAACAGGGTGTATTGGAATGTGTACTTTAGAACCTATTGTAGAGGTTTTTGATAAAGATAATCATAAGACAACATATGTTTTAATTGATCCTAAAAAAGCAAAAGAAATTGTTTTAAGACATTTAACACATGGAGAAGTTATTGAAGATTTTACTGTCGGTCAATATAAGAAATAAAGGGAGGTTATAAGATGCCAACAAAAAGAACTCAAGTTTTAGTTTGTGCTGGAACTGGCTGTACAATTGGTAATTCCAGTGAACTGATTACTGAATTTGAAAAAGAAATCAAAGCTCTAGGGCTTGAAAAAGAAATTGATGTTTTAAGAACTGGGTGTTTAGGTTTATGTGGTGTAGGACCAAATATTTCTATATATCCTGACAATATTATTTATAAAGGTGTTCAAATTGCTGATGTGAAAGAAATTGTTATGGAACATTTTTATAAAGGACGTCCTGTTCAACGTTTGATGCTTAATGAATCAGATGAGGAAACAAATGAAATACATGATATTAATCATACGAAGTTTTATTCTAAACAAAAACGTGTGGCTTTATATAATTGTGGTGTTATTGATCCAGAAAATATATATGAGTATATTGCTCAAGATGGTTATTTCGCATTAGGTAAAGTCCTTCAAGAAATGACACCACAAGAAGTTGTTGATGTGATTAAAGAAAGTGGTTTAAGAGGTCGTGGTGGGGGAGGTTTCCCAACTGGACTTAAATGGCAATTTGCCTTAAATGAACCTGGCAATGAAAAATATGTGATTTGTAATGCTGAT
>Ga0129317_1000457_pt1 | contig 43430 bp, 40 predicted proteins | sample Cm1ome_FD_94430 | JGI IMG/M metagenome (GOLD analysis project Ga0129317, IMG submission 94430) | Eastern black-and-white colobus group fecal microbial communities from Wisconsin, USA - Cm1105 metagenome | ecosystem: Host-associated > Mammals > Digestive system > Large intestine > Fecal | place... | reverse complement strand
AATCAATTCAATGTGAAAAAATGATTATCGTCTTTTTTTCCTAAAACACCACTAACTTCGTTAAAGGTGATTTTTACAAAACCCCTAAAAAGTTTATAGAGCCGCATTAATTACACTCTTGCTACACCGCTTCTTCTTGCAGCTTCTGCAGTCGCTTTCGCTACTGCATCCTTAAGACGAGGGTCAAAAGGCTTAGGAAGTATATAGTCCGCATTAAGTTCCTCATCGCTTATTAAGCCCGCAATAGCATATGCCGCAGCAATCTTCATCTCATCGTTGATCTCACTTGCTCGTACATCGAGTGTGCCTCTGAAGATTCCCGGAAATACCATTACATTATTAACCTGATTAGGGAAGTCACTTCTTCCTGTTGCAACAACAGCAGCACCAGCCTCCTTCGCCTTATCCGGGAAGATCTCAGGTGTAGGATTAGCACATGCGAAAATAATCGGGTCCTTCGCCATCGACTTTACCATATCCTCTGTAACAAGTCCCGGTGCAGATACTCCGATAAATACATCTGCACCCTTTATAACCTCTTCAAGGCTTCCAGTCTCTTTATTATGGTTAGTGATTGCGGCGATTTCCTTCTTCGCCGCATTAAGGCCATCTCTTCCCTCGTAGATTGCTCCCTTTCTGTCGCACATTACAACATTCTTAAGTCCCATGCTTATAAGAAGTTTAACGATTGCAGTTCCTGCTGCACCGGCACCTGAAGTCACAATCTTAATATCTTCAATGTGCTTTCCGACAACCTTAAGAGCGTTGATCAGTGCTGCAAGTGTGATTACAGCAGTTCCATGCTGGTCATCGTGGAAGATTGGAATATCGCACCTCTCCTTAAGCTTCTTCTCAATTTCAAAGCATCTTGGAGCAGAAATATCCTCAAGGTTTATACCGCCAAAAGATCCTGAAATCAGTGCCACAGTATTTACAATCTCATCCACATCGTGGCTGTCTACGCAAAGTGGAATTGCATCTACATCACCGAACTCCTTAAAGAGAACGCACTTTCCTTCCATTACAGGCATTCCAGCCTCAGGTCCGATGTCTCCAAGTCCTAGAACGGCTGAACCGTCAGTTACTACAGCAACTGTATTCCATCTTCTTGTAAGTTCATAGCTCTTCTCAGGATCCTTCTGAATCTCGAGGCAAGGCTCCGCAACTCCCGGTGTGTACGCAAGTGACAGCGCAACGTCGTCCTTGACAGGAACTCTTGATACAACCTCCAGCTTTCCTCCAAGCTTCTCATGAAGCTTCATAGATTCCTTAGCATAATCCATTTGTTCGTACTTCCTTCCATGTTTATATGCATTAAATAACTGTTATTAAAGTCACCATCTTTAAACCATCTTCGACGGATTAACCTGCCTGTCATACTCTTCCTCAGTCATAAGGCCAAGCTTTAGAACCGCCTCCTTAAGAAGCAGCCCCTCCTCATGGGCAAGTCTTGCCGCCTTCGCCGCATTCTCATATCCGATTACAGGGCTTAAGCATGTTACAAGCATCAGCGATTCGTTAAGCAGAGTCTCCATCCTCTCAGGCACAGCCTTGATTCCGCTGACGCATCTTTCATTAAATGAGTTCATTGAATCGGCAAGAAGCCTTACCGAGTGGAGATAATTGTTGATAATCACAGGCATGAAAACATTAAGCTCGAAGTTGCCCTGCGATGCCGCGATTCCGATTGTCGCATCGTTACCCATAACCTGCACCGCAACCATGGTTGCAGACTCGCACTGAGTCGGATTAACCTTGCCAGGCATAATCGAAGATCCCGGCTCATTCTCCGGAATTGTAATCTCGCCAAATCCGCATCTTGGACCGCTTGCCAACCACCTTATGTCGTTCGCCATCTTCATATAATCGCAGGCAAGCGCTTTGATAGCTCCGTGTGAAAAAACAATTGCATCCTTCGATGTAAGTGAGTGAAATTTGTTTGAGTCGCTGACAAAAGGCTTATCTGTAAGCTCCGCTATCACCTCCGCCACCTTCGCATCGAATCCTTCCGGTGCGTTAAGTCCCGTACCAACCGCTGTTCCGCCCAGTGCAAGCTCATACAGTCCTGAAAGTGATGTTTCTATATACGAAAGTGAGTGTTCAAGGCTGCTTCTCCAGCCTGATATTTCCTGAGAGAAGCGAACTGGTGTTGCATCCTGAAGGTGCGTTCTTCCAATCTTTATAATGGAACTGTTTTCTTCTTCTAATTTCTTTAGGGTGGAAATCAGGCTAGAAGCGGCGGGGATTAAGGTGTTGGTCACTGTTGTGACCGCCGCGATGTGCATAGCTGTTGGGAATGTGTCGTTTGAGCTTTGAGACATATTCACATGATCGTTAGGGTGCAGAAGCTCCTTGCCTGCAATCCTGTTTCCAATGCTCGCCACAACCTCATTCATATTCATATTAGACTGAGTGCCCGACCCTGTCTGCCACACCGACAGCGGAAATTCGCTATAAAGCTTTCCGCTTAAAACTGCATCACAAACAACACCTATAACGGTGCATCTTTCATCATCAAGCTTTCCATAATCCCTGTTCGCAATTGCAGCCGCCTTCTTAAGCACTGCAAAAGCCCTTGTTATCTCCCTCGGCATAATATCATCGCCTATTGGAAAATTCTCAAGACTTCTCTGAGTCTGCGCGCCCCACATACGATCAGCGGGAACTAGCATCTCACCAAGCGAATCATGTTCCTTACGATACTTCATCGGATCACCAACCTTTACTTTTGGCATAAAAATAGACTTATAATCAAAACTACATTTAATTATAAGTCTATTTATAAGTCAGTTCATATAGTTTTTATGAAATTTACAGCATCACCTTCACGAAATAGCAGGCATAAACACAGATCATGAAGATGCCGGCAGGTCTGGCCAGCTCTCTTTTGCGGAAAGATCCGAGCCAGAGAATAACCGCTGCCGCAATTCCAAATGCCGCATCCACGATAAACTTGCTTTCGAACGGAATAGGTGTGATAAGCGAAGCAGTTCCGAGAACAAACAGGATATTGAAGATGTTTGATCCGACGATGTTTCCGATTGCGAGATCTGCCTTATTCTTTCTTGCTGCTGTGATGCATGTCACCAGTTCTGGAAGCGAAGTTCCAAATGCTACAATAGTAAGTCCGATAATTCTGTCTGAAAGGCCGATTACCTTCGCGATGTCAGTTGCTCCTGAAACGATCAGATCGGAACCCTTGATAATCATGATCGCTGAGATAACAAGCAGAATCAGACACTGCCACACTGGTCTGTTCATCGGCTTCTCATCCTCTGCAGGATCCGATTCGTTTCTCTGAGACATCACATACAGGTATACAAGATACACTACGAAAAGCGCCCAGAATCCAACGCCTTCAAGTCCACTAAGCCTGTTTCCTGTCATTCCGAACCCTAGGAACACCGCAGAAACCAGGACAAGGAACGGTATCTCCATTCTGATTGTTGACTTCTGGATCTTGATAGTTGTGATTACAGAAGTAATTCCGAGGATAATCAGAATATTCATAATATTGCTTCCCGCAACATTGCCGACAGCAATTCCGGCATTGCCATTAAGCGAAGCTGTGATACTTACCGCCGCCTCAGGAAGACTTGTACCCATCGCTACAATAGTAAGTCCGATAACAAGCTCCGGGATGTTCAGCTTTCTTGCAATTGCAGCCGAACCCTCAACAAACCAGTCCGCACCCTTAACAAGCAGCACGAACCCAATAACCAGCAGTAATAAACTTTTAATAATTATCATTTAACTTTAAACACTCCATTCAAATATTCTAAAAAATTTAATAGCAAATCTTACACGCTCTTAACTTCAGATTCTTCGCCTTCGACAACTTGCCCGAGATTATAGTTGTAGATCTCGCAAGCGATCTGCATTTCTTGGTGCTGTGATAGCAGCTTCCGTTCGGTGTCCAGTACACCACATCACCACCAGTCGACGGTGTCGGCGTGATGCTTCCTCCCGAAGAAGACTGTCTTTTGACAGTAACAGTTACAGTCTTATAGATAGTCTTCGACTTGAGGCCATTCTTTGCCGGAGCAAAGAACTTAACCTTCATCTTGTATGTTCCAACCGGCGTACCCTTCTTAACAGTTACCTTGCCAGCCTTAGTTACACCAAGATACTTGCTACCCGAATACTTACTGCAGATAACATTTCCCGAAGCTGCGCTGACATTCATCGAAAACGCCTTCGCCGAAGTCAGCTTCTTCTTAACAGTGTAAGTCTTTGACAGAGCACCAATGCTGATATACTGCTCAGTCATACCCTCGACTGCACCCGTCTTATAATCAATCTTCGGAATATTATCCTTAAACACATTAAAACAAAAAACATTGAAGCAGATGCCCTTACCGTTATCCTCAACAGACCAGCCTTCCATCTTCACACCTCTCGCTACCAGCTCATCCCCGGCAAAAATCGGTGTAACTCTATACAGAACATGATTATTTGTCCTCTTCACATATTCCGCCACATCGTTCTCCAGTGACAGCATCTTGTTTCTGTTAAAATATCCCGCCCCCGTAATCAGATTCTCAGCATTCGCATTCTCTCCCGCCAGCTGAAAACCTATCAGATGACATCTATTATAGCCCACGCCAGACTGCCATCCCGTCGGATGAATATTCGAAATATCCCCACGCTCCTCAGTCGGCATAATCTCCTTGCAGACATTCGCATAAGCCGTGCCGCACCTTCCAAGCGAGTCGAGCTTACTATAACGTTCAAAAGCCCTAGTCTCTTTCTTCTCATCTCCCGTAAACTCAGGGTTGTTTCCATTCAGCTCGACATACATCCGCCCCGAATAAACAGGGATGTCCGAAGCATCCATCGAAACCGATGCACTCGCATTATCCTGCCAAAATCCCGGTATCTCTATTTCATGAAATCCCAGCACACCGCCGACCAGCAGCAGCGCACATACCGCACTAGTGATCTTAGTCGTCAGGCCATTTCTCTTTTTCCTACAATTCATCAATGTCTCCTTACAATTTCAAAATACCCTAACGGATATTCTAAACAACTTCACATTATACAGCAAGCTCCCATTTGTATATCGCCTGCGATTACTTTCAATCATGCTCCCCCTATTTGCCTGCGATTACTTTCAATCATGCTCCCACTATTTGCCTGCGATATTATTTCTTAATCATCAGTAGATAATATCGAAAAATCGATATTATCTTTATGAATTCCTAGAATAATATCGCAACTTTCAGTTATTCCACGCTCATATGTGCCTCTCACTTCTGTATTTACTGCATAATCCTGGTGCTAACATCATTCACATTACCCATTTACCAGAAATGACACCTCATAAGCACACGAAATATAAGTTATACTTCTCGTTTCTATATTTAACTTAAGCACCACTTATGTATGTTCGTCATCATTCTTCTTCATAAAACCACCCATAATAGGTACAGCGATATAATCCTTGTATAATCAGTGGTTAATATCGAAATTTCGATATTAACCTTAAGAATCACCCAAACAATATCGCAAGCCTATACTCCCTCTATCAGCTTGCCCACCAAAGCTATAAATAACAAGCACAAAAAATCACCAGCCGAAGCCGGTGATCTTTCTTTTTACTTAAGCTTGTACTACTGCATCATAACAATAATATATTTTCCAATTTTATCTGAGTTTAAACCAACACCCATCTTAACATCATCCTTAAGCAGAACTGTATTTTTTGCATCTTTTGATATTACTTCCCAGCCAATATCCTTAAGGTAGTTTATATAGTCATCATGATACTGGTGCTCATTATAAACATAGTACTTCATACCATCTTCTATTCCAGTTTCAGCAGCCTTGCAATTGTACATAGTTCCATAATCAGGAACATTTTTATTAGGATAGTTAGTTACTGAGAGCCTGATACTCTTAGCTGTACTAAACGCACCCTTCTTCTTGCCATTTACAGCTCTTACCTTATAAGTATACTTCCATGCCTGGCCTTGAGTGGATGTACATTTAGTACCCTTAATTGTAAAGGCTTTATTCCACTCTACTCCATCATAGAAATATACTTCATATTTCTTGGCATTCGCAGCCTTCTTCCATGACATGTTTATTGTAGTTGCATTCTTCTTGGATACTTTGAGAGCGCTTACCTTGCCAGGCTTTGCTGCAGCATAAGAGTATTCAGCATTGTAAAATGCAAAAGAAGTAAACACTATCGCGAAAGATAATATAAGCGTTAAGCTCTTAGCCATATATCTCTTCATAGCCATGCCTCCTTATTAAACACTTATTCAATTCATTGGAACAGCTTATGTTATCAACATAATATATTAACAATTTCTTTATGTCAAATGAACAAATTGCCATTACCGATTGACGGTAAAAGGCAAACCCTCCGAGCATAGATAGCCACGCATCTATGCTCCATTCTATTTGTTGCCGGCATGGCGATACAAATCTCGGACTTTGTAGGATTTTTCCCGGAATACGGGAAGATTTGCAGGTTCATACAAATCCTTATCGGAGGTTCTAAGTTTTAGCCATTGAAATCGGAGTTTTATTTCAGGTTTAACAGAAAATACTGGATTGGGATGTTGTAAGAGTAATCATTTTACTATATCTAATAAAGCAAAACTTATTGCATCGAGCTGTTCGATAAGTATTTCTTAATCTTAAGATTCGAACCCGGGTTAGTATTCGCTATTATTCTCTTGTATTAGCCTTATTGTATCCAAATGTCCAATAAAGAAATTACAGAATGTCGGATTCTTCCCGGTATACGGGAAAATCTGGCAGTTTTCACAGAATTGTATCGGAACTCGGCAGCATTTTATATTGGATGGTTTACCGCTTACAAAACTTGTATTCAGCTACAAAAAAAGACCACCAGCATTTCTACCAGTGGTCTACGCAATACATATTGATTTGAATCTTATGCCTCTTCTGAGAACTGATCCTTACCTACTGAGCAAAGTGGGCACTCGAAATCTTCTGGAAGATCCTTGAACTCAACGCCATCATGCTCTGCCGGATCATAAACCCATCCGCATACATTACATACATACTTTGCCATTTGTATCACCTCTTAAATTTAAAAATGCACTTGCTATCATCAAGCTTTGATTAGCCGAAATATCTTTCGAGCAATCCCTTGAAAGCCTTACCGTGTCTAGCCTCATCTCTAGCCATCTCGTGAACTGTGTCATGGATAGCGTCGAGGTTCTGCTGCTTAGCAAGCTTAGCAAGCTCAACCTTACCAGCTGTTGCGCCATTCTCAGCTGCAACTCTGAGCTCAAGGTTCTTCTTAGTTGAATCTGTAACTACCTCGCCAAGAAGCTCTGCGAACTTAGCAGCGTGCTCTGCCTCTTCCCAAGCAGCCTTCTCGTAGTACATTCCAACTTCTGGATATCCCTCTCTGTGAGCAACTCTTGCCATTGCAAGGTACATGCCAACCTCAGTGCACTCGCCCTCGAAGTTAGCTCTGAGTCCCTCAAGAATCTCAGCATCAACGCCATTAGCAACACCTACAACGTGCTCAGCAGCCCATGACATCTCGCCATCCTGCTTTGTAAACTTATCAGCACCAACGTGACATACAGGACACTCTGCTGGAGCTGTCTCACCTTCATAAACGTAACCACATACGCTGCATACCCATTTAGCCATAATAATTTCCTCCTTGTTTTACAATGAAGATTATTTCTTCTCTTGATCCTTATCTTAACACACACGGCCAAAAAAAATATGAAGTAATCTTGATATTTCTTCATTTTTTCTTTATATTCCGCCGTATCGAAGATTGTATAATACCCCTAACAAAATAGCCTTCGTCGCGGGAGATAGCGGATGAAGACAATGTCTTTTTGCACGTAAAGGAGGACATTATGACTAAACAGAAGGATAAGTGGGCAGTTGAGCCTATGGGTAAGGAGCAGACTAAGAGCTTTGCGGGCTCGATGCTTAAGATGGTGGCAGTTGGACTTGCTGGAGGAATCGCAATGATCGCTATGGCCAAGAAGGTTGGTGACACACTACTTCTAGAAGACAGCAGAGAGGACCTGCATGATGCGCTTGATGAGAACACTGACGACGAGGATGCCGAACGCGAGAGCGAAGAAGAATAAGCCTGCGAAGGTATCTACAGTTAAGAATAAGATATATCACATATAGAGGAGAATTATAAATGGAACGTTTAATAAGGCTGATTGGATTGCCTGATTTTCAGAATTACACTACTTTTCAGTGGACCACATTTGCTATCACAATAGTGCTACTCGTGGCAATTGGCTGGAAGATTTTTGAGAAGGCAGATGAGCCTGGCTGGAAGACTCTGATACCGTTCTACAACACTTATGAGATGTTCCGTATTACCAGTGGAACCGGCTGGTACTTCATAATGCTGTTTTTCCCGCTCGGAATTGTACGAATTGTCGGACAGATGATGCTTGCGATTTTTGTCGGAAGAGCATTCAGGAAGGGTACACTTTTCAAGCTTGGCATGTTTTTCCTGCCGGTGATCTTCTACGGAATTCTGGCGCTGTCAGATGACAGATTCTACGGAATCAACGGAATGACACATACACCTGCAGATAAGGGTTCTAAGACAGTAGATTTTGAGACAGTTTCAGAAGATTTTGAAACTGTGACATCACATGTGGCTCCAGAAGAGGTCGTTACAGCTGATGAGATCGACCCTATCGAAGAGCCAACAACAATTATCGATGTCGATATAGACGATGTCGAGACAATAAGAAATGATGGTTAACATTCATAGTCATTAATAACCAATAACCTAAGACGCTATGCCTTGTGTCTGATTTAAGAGCACAGGGCATAGCGCTTTTTTTTGAGTCTTATATTTCTTCAACTCTATACAGATCAGTTCTTCTCGCACTTAGAAGTGGAAGCTTTCCTCTGATTCTGTCAATCTCATCGAGGTCTAGCTCTGCGATTCCAACACCTTCCTTCTCGTCAAGCTGCATCACAACATTTCCCCAAGGATCAGCAATAATCGAATGACCCCAGGCAATATAGCCTGCCTCCTTATCCCTCGATGGTGCAGCACCGATCATATACATCTGGTTCTCAATAGCTCTCTGTCTGAAGCCGAGCTCCCAGTGTGCCGGACCAGTCGTCATATTGAATGCACCAGGATTTAAGATAATTCTCGCACCCTTAAGAGTTGGAATTCTGCTGCTTTCCGGGAATCTTATGTCAAAACATATATTCACAGCCATCTTGCCGAACTCCGTGTCGAACACCTCAAATGTATCGCCCGCAGTTAGTGTATCTGATTCCTTAAACACCTGCTGGCCATGAGCATAAATGTCAAAAAGATGCACCTTTCGATGCTTGCCAATCAGATTTCCCTCGCGGTCCCATGTATATGCCGTGTTATACACACGTCCCGCATCGTCAACCTCCGGAATCGATCCTGCCTGAAAATATACATGATGCTTCTTCGCAAGAGCACCAAGCTCACGAACGTAATCGCTGTCTTCCTTCTCGGCATAAATTGGGAAGTTCTCTGTCTGATATGGACAGTTCCACATTTCAGGCAGTGCCACAAGATCACACGACGACACATCATCGCGCTCCATAATGGACTTCACCTGCTCGAGATTCTTTATTTTGTCCGCGTAAACCTTAGTCTGCAGAATCGCAACCTTCATCTTCATAACCCTAAACCTCCTTCAACCTAAAAATAACTGATCAGCGCTGTGCCGGCAACCATCGCCAGAAGACCGATGATTTTGCGTGCAGTCACAGGCTTCTTCTGAATACCGAGAAAACCTGTCGCATCAATGGCGATGCCGCCAGCAGTCTGTCCGAGAATATTAAGAATTGCCGCAAGACCAGTGCCCATCAGCATCTGAAGAATTACATTTCCGCCAACGATTGTAAAAGAGCAGATACCGCCAGTCCACATCCACCAGTGTCCAGAAATTTTAGGAAGAGACGGATTTATCACGCTACCAGGTCCTCTTATCACGCGCAAAAAGATTATAATCGTAACCGCACCAAGAAGTGCAGTCGAAAGTGAAATAAGTGTCGCTCTGAAGCTAAATCCCGCAACCTCGCCAAGTCTGCCATTAACAGCAATCTGAACCGAGCATGCTATACCAGCAATAAAATCAAGAAATCTGTAGAAATTAACGCCATGCGCCTTCTCCCTTTTCTCAGATTTAATTTTCTCTGAAGTCGCCAGCACGCTTGCAAAAACAAGCACCGCTCCCACAGCCCTCAGCACCGACATAGGAATCACAGCTGAGCCGAACATTCCAAAATTATCAATCATAAGACCAGAAACGATCTGTCCTAGCACCAGGAAAACAACAGTCTCGAAGCTCCCAAGCTTCGGCAGACAAATCATGCTGAAAATAACAATTATATCGCCGCAGATACCACCAGACCAAATCCACCACGGCTCCTTTGCAATAACTCCAAGCGGAACGTGCAGATTGCCCTGAAGCACAATCAGCACCGCACTAGTTAAGAGCAGCGCAAGAACAAACGACGCGCAGCTCGTCAGAAGCGGTGAGCGCAGCCTCTCACTAAGTTTCGTATTCACACTTGTCATAACCGGCTGCGCACAGCCGACAACCATACCTAGAATAAATCCGAGCATAAACTAAATGTTCCCTTTCAATTTATGATTAAACACTATAATTATATCAATAAAAGACTGATCAGCGTTATTGCCAATCAGCCTTTTATAATATTTTGGGTTATTAGGTTATGTTTCAAGGAATTAAGTTTCTATAGTTTTTAAAGAATTACATTAATACATAGGCTTCTATGCTGTATAAAGTTTTCCCTCCTTTGTCATCTGGAAAGTAAGTGTCTTGTAACCATCAGCCTTCACTTCTACAGTTGTGTTCTCAGACTTTGAGAAAGCATCCTTTCCAAGCTTCAGATAGATACGACGTCCTCCGTAAGTCGGATCATTTGTTGCCATATAGCTCTTTCCATCAAAGAAGAAGCTTAAAGTTGCCTTAGAATATGATGTTCCGCCAACAGTTACAGACTCAATTGCATCGAGATATTTCTCAATGTCAGCTTCTTCTCCATTGAATGAAACTGTATATGCGTCACTTCCTTCAATGCCCTTTACTGCCGGTGCAGCCGGAATTCCTGACTCACTGCCGCTTTCTGAAGCAGCTTTAACTGTAAAGTTGACAGTCTTAACGTCATAGTATTTTGACGCAAGAGTTACTGTGTACTCTCCAGCTTCCTTAAACTGTCCGCCCTTTACAACAACTTCAGTCTGTGAGCCCATATCTCCAACAAGCTCATACCAGTCGTTACCGCTGTTTCCACCAGCATCCTTAGTCAGTACTGTAACTGCATCACTGCCATCTCGTGAAATAAGAACACCGCTAAGATTCTTAAGGAAGTCACCCTTAGAACCATCAACCTTGATGTTCACATCAGCGTTAGTCTCATGTTCACCATCTCCAACCGAAAGGCTTACATCCTCAAGGTCCTTCTTCTCACTTTCGCCCGAACCAGTAGAGCCCGATGATCCAGTCGAACCAGAATATTTGCTGTTAATATCACCAAGAGAATTGTCCTCAAGCACAGCCTTCACATTAGCAGGTCTTGTCTTAACAGTCTTTGCTGAATCTGACTTTGCGTAGCTCTCGAATGACAGATACTTGCCGCCAATCTTTGAATCTGATACTGCATTGTAGTAATCAGTCCAGTCATAGAAAACGCTTCCATCTGCGTTCACTACATAATCTGGAACAACATCCTCAGCCCATCTGTCTACGATTGCTGAAGCTGCACTGCTTCCATATCCGATCTTGTCAAGAATGATCGCGTTACTTAGAAGATCTCCGTTAAACATCAGGTTTGCAGAAATGCTGCTGCCAGATGAAGAATCCTCTGACGAACCGCCGAAAGATGACGATGCACCGCTTACAGCATCCATTTTGGCCGCTGATCTCTTCACAGAAGATCTTGTGCTTACCGACTCACCATCGACAACCTCGAACTTCTTAGAAATTGTCTTGAAGCCAGCCGCACGAATCTCAACATTATACACACCCTTCTGAGTTGTATGGTTCACGCCCTTTCCCTCTTCGGCATTTGTATCATTGTAGAGCACGAAAAGCCCTGAATTTCCGAATAAATAATAGTCGTTTATGTATGTCAGTTCCTCGCTAGTTCCATCAGGCTTAGTCAGCACAACACTCTCAATCGGTGAAGTAATGCCGTAAATCATGTTCTCAATCTTAAAGTGAATATTCTGGCCTGAGTGGATCGCTGTAGACTCACTAAGCTTGATTGTCGGTGCAGTCTCATTCACTACATTGATAAGCGCCATACAGCTCTGAACTCCCTGAGTCGCATGCTTGTCAGCTGACTTCACACGAACGTAGTACTTTCCGTTGTTTCTGAAATTAGTCTGTCCAAGTGCAATATCGATTGTTGCAACAGTATTACTGCCATGCGAAACGTTAGTAGTCTTAGTATACTTGAGGCTTCCCATGTCAGCCTTTCTCTCATCATAGCTTACGAGTGTAACCGCACCAGAATCTGGAATTGCGTCGAACCACGCCTTATCAGCCTCGCTCGTATAATTAAACATTATCTGCACGTTTCCGCTGCCATCTGACTTTAATTCTGCATCCGGTGCATAATACCTGATGCTCTTCACAGCCGCATCACTGCTTGCAAAAGTAGTCTTTGACGGGTTCACTCTCACGTTTCCGTCATTATCGTAGCTAGGAAGATAGTAGTCAAAAATCGAAACTGCTCCGTGCGCAATCACATATGCCGGGTCAGTATCCTTCTGAACAACGGGCTTCTCCGGATTCTTGTTTTCAGAAAGTGTCACACACTCGCTTCCACTGCCGTCCTCAGTTGTGACCTTAACCTCTGCAGGGTTCAAGCTTGTAATCTCCCACTTGGCAACGCTTCCATCATCGGTTACAGGAGTCATCGCCTCGCTCACATCCACGCCATCAACCCATACATGTGTGTTATTAAGAGTGTATCCGTCAGCATAAGAAACTACCACATACTGCGCGTATCCAGCGTCCAAAAGCTTTGTCTTCTCGTTGTCGATCACATCAACCTTCTTAGTCTCTGGTGTTATGGTAGTTCCCGGTGTCCCGCTACCGCCAGTTCCCGGTGTTACAGTTGTGCCGGAATTACCATTTCCTCCGGAGTTCTCTGTTCCGCCAGTTTCAGGCTTCTCAGATGTACCGGGTTTTTCAGTTTCCCCTGTTCCTGGCTTCTCACTTGTTCCTGGATTGTCCTTCGCCTTCAGAGTAACAGATGGTGAATAGATGTATGCGGAAGTCCTGTCTCCCTTAATCGCTCTTACTGAAACCTTGTACTTCACACCGTCCTTCAATCCATTGATTGTATAAATCCTCTTGCTTGTAGTCGCAAGCTTCTTATACTTTCCATCGCCAGTCTTAAGTCTGATCTGGTACTTAGTTCCCTTAAGAAGCTTCTTTCCCTTATTCCATTTAATTGTAAAAGACTTCTCAGTCTTCGAACTTACAGTGAGATTTGCAGGTGAAGAAAGTTTCTTCGAAGCTGCTGCATACACATTGCCGTCTCCATGCGGCACTACTGTGACAGAAACCGCAACAGCAAGTGCTATCGCAGATAATCTTCTGGGTATATTCCCATTAATGTGTGTCATTAGATCCTCCATTAGTAAATGCTCTAAATAATTAATCGTTACACCTTATTATTTGAGTACTCATTTACGACCTTTGCTCAACGCAGTTAGTCGTGTCTAACTTGTATTATAGTTAGATACGACTAACTCGTCAAGCGTTCTTTAATATTTCTTCACATACATTTTTTGCATAATCGAGTAGGGGCTAACAAATAGCCCCCTCTCACACCACCGTACGTGCCGTTCGGCATACGGCGGCAGACGGGCTATTACCATTTTGAGAATAATTACTCGATTGGATCTTAAATGTTACCAAACACACATAAATACTGAAATTGGTACGCAAGCATTTTAAATCTTCAATGCCATGAGGAGTCTCATAAACCTGAGAAGGCGCCAATCTTGCAACATTTTTATGAATGGCTCCCATTAATTTAGAAATAGCTACTGTTAGAATACCTTTACTCTTCATAAAGGCATTCAATTTAATATGACTATGACTGTTAGATGCCTTGAAACCAGCTACACTGCGTACCATTTCTTTTATAGAATTCAAATTGGTACCTTTTTAGATCCATTATTTATATAATGTATAAATTGGTAACAGCAGCTGCCAGTGGAAATCTCGAGGTACCTGCGAGGTACCTGTGAGCTACCAGTAATCCTGACGCACCTGTTAGCTGCCACCGGAATTCGTGATGTATCAGCATGCAGAATGGGTAAACTCCTGAGAAAAACTCCTGAGGAAAAGTAATGAGCCTATTTCTTCACACGCATTTTTTGCATAGCAAAAGAGGAGCCCGGTTTTCCCATAAGCTCCTCTTTAATTTTTAAACTGTTAAGTTCAAAGTCTGATCGTAAGACTTATGCCTGTGCAGCAGCAGCTACCTCAGCAGCGAAGTCGTCTTCCTTCTTCTCGATTCCCTCGCCTACCTCGTATCTTACCATTGATACAACCTGCATGTCCTTACCGATCTCTTTAGCGCAATCAGCAACATACTGACCAACTGTTACATCACCGTTCTTAACGAATGGCTGATCAACAAGGCAAACCTCCTTGAGGATCTTCTTGATCTTACCAGGAACGATCTTCTCAATCATAGCCTCTGGCTTACCCTCGTTGAGAAGCTGCTCAGCAGCAATCTTCTTCTCGTTCTCGATGTACTCAGGATCAACACTTGAATCATCAACGAACTTAGGGTTCATTGATGCAACCTGCATAGCTACGTCCTTACCGCAAGCCATAATCTCCTCAGGAGTAGCCTCAGTCTTGATACCAACTACTGCAGCGATTCTTCCGCCACCGTGAATGTATCCAGTGTAAACTACCCCCTCCTCCTGGAGCTTAGTGTATCTTCTGATGTTAAGGTTCTCACCGATCTTAGCGATCTTAGCAGTAAGAGCCTCTGAAACAGTCTGTCCGTCAAAATCCTCAGCCATGAATGCCTCTGTATCGAGGTCACCCTTAGCGAGAGCCTGCTTAGCCATACCGTCAACGAACTCAACGAACTCCTCGTTCTTAGCAACGAAGTCAGTCTCTGAGTTAACCTCTACAAGACCGCAAACCTTGTGGTCATCGCTGAAGCAAGCACCTACAAGACCCTCAGCAGCGATTCTTCCTGCCTTCTTCTGAGCCTTCATGATACCCTTCTCTCTGAGGTAATCAACTGCCTTATCGATGTCTCCACCTACCTCAGTAAGTGCCTTCTTGCAGTCCATCATTCCTGAACCTGTGAGCTCACGGAGTTCCTTTACCATTGCAGCTGTAATTGCCATATCACTATTCCTCCTAATCGTAATATTAGATTAAATCAATAAATTACTCAGCGTCAGCCTCTGCCTCAACAGGTGCTTCTGCAAAGCTCTCTCCCTGCTTAGCCTCGATGATAGCATCAGCCATGCAACCTGCGATAAGCTTAACGGCTCTGATAGCGTCGTCGTTAGCAGGAATGATGTAATCTACATCGTCAGGATCACAGTTAGTGTCTACGATACCAACAACTGGAATTCCAAGAATCTTAGCCTCCTTGATCGCAATCTTCTCCTTCTTAGGATCAACTACGAACATAGCAGCAGGCATGCCCTTCATCTCCTTGATTCCGCCAAGATACTTCTCAAGCTTGTCAGCCTCAGCTCTCATCTTAAGAGCCTCCTTCTTAGCGTACTTGTTGATAGTACCATTCTCTTCCATTTCTCTAATCTCAGCAAGTCTTGCGATTCTCTTGCTGATTGTCTTGCTGTTAGTAAGCATTCCGCCGAGCCATCTCTCGTTTACGAAATACATACCACATCTCTCAGCCTCTTCCTTGATAGCATTCTGTGCCTGCTTCTTAGTTCCTACGAAAAGAACAGGCTCACCAGTCTCACCGATCTTTCTCATGAAATCGTATGCATCGTCAACCATCTTAAGAGTCTGCTGAAGGTCGATGATGTAAATTCCATTTCTCTCTGTGAAGATATATGGAGCCATCTTAGGGTTCCATCTTCTAGTCTGGTGACCAAAGTGTACACCTGCTTCGAGAAGCTGCTTCATTGATACTACTGACATAATTAAATACCTCCGGTTAAAAACTTCCACCGTGACCCTACGCCTTAAACCCTTTAGATACAAGGCACCGCGGCCAATCACGGTGTGACAGATAATAAAATATTTATATCGTATTTCGCGCACAAAAATTATGCATCGCACACGATACCCAACAATTATAAGGTATCATCCATTCAAATACAAGCACTTTTTTCACGACTTTCTACTATTAATACTGAATATTTCTCCCATCTACCTTCCACGGTTTTTTTGTTCTTTGATTGTTCTTCCGCACACTCTTCTTGTACTTTACTTCCTTATTTATATATAATAAAATAGTGTTTTCAATTTAACTATTTCCAATAACAAACTAAGAAGGAGTCAATCAGTAATGGAAAAGTATTTCAAGCTCAAAGAGCATGGTACTGACGTAAGAACTGAGCTTATGGCCGGTGCCACTACCTTCCTGTCGATGGTTTACATTCTTGCAGTAAACCCATCAATCCTTTCTTCAACAGGAATGGATTCAGGATCAATCTTCACAGCAACTGCAGTTTCTGCGGCAATTGCTACACTGATGATGGCATTTTTTGCCAACTACCCTGTAGCACTGGCTTCAGGAATGGGACTGAACGCATACTTCGCAGGAGTCTGCGCTTCAATCACAGCTGACCATCCATGGGAGATCGCTCTCACAGCAATCCTTGCCGAGGGTATCATCTTCATTCTTCTCTCGTTCACTAACTTCAGAGAGAAGCTTGTTAACGAAATCCCTGACAACCTGAAATACGGTATCTCTGTAGGAATCGGACTTTTCATCACAATCCTCGGTCTTAAGAACGCAGGCGTTGTTGTTGATCTCGGTCTTGGTAACCTCGCAGATCCTGCCGTAGCACTTTGCCTTGTAGGAGTTCTTGTAATCGCATTCATGCACAGCAAGAACATTAAGGGTGCAATTTTCTTCGGAATCATCATCACTTGGATTCTAGGAATGATCGCACAGGCAATCGGCTGGTATGTACCTAACCCAGAGGCTGGAGTTTTCTCACTCTACCCATCATTCTCATTCAGCGGAATTCCACCAATGCACTTCGCATTCAAGTTTAATTTCGCATGGGCAGCTGAGCATCTGCTTCAGTTCTGTGTTATCGTTTTCTCATTCTTATATGTAGATATTTTTGATACAGTAGGAACTCTTATAGGAGTTGCAGCTAAGGCAGACCTCCTCGACGAGGATGGAAATCTTCCTAGAGCTAAGCAGGCACTTCTTTCAGACGCAGTAGGAACTTGCGTAGGAGCATGCCTCGGAACTTCAACAGTAACATCATTCGTAGAGTCATCAGCAGGAGCAGCAGCAGGCGGTAAGACTGGTCTGACATCAGTAGCTACAGGAGTTCTCTTCCTCGTTTCACTGATCTTCTCACCAATTTTCCTTGCAATCCCAGGATTTGCAACTTCACCTGCACTCGTATTCGTAGGATACCTGATGATCACTCAGATCAAGAACATCCATTTCGAGGGCGTTCCAATGTCAGATATTATGGCAGCATTTATGGCAATTGTTATGATGCCATTCACAATGTCAATCGCTAACGGAATCATGTTCGGAATTATCTCATGGGTAGTTCTAAGAATCTGCGAAGGCAAGGCTAAGACAGTACCTGCCGTTATGTGGATTTCTGCAGCACTGTTCACAATGTACATGGTTGCATCGCATATGCAGTAAACGACATTAATTAATGACAATATGAAAGGAAGAGTCTCATAATTAACCATGACTCTTCCTTTTCTTTACCTTATTTATATAACTATTTAACCAGCACTCCGCCATCAGTCTTAAGTAGCTCTATCTCGTCATCCATCTCAACAAAGTGGGATGTAGCATAATCTCTGTTCTTCTCAATTTCAGCTTCGGTTACCTCACGTCTTATCTTCGCAGGAGCTCCAAGCACCATCGAATTATCAGGAATCACAGTTCCACCAGTTACAAGAGCATTCGCTCCGATAATGCAGTTCTTTCCGATAACAGCGCCTGATAGAATAGTTGCACCCATTCCGACAAGAGTGTTATCACCGATCTCACAGCAGTGAACAATCGCACTATGACCGATTGTAACGCCTTTGCCCAGACGAATAATCTTGTCATCCTTCGCATGAAGCACACATCCATCCTGGACATTCGACTCATCACCGATTTCAATCAGAGAATTAGTCGAGCGAAGGACAGCATTGTACCAGATGCTACATCTGGCCCCAACCGTGATATTGCCGCTAAGAACAACACCCGGACAGATAAGAGCAGTTTCATCTATTCGCATAGCTTCCTTGCCTCCTTCACAATCGCATCGACATTCTTTCTCTCAACAGCCTGAATTCCATTTTCGAGAGCATCAGCAAGCGCCTTCGCGTCATCGTCAGCATTAGCAGCCTTCGCACCGGAAATCAGCACCTTCTTCATAACGCCCATAAGCGCCTTGTCGAAGCCTGTAACCTTCGCAGGATCGTACGCACCAGAGAGTATGTATAATGTAGGATTATGCTCTCCCTCCTTCGCAAGCTTCTTGTAATTGATGTCATAAACCTGCATATAGTTCTCAGGAGTCGCCTTCGCAACACCAACGCCGAAGACGATCAGCTTGTCCACAAGATCGCTTGTCAGCCACTTCTTTCTGAAGACATCAAAGTCAACAATTCCAGAACCTCTGATCCATCCGCCGTAAATTATTGCACTGTACTCATATAAATTAACATTTTTGATTTCAGAGAAGGGTACAGCTTCGCATCTGAGATCCTCTGCAATCCACTCCGCGTACTGCTTCGTGCTACCCCTCTTCGAAGAATAAATCACTATCGCCTTATTCATTCTATATCTCCCTATTTACTGCCCTTAACATTTCCTTCGCCGAGAATTCTAACCAGTCTCGCCTCAAGCTCCGGGCAAAAATCCACTCTATGTTCTCTGTCAGCTCTCACCATTCGCCCATCCGGCATGTACACGAGAACGTCCCGTTCGCCTGGATACAGTGAAATCGCATCGAGAATGTGATACATCGCACCACTTGTTCCGCCATGTGACCTTACAAACTCATCTGTCAGACGAAGCTTCACATAAACCGTCGGATCTTGCTTCTGTGCTTGCTGCATCGTATCTACCACCTGAGCAGTACGTTTTCCGTAATTCATACTCGAATTCTCATACGCAGATCTGTACTTTCTTACTGTCGAATCAAGGCTTGCTATCTCTTCGATCGAAGTGACATTCTCGATAAGAATCTCAGGCTCACTGTCTTCCTTTATACTTAATCTTCCCGAAACCGCAATTATCGCATCGTTTCTAAGAAGATATCTGTACTTCTCAAAAGGCTTAGGAAATACAATTCCGCCAATCACACCATCAAGATCCTCGAGTCTGACTCTCGCCATCTCCTGAGATTTACGAGTGATCATAGTCTTGACATTCTCAAGCATTCCCGCCATAAGAACCCTGTCACCATCCTGAAGCTTGGACATATTGACCTTAACAGAATCTGATCCGTGGCTGAACTCTTCAGCAACCATCATAATCTCGCCACTTCGTGCAGTGATATGTGACATTATAAGCTCCTTGTACTCGTCAAGCGGATGACCTGAAAGATATACGCCTAGAACCTCCTTCTCAAGTGCAAGCTTCTGTGAAAGTGTAAAGTCTGTTACCCTCGGAAGCTTAGGGAAGCTCTTGATATCTTCCATCATATCTTCCTCAAGCTGGAAGAACGAAATCTGATCTGAATTGCTCGTGCGTCCACGCCTCTGCGCCTGCGATACCGCATCATCACTGACCGCCATGCATACGGCTCTATTAGGATTGATCTCATCAAAAGCACCTGCCTTAATAAGTGACTCTATCGCCTTCTTATTAAGCTCAGCAGGATCAATCGCATTTATAAACTCGTAAATATCACGAGTCTCCGGAACCTCCCTCTGCGCACGCTCGATGGCCTCTGTGATGCCAGAGCCGACACTTTTGACAGAAAGCATGCCAAAACGAATCTTGCCGTCGACTGCCTTATAATTCTTACCGCTGTGAAGAACTGACGGAGGCAGAATCTCAATTCCCATCTCCCTGCAGTTTCTGATATATTCCGCCGTATGCATAGAGTCGCCGCTCACACTTGTAAGAAGCGCTGCCATAAACTCAACCGGATAATGCTTCTTAAGATAACCAGTCTCGTACGAAACAACCGCATACGCCGCAGCGTGTGACTTATTGAATGCGTACTGTGCAAAAGTTACCATGTCCTCGAAGATAGCTTCCGCTGCCGTCTCAGATACTCCATTCGCAACGCAGCCCTTTATCTCAACGTTTCCGTCCGCATCCTTCTTACCGTGGATGAAATACTCCTTCTCCTCGAGCATTACAGCCATCTTCTTCTTACTCATCGCACGACGAACCAGGTCAGAACGACCGTACGAATATCCACCGAGGTCTCTAACAATCTGCATAACCTGCTCCTGGTAGACCAGGCAGCCGTAGGTTACACCGAGAATCGGCTCAAGCTGCGGATCAAGATACTTAACCTCATCAGGATGCTTCTTATTATATATATACTTAGGAATCGAATCCATCGGACCTGGTCTGTATAGCGAAATGCCCGCAACAACATCCTCGAAGCACGTAGGCTTCAGGTTCTTCATAAAATCCGTCATTCCCGCACTCTCAAGCTGGAATACACCCTGAGTGTTACCCTCCGCAATCATCGCGTAAACCTCAGGGTCATCGTATCCCATACGGGCAAAATCTATCTTAACTCCGTGATTCTCTTCAATCATTCTGAGGGCATCCCGTATAACCGTCAGGTTACGAAGTCCCAGAAAATCCATCTTAAGAAGTCCAAGCTCCTCGATGGTTGTCATATTAAATTGCGTCGCAAGGCCCTTATCTGACGAATATAGAGGAACATACTCATCAAGCGGCAGCTTACTGATTACAATACCAGCCGCGTGAGTCGAGGCATGTCTTGGAAGTCCCTCAAGAGCCATTGACATATCTAGAATACTCTTAGTAAGAGGCTCCCTCTCATACTTCGCGCGAAGCTCCGGATTAATCTCAAGAGCCTTCGCAATCGTAATGCCAAGCTCGTTAGGAATTGCCTTCGCAATCTCATCAGCCTCCGCATAAGTCGCATTAAGTGCCCTTCCGACATCTCGAACAGCTGCCTTAGCCTTAAGCGTACCGAAAGTTATGATCTGTGAAACCTTGTCCTTGCCGTACTTTCGAACAACGTAATCGATAACCTCCTGACGTCTTTCGATGCAGAAGTCCACATCGATATCAGGCATTGATACTCTCTCTGGATTAAGGAACCTCTCAAAAATCAGACTATATCTCACTGGATCAATCTCTGTTATGTCGAGACAGTATGAAACGATACTGCCAGCAGCAGATCCACGACCCGGTCCGACCGCGATACCATTACTTTTGGCATAGTGAATAAAATCCCATACAATAAGGAAATATTCTATATAGCCCATATTCTCGATAACAGAAAGCTCCGACTCAAGCCTTTCACGAAGCGCATTACCCTCCGCAAGCGCATCCTCACCGTAACGCCTTCCAAGTCCCTCATAACAAAGGTGTCTCAAATACGTGCGGTTGTCAAACTCAGCAGGCGGAACAAACTCCGGCAAATGATACTCGCCGAAAGTAAACTCGACGTTACATCTCTCCGCAATCTCCTGCGTGATGTCGCACGCCTCCGGCATATCCTCAAAAATACTTCTCATCTCAGCTTCAGACTTCATGTAGAACTCATCGTTCTCAAAACGCATTCTCTTCTCATCATCAAGCGTTGTTGCTGTCTGAATGCAGAGAAGCACCTCATGCGCCTTCGCGTCGCTTCTTCTAAGATAATGCGAGTCATTCGTCGCAACGAGCGGAATCTCCAGATCATCGCTAAGCCTCTTAAGCCCCTCGATGACAATCTTGTCCTCAGGCAGGAAGTGATTCTGAATTTCAAGGAAGAAGTTTCCTCTGCCAAAAATCTCTTCTAGCTCCAGAGCCTCCCGCTTCGCTCCGTCGTAGTCATTATTAAGAAGACATCTCTGCACCTTGCCGGCCAGACAGCCGCTTAGGGCTATAATTCCATCGCTGTGATCTCTCAGAACATTCTTATCTACCCTCGGTTTGAAGTAGAATCCGTCAACGTATGATTTTGACACAATCTTAACTAGATTCTTGTATCCCTCCTGATTTTCAGCAAGCAAAATCAGATGCCCGCTATATCTGTCCTTCTCGGCATCTCTATCATTAATACTTCTTGCGGCAGTATAAACCTCGCAACCGATAACAGGCTTGATCCCTGCTTTATGGCACGCTTTATAAAAGTCGACAACTCCGAACATGGCACCATGGTCTGTAATCGCAAGGGAATCCATTCCAAGCTCCTTCGCGTATTCCGCCATCTCAGAGATTCTCGACATACCGTCAAGAAGACTGTATTCAGTATGTACGTGTAAATGTGTAAAGCTCATGCACTGATTATAACAAAAAATCATGTTGCTTTTATCAAAAAATACAATTTAGTACAAAGCATAATAATGCGCTGAAAACCCACTGTTTACGGCATTTTTGCCACAACTATTGTTCACATAACCGTCATCTTTGTGAAAGATTTATCACATAATCTTCAAAATCAATTGACTATTATCGAGGATTTCTATAAAATAGGCTCATAAGAAAACAGAGTTTTTTCGGGGGAAGACTCTGGACGGATAATTTCTATTTTCTATTTATTTTTTACTTACGGAGGTTATTTTATGGCTATGTATGTATTAAAGGGACTCGCCGCATTCGGTATGCTCCTTAACGTAGTACTCGTCGTTGCACAGTGCAAGAAGAATCTTGCAACAGAAGAAGGTAAGGCAAATTGGGAAGCTGGTAAGAAGCATCTCGTATTCAACGTAATCGTAGGTGTTGTTTGTAACTTCCTTGATACTCTTGGTATCGGATCATACGCTCCAACTTCATCAGCATTCAAGTTTGGTAAGTCAGTAGACGATATCAACGTTCCTGGAACACTCAACGTAGGAGATACTTTCCCAGTATGTCTCGAGGCATTCTTCTTCTTCGGATTCGTTGACCTTGACATCCTTACACTTATACTTATGCTTGTTGCTGCTGTAGCAGGATCATTCGTAGGAGCTTCACTTATCACTAAGGCCGATGTACAGATCATCAGACTTTGTATGGGTGTTGGTCTTGCTATCCTTGGTATAGTAATGCTTTGCAAGGCTGCAGCTGTAGGTCCTTTCGGAGCTGTAGGAACTGCTCTTGAGCTTAGAGGCATCAAGCTTGTTATTGGAGTTGTTGCTAACTTCTTCCTCGGTGCTCTTATGAACATCGGTGTTGGTCTTTACGCTCCATGTATGGCTCTTATTGGACTTCTCGGAATGAACATCGGAGCTGCATTCCCTATCATGATGGGTTCATGCGCATTCCTTATGGCATTCGGTAATGGTCCTAAGTTCGTTAAGGAGAACAGATTCGACATGGTCGCTACACTTACTCAGATGTTTGGTGGAGCAATCGGTGTACTTATCGCTTACTTCTTCGTTAAGAGCCTTAACCTTGATACACTCCTCAAGATCGTAGTAGTTGTAGTAGAGGTTACTGCACTCATGTTCATCAAGGACTACTTCAAGGGTAAGAAGGCAGCTTAATTACTAAGTTACCTTTAGCGACATAGTTTAATAGTCGAATATAATAGAGCTCCTGCGATGCTTCGCAGGAGCTTTTCTTATACTCTAAAATACCCCTTATTTGCCTGCTATAGCGTCTTTGTGGGCCATGTATATATTTACATATTCATTTATAGATATCTCCGCAAAACGAAAATTTTATCCATTATAAAGCCATTATAAAAGCCGACCTTATTTCGGCCGGCTTTTATCCTCATATAATCCCATTAAAGACTATCTAACCTTATTCTTCATTACAGTCTCTACAAGCTCTGTTATGTTCTCTGGCTTCATGCCATCATATCCATTCTCGATCCTTGTTCTAAGAACCTCGGCATCTGCATCTGTCATTCCGCCATAAAGAGTATTCTTCATAGCTGCAAGGGAAGCTGCATCAACCTTCCTGATCTTCGCTGGATCATACTTACCCTCTAGATAGAAGAAATCTTCCTTCTGAACGCCGTTTCTGTTGCACAGAAGCTTCATATATGACTCACTTTCAGGGCCTAGACCTACGCCGTATACATAGACATTCTTACCGTCAAGACCAAACTGACCTGCATTCTGTCTCAGCATGTTAAATCTTGTGATCTCACCGGCTCTTATCCAGCCACCAAAAATTACATTCTTATACAGAGTTACATATCCAAGAGTCTTTCTTGAATATGGAATTATATCCGCATCAAGAGCTTCGGCAATCCATTCACCGTACTTCATAGTCGCACCATTACTTGAATTATATACAACTATAGTATCGGTATCATTGCCTCCATGAGCCTCTGAACGCCTGATTGCGGCCTGTCTGTTGGGATTCTTCATATATGTACCCTCTCTTCAATAAAAGTCTCTTATATCACAATATCCGAGCACAGAGCCTGTGCCCGGATATAATATGCTTTATTAAGTATAATATTAAGATAACCTATTTGCTTCTGTCTTTCTTGAGCATAGCAATCTTAAGTCTCTTAACACACTCTCTTACATCGTCAGCAGTGTAGTTGTTCTCGCCTACGATATTTGATTCAATACCCTCAGGGTTCTTGTTGAAATCAACTACGTTGTCAAGATAAGGGCTTGTTACTACAAAAGTTCCTGCAGTACCACTCCAGTTAAGTCCAGCTACCGGAATGCCTCTCTCTCCTACCTCGTTTACGCAGTTAACGTAGTCTACGTCAAGGTTACCCCAGCCATCAGTCTCTACGATAACACCGTCAGCTCTACAGCACTCTGCTACAACAGCAGCAGTTCTTGAGCATCTGATCTTCTCCTCGTTACCCTCAGGTGAACCATATACAAGAACACCCATAAGATCGATACCTGAATCAGCTCCAACGATATCTACAAGTGGATCTCTGAAATGATGTAATGATGTTTCTTTAGTTGAAGGACCTACTCCCATGTCGCACCTCCTAGTTCATTGCCTTGATTGCACCGTCTCTGAACTCATTAGGAGTCAGCATAACTGGCATGCATCCATAATCAATAAGTGACTTACCACCAGCTACTCCTGATGGCTCATTAGGGAAAATCCATGTATCAAGCATTGCACCGTGTGCAATCATCTCCTTGATAATAAGAACCTTCTTCTGTCCAGGTCTGATAACATCATGATACTCATGCTTCTCAGTTGCCTTGTTGCCGTTGAACTTCTTCATCTGATCTCTGAAGATCTGAATCCATTCGTCTAGCATATGATATGCCTCGATAACAGCATATCTCTCCTGACCCATACCCTTCTTGAATGTAATGTCAAAAGAAATGATTATATCTGTATCCGCTGGTGTGCCGGCTCTATTGAGATACAGCATATCCTTGAGGTTACCCTCTGATGAACCGAACTCATGTGCCTGCTCTCCATCAACGTCAACTCCTGTAGGCATTACATAAACACCTGTTACAGTATGAGTGATACCCTCACCACACTTACCAAGAACCTTAGTTGAAATCGGAATAATATCCATAATTGTGTTAGTGAATCTGTCATGATCATCAGGCTGAATAATCTGAATGTCAACCTTCTCAATGACTTTACTGTGTCTTCCTACAAGCTCCTCTACATAACTTCCATCGATTGTAAGCTTGCCGTCCATTGTAATCTTATTCTCATCACCCATCTCAACGTCTGTCATATGGAATGATTTGATTACAAGTCTTCTAAGATCAATTTCCTGAACACCCATATTCGTGACCTCTCATTACTCAAAATTTGAAAGATTGAGGAATGTATCCCCCGTTGTGATAATTATATCACAGTACCTAAGTAATAAATATTTGTATCTTTTTTAAAAAAAGGGGCAGAATACTCTGCCCCTTCTTCGTTTCCGATGTCCTATTCAGTTTAGAACTAGTTCCACATTCAGAACAATTAGATCTGTGCGTGGTACTCGTATGGAAGAGGTACGATCTTACCTGGAGTCTCAATTGTCTCGATGAGCTTCAGTGAATCGATAGTGATACCTCTCTGCATTGCAACATCATGAGGTGCACCAGCGTTAGCTCCCATTGGAACAAGTGGAGCAGCAGCTCTTGGTGTACCGTTCTGTCTTGATACTGGTGGAAGTGCTGTGATACAGATTGTAGGAACGCCAGCCTTCTCGATTGCTCTCTGCACGATTGTTGCAGAGCGGTGGCAAGTTCCTCATCCAGCTGTTACAAGAACAGCGTCTACATTCTCTTCCTTAAACATCTCAGCGATAGCTGGTCCAGTCTCGTTAGTGAACTTCTCGATGTTTCCGCCACCACCCATGAATCCAGCATGGAATGGAGCCTCACCAGCGATAGTTCCGTCAGCTACGAGCTCGTGAATTCTATCGATTGGGAACATGCAGTTGATGTCCTTGTTTACGTCAGAGTTATCATATCCACCGTGTGATACCATAAGCATATCTGTTGGTGTATCGCTTGGAATCTTTCTCCATGTGAAGTCTCCAGCGAGGTTGAATCTCTCCTGGTCCTTTCTGTGTACACCTGCAGCAGTAGCAAGTCCAACTACCCACTCCTTCATAGGCTTTGTTGGCTTTGTGAATACTGAAGGTGGAGTTACAGGTACGAAGATCTCAGATTGTAATCCCTTTACAACTGTTAAACTCATTTTATTTTCCTCCTAGTTGTTTCTGTTTGAAATCTCTATAGCACGTCTTTCTCTATTATGAATGTTACTAACATATTTGTCATCAGCATCCGGTCCAAGCTGAACAATCTTTGACATATTCCAGCCCACAGTCTGTCCAACCTCGAATGGAACTTCTGAGAGAAGCATTCTCATAGGGGTCTTAAAGAATCCCTGATTATCACTGATATCCACTGAAATTGCACAATCCTCTACAAGAGATACTGTCGCTTCCATATAAATGGTATGATCAGGATTCATAACGCCTCTTACATAGCTGTCTCCTGCATCTCCTGGGAGCTGCTCTAGGAAACTCATCTTCCACCCTACGACCTGACCTAGCTTGAAGGGATATTCTGCGATGAACATGTCCTTAGTAAGCTCTAGGTATCCTAGTCTTCCTTTGACATCAAGAGTAACAATGTCACCCCTGTCTTCTACCACAACACCTTCATAGTAGTTAACGCAATTGCCGTATTTTAAACTGTTAGTATTTCCCATAATTATTAGTCGTACTTAGCCTTTCTCTTCTCACTCATTGGGAGAGCCTGCTCGTTGTCTACGAGGTTGAACTCGTGTCCAATAGCCTTCTCGATGAGCTCAACGTTGTTGTTCTTAACGTTAACGTTGTACTTTCTCTCAGCAGCCTTAACTGACTCGCCTGCCATCTTAGCCTTGAGCATTGCAAGACCTCTTACAGCATCCTCCTCGCAGAGAGTGTTACATGCAAGTACCTCGTTCTCGATACCTGAGTTTGACTTGTTGTTGTCAACCATAGCATCGCAGTACTTGTTTCCTACTACGAGAGCACCCTGAACAGCGCAGAATGAGAATCCAACAACTGGAATTCCTCTCTTACCGATGTTCTCGATGTGAGTTACGAAGTCAACGTGGTTGTTTCCGAATCCCTCAGTAGTTACGAATGCACCGTCAACGTCGAGCATCTCTACTGTCTGTCCTACTCTGTTTGATACGTAGAACTTCTCTGAGTTAGCCTGTGGTGAACCAACGAAGATAACACCTACAAGGTCAACTTCCTCATCGTGGATAGCCTCAAGTACTAGTGGCTCTCTCCAGTAGTGTCTTGACATCTCCTTTGATGCAGGTCCGATGCAAGTAAGAGCGTGGATACATCCATCCATAACCTCAAGTGGTGAAGCGCAAACTGGAACGTTACCAAGATCTACGTTAGGTCTAGCACCAAGTACTCCTACTGGCTCTGATGGGAATAGGAAGTTATCGTGCATAGCACCCTGTCCCATAATCTCCTTAACGATTACGATCTTCTTCTTACCAGGTCTTCTGATCTGCTTAAGAACCTGAGTCTCATCAGCCTCATCTGGAAGATCCTTCTTCATAGCGTTTCTGATCTCAGCTGTTACATAGTCTACTGCTGAGTGAGCTGCGATAGGACCAGGTCTCTCCATGTTCTTACCATTCTTGATAGTAACGAAGTACTTGATCATGATCTCGCCCTTGTCAACAGCACCAGGTCTGTTCCACATCATGTTCTCATCAAGGTAACCCTCTGATGAACCGAACTCAGCGATCTGGATTCCCTCGTCAGTTGTACCAGTAACTACTGTTACAGCTCCATCAAGAACTCTTGTGAATCCTTCACCAAGTGCCCACTCGTCTTCCTTGCAAGCGATTGGCTGGATATCCATTACTGTCTCTGAATAAGTGTGGTATTTATCTGGAGTGATAACCTCGATCTTCATTGAAGTTACGAGATCCTGTGAAGCAACTGCTTCCTCCTCGATACCCTCTCTGATGTAAAGAGTTGATCCCTCAAACTTAGTCTCAGGTCCTCTCTTAACCTCAGTAATCTTGTAGTGCTTTCTAGTAAGCTCTCTAACAACCTTCTCCTCTTCAACTGCTGGAGCTGCCTCTGCTGCTACTGCTGCTGGAGCTGCTGCCTCAGCTACAGGAACTGCTACTGCACCACCACCAAGTCCTGTTGGGAGCTCGATGTCGATGTTCTTACCCTCTCCGATGTGAAGCTTGATAACTCCGCCTGAGCAAGTTGCTGCTGGAGCTGCTGCTACTGGAGCTGCCTCTACTGCAGGTGCTGCTTCCTCAGCCTTCTCCTCTACTGCTGGAGCCTCTGCTGCGTCATATCCTTCGCAGTTGTCAGCTGTAAGTGGAGTGAGTGAGTCACAAGTCTTAGTAAGCTTAGTCTTTCCGTTGAGTACCTGTCCAAGAGTGAATGCACCCTCAGTGTTGAGGAGTCCTGAATCCTCAAGATCTGGGAAAATTGCTGGATCCTCAAATCTTGATGGATCTAGAAGTGTGCCTTCTTCTGCTCTGCAGCAGAGTACTGCCGGGTCGTTCGCATGCTGTTTAGCTGTTTCAGCTGTAATTGACATATCGATCTTCCTCCTTAAAATATAGTTTTCTTTAGATAGCTGCGCGTTAGCGCAAAATATAATTGTATTAACCTCTCGGGATGCCCTGCAAATCGGGGTTACACAAGGCATCTCGAGTTAACACCGTTAATTAGTTGTTCTCAGCGTTGTCTACAACGTTAAGATCCTGGTCTACAGCCTTAGATACTCTAAGTGTTCTGTAAAGTGCGTGGTCTACGGCTCTGCAAACGTGGTCAGTCTGGTGAAGAACCTTAAGACCCATCTTAGGACCTGAAGCCATTACTGTGTTTGAACAGTCTGAGCAGTTACCGATAATGATATACTCACAACCAGCCTTCTTGAAGTCCATGTTGTTCTTAACCTGTCCAGGGCAGTTACCAGGACGCTCACACTTACGAGTTCCATTCTTCTGCTCCTGAGCCTGCTTGCAATAGCATACGCAAGTCTCAGTAGCGTTGTACTTCTTGCAGAGATCCTCCATTCTCTCGAGGTTACCACCGCAAGCACATACGAGGATACCCATCTTAGCGCCCTTAAGATCCATGAATGGCATTGATACAAGGATAGCTCCTGTGTTCTTGCAGATTGGAGCGTCAAGAGTTGTTGCTCTACCAGTGAAAGCACCACCCATAACGATCTCACCGTACTGCTCCTCAAGACCACCAGCTCTCTCGATGAGGTCTCTTACACTTGTTCCTACAGGTACGTCCATGAATACGTGTGCAGCATGTCCGCCCTTGATCTGTCCTCTAACAGTGAGGTTCTTAAGGAATGATGGCTTCTGCTCATCAACTGCCTCAGCGCATCTGCAAACTGTCTCTGAGTTGATTACAACTGCGTTTGCTGCTGATGGAAGCTGTGATGGCTCGAGCTCGATTCCGAGGCACTCTCTTACGACTGCTCTCTCCTCACCCATTGGATATATATCTGGGAGAAGGTGTCTTTCGATTGCTGGCTCATCCTTGAGCATCTTGTCGAGAAGCTCAATAGCCTCACGATGCTTCTTCTTAATAGCGATGATTGCCTTGTCAGCTCCAGCGATCTCCATTACATACTTAAGACCAGCGATCAGCTTCTCTGGAGTCTCCATGATCTGCTGAATGTTGTGCTCAAGTCCTGGCTCGCACTCTGCTGCGTTAACAAGGATGTATCCGTGATCAAGGTGAGCATCAATCTTAACTGCTGTAGGGAATCCTGCGCCTCCCATACCAACAACACCTGCAGCCTTAATCATCTCGAGTGGAGTTCCCTTCTCGATCTTAACGTACTCATCGCTCTGCTCCTCATCAGGATTGATGATGATTCTGTCCTCAGTGATCTCCTCAACTGTTCCGTATACAGAAGCGAAGATGTTAGCACCAAGTCCAGTTGGCTCTGCGATAAGAGTACCCTTCTTAACCTTATCTCCTACCTTAACAACAGGTGCGCAAGGTGCGCCTACATGCTGCTTAAGTAGCATCTGAATCTTATCCATGACACATTCTCCTTATAATTATAAAGTAAAATTGTTAAATAACCCAATCCGTTGCATGCGGATCGTGGGCACACTAAGTCCCCTTTGCATTCCTATGTTAACACTTGCTCGTATTTAATTCAACAATAAATCGTTAATTTCTTATCAGTTATCTTTATAGTTTCTTATTCAAGATTAAATAGAATTAAGCTTTTGTTAATTTTTTGACTTTTTTAATGGACACTCAAAGATTCTTTTCCTATATATACGTGCAAAAAGCCCGTCATTACGGGATTTGTCTGTTTTATTTTTATGCATTCCGGATAATTCTTTTCCATTGACATTAACTATCAGGGTGGAGTATATTTCAGTTATCAGAGGCATTCGCGGGGGATGCCTACATGAAATTGGTTATTATTACTTAGGAGGATTATAATAATGGCTAAATATGAAGCAAAGATTAATTACAACAACTACAACCACGAAGTTCTAAGAACAATTGAGGCACACACAGAGGGTGAGTACTGCAGAGTATGCCTTGACTGCCCAGATGTTCCTGGCAACACTATGATCGAGAAGAAGCATTACCTCGAGAAGCACTATGATTACCTCAGAACAATGCTTATGTTCGAGCCTAGAGGACACCACGACATGTTCGGTTCATTCATCTGTGAGCCAGTTAACAAGGAAGCTGATTTCGGAGTATTCTTCCTTGATGGTGGTGGATACCTCAACATGTGTGGACACTGCACAATCGGTACTGTAACAGCTATCCTCGAGGGTGGACTCATGGAGATGAAGGAGCCACAGACTGAGGTAGTTCTTGAGGCACCTGCTGGAATCGTAAGAACAGTTGCTGACTGCAAGGACGGCAAGGTTACTGGCGTAACTCTTACTAACGTTCCTGCATTCGTATACAAGGAGAACTGCGAGCTCGAGTATCAGGGCAAGAAGGTTGTATTCGACATCTGCTTCGGTGGATCATTCTTCGCTCTCGTAGATACAGAGAAGAACTTCGGAATCAAGGTAAGCCCAGAGACTTCAAAGTTCCTCACAGAGTGGTCAAGCTTTGCTCTTAAGGAGATCAATGAGAAGTTTGAGATTCAGCACCCAGAGCTAGACATCACTTCAGTTGACCTTATCGAGAACTACTGCACAACTGACCTCGATGCTAAGGCATACTGCCCAGAGGCTAAGTTTGCTCTTAGAAACCTCGTTATCTTCGGAGACTTCGCTAACCCACAGCTTGACAGATCACCTTGTGGAACTGGTACATCAGCTAAGATGTCATACCTCTACAAGCACGGTGAGCTTGGCGTAGGCGAGAAGTTCGTATACGAGTCATTCATCGGAACTAAGTTCATCGGAACTATCGCTGACACAGCTAAGGTTGGTGAGTTCGATGCTATTATCCCACAGGTTACTGGTGCTGCTTACCTCTGCGGAGAGGCTAAGTGGTTCATGGATGATGATGACAAGATGACTAAGGGATTCTCAATCTAATCGTCTAGACATTTAGTTAAGTAAGATTTAAGCTCCGGCTCAGCCTGGAGCTTTTCTTTATTCTATCGTTCATTTATCTTCTTATTATATATATGCAGAAGCTATTGACATTTTGCCGATTGTAGCATATAATAATCAAGATGTTTTTAATATTTATGTACCCGTAGCTCAATTGGATAGAGTGTCTGACTACGAATCAGAAGGTTCGGGGTTCGAGCCCCTGCGGGTACACCAGTAAAGCTCCAGTATCGCAAGATACTGGAGCTTTTATCATATCATAAATATTCTGACCTAAAAAATACCGGCACGCTTGCGCGGCCGGCATTTGAATCTTCTGCAGATTATAACTTGTGTCTGTTGTTCTTAAATACAATCAGCAGGTACCAGATACACATGCCGAAAAGAACAGCTCCTAGTAGTTTCTCCATTCTGTTGTCGCCCTCCTATTTAGAATAATACTTGCCCTTAGGCGGATAAACCTCCTTGATGGTTCCGTTGACCATCTCCTTGTAAAGCTCATTAAGATCTGAAATCTGTTGCTCAATTATCTTGCCCTGATCGGTGTCTCGAACTCTGATTCTCTTATTCTCAAAGTTCTCTACCTCATGCATAACAGGCTTGTGGAATGTCTGATTGCCATCCTCATCAATCTGCTCATAAGCACGATGTTCGGCTAGAACCATTCTACCCGATGTAAAGATAAATGTATAGCCTGCAATTCCTGTTGTCTTGTGATAAGCCTTCGAAATACCACCATCAATAACAAACAGCTTGCCGTTACCCTTGATTGGTGATTCTCCATCCTTGATCTTTACAGGTACATGGCCATTCAGAATCTTGCCCTTATCTGAATCGAGACCGAAATCTTCGAGAATCTTCTCGCAGATATCCTCTCGGTTGATAAGCTTGTAATACGGAACTGTATGTTCCTTGTGAGTAGCCTTGTCCGCAATGAAAAGTCTCTCAAAAGTAGTCATCTGATCCTTACCAAAGAGTGGTGAATCAGGACCAAGCCACAGGTACCAGATAAGCGCCGCAGCATCAGCTCTCTTCTCACCCTCAGGATTGTCGAAATAAATGCTTCTTACGACCTCATCGTACTTGCGGAAAATATCTGCACCCTTGTGCATATCGCCGTCAATCTCAACAGCCTTGAAGCTGCCATCCTCATTGAAAGGAATGCTTCCATGATAGAAAACGTTACCATTATAAACCTTGTACATTGCGCCGTGACCGAACAGGAATCTAACATGAGTCTGAAGTTTCTCAGACTTGATGATTGAAGCCTCAAGCGCAACCATAACCTCCTCCTCTTCAGGAGTCAGTGTGAACGGATCATCAGGATCAATTGTAGGAAGATTCATATCCCTCATTGGATAATCAACGCCTGCAATGTTTACTGTGCCGTTCTCGAAATCAATCTTGTCGATAAGATTTCTGTTATCAAGATGATACTCAGGATGCTTCAGAATCTCCTGTCCTTCACACTTGAACTGACATATTGCAATCATCTTGTGCATCTTCGCAGCAAGCTCCTCAGGAATAGGGTCGAATCTGTTCTTATCAAGAGTATTAGGCTGGAAAAATTCGCATGGATCATCACCGTAAATCTGCTCTGCCATAGTTGCAAGAGGTCTCAGATTGAAACCATAGCCGTACTCAAGCATATCGAAATTGTTGTATCTTACATTGATTCTGATCATGTTAGCGATGCACGCTCTGTTACCGCATGCTGCACCCATCCACAGAATATCGTGGTTACCCCACTGAATATCGATATCTCTCTTAGTCATTAGATAATCAAGAATCTCATGTGACTTAGGGCCTCTGTCAAAAAGGTCTCCGATTATATGAAGATGATCTACCGTGCATTCGCTGATTACATCAGTAAACTCTCTTATAAGAGTGTCAGTTGACTTGTATTCGACAACAGAGTCGATGATTTCCTGATAATACTGCTCACGCTCTTCAACATCATCTGCATACATAAGCTCATCCATAATATAGCCTGTGTTATCAGGGAGAATCTTACGAACCTTAGATCTTGTATACTTGTTGGCGGCAACTCTCGCAATAACAATCAGTCTGCTGATAGCAGTTCTTGACCATGCAATATAGTCATCCTCAGACTTCTTTCTTCTTGCAAGCTCTGCGTCCGGATCATAAATAAGTGAAGCGAGGCTGTATCTCTCTTCCTCTGTCAGCGTGTCGCCAAAAGCTACATCAATCTTCTCTCTGATTATTCCAGAGCCGCTTCGAACAAAATACTCGAAAGCATCAAACTCTCCGTGAATGTCTGACAGGAAAAACTCTGATCCCTTAGGAAGTGCCTGAATCGCCTTCAGATTGACAATCTCGGTCTTAACCTTTCTGTGGTTCGGGTACTGCTGCGCGAGCAGATTTAGATACTTCTCTCTGTTCATCACTAATCCTCATTAACCTTCATAAGATCTGCACCGATAGATTTAAACTTGCTTACGAAATTCTCATATCCTCTCTCGATATGGTAAATCTCACTGACCTCAGTTGTTCCCGAAGCAACAAGTCCCGCAAGAACCATTGCAGCACCTGCTCTAAGGTCAGTTGCACGAACCTTCGCTCCGTGAAGAGGCTTGCCACCATTGATAACAGCTTCTCTGCTGCTCTCTGTCTCAATATCAGCTCCCATACGGTTAAGCTCAACAACATGCATGAATCTGTTCTCAAATACAGTCTCTCTTACGGTGCTCTTGCCCTTTACAGTTGTCAGAAATGCCATAAATGGTGACTGAATATCTGTAGGGAATCCTGGGTAAGGAAGAGTCTTAATATCAGTTGCAACAAGCTCGCCCTCTCTTGCATCTACATAAATACCCTCATCCTGAACCTCAACCTTAACACCACATTCCTTAAGCTTTGCGATGATAGGTCTAACGTGACCAGGAATTGCATTCTTAACAAGTACATTACCTCTTGTGATTGCAGCCGCAAGCATGAATGTTCCAGTCTCAATTCTGTCAGGAATTACCTCATGTATCGCACCAGAAAGCTTCTCAACACCCTCGATACGAATCATGTCAGTACCAGCGCTCTTGATCTTAGCTCCCATCTTATTAAGAAGGTTAGCAAGATCGATGATTTCTGGCTCCTTTGCTGCGTTCTCGATGATTGTTACACCCTCAGCAAGTACAGCGGCCATAAGGATATTCTCAGTTGCACCAACACTTGGGAAGTCGAGGTAGATTGCATCACCCTTCAGTCCGTTAGGCGCATCGATGATCACTTTGTCCTCTTCCTCGATTACTGTTGCTCCAAGAGCCTTAAAGCCCTTAAGATGAAGGTCGATTGGTCTCTTACCAATTGTACATCCACCTGGCATAGGCATTATGCACTTCTTACATCTTGCAAGAAGTGGTCCCATTGCAACAGTTGATGCTCTCATCTCCTGAACAAGTGCAGGGTCTCCCTCAACAGTTGTGATTGTATCAGCACAAACCTTTACAAAACCAGGCTCTGAATCATCAACCTTTGCACCATAGTTAGCAAGCATCTTCTTCATTACCTGAACGTCAGCAAGAGCAGGAACACCCTCGATAGCACACTCATTCTCAGTTAGAAGAGTAGCAGCGAGAAGCGGAAGTACCGCATTCTTTGCTCCACTGATTTCCACCTCACCGTGAAGCGGTCCATTATTATTGACAAGAATCTTCGCCATTTGACTATCTCCCTATTTCTTCTTTAATTTCTTCTTTATTCTTCTGATCTTTCTGTCAACTTCTATCACTATAATCGCTGCCGCTACAGCGTTAAGCTTCGCTGTATTCGCCGATATGTTCGACACACTCGACACGATTCCGTTCACAGTATTATCAACTGCGCCATTTACGGAATCTACGACACTGTATGAAGCATCCGCAAGTCCATCGAATTTCTTAACTGTCTTCAAGGTCTTAGAAGTCAGCACAATAATCGTAATCAGAAGCACCAGCAGCATTCCCACCAGAATAACGGCAAGAACCTGATTAAATGATAAATTAATGCTCATCACAAATCCTCCGGTCTTCTATATCTATCTCTTTCTGATTGCCTTTGATGCAACAGCCCTTGCTCCCTTGTGTGCAAGCTTCTTAGGACTTGCAATGTTTGAAACAGTGCTCACAAGACTGCTGACCTCTCTGCCTGCAGTGTTGATAAGCTCTGATGTCTCATCAAGAGTAGCGTTCGCTCTATTAACTGTACCGATAAGCTTCGCTGTCAGAATAATAAGAAAAACAACCAGCACAATCAGCGCAATGAACAAAAGCCCTAGGAGCGCATTATCAAAGTTAATTGTAATATTCATAATTCAATCTCCTGTTTATCTCTCATAGAGTCTTAGAATCTCTTCTGTATAACCATTATCCGATGTGTGAACCGTAATCTCAGGCAGAACCTTAAGTTCAGAGCCCGCACCCTTCACACCTTGAATAAGCATAATATTCGGAGCCGCGCCCTTCCTTGGGACAACCATCTGAAGTGTCTTCGGTTCAATTCCGGCAGATCTCATTTCATAAATTATATCACTCAGCCTGTCGGGTCTGTGAACCATATATAAAGATCCTTTTGGCATAAGTAGCTTCACAGCTGTACGGACAAAATCGCCGAGGTCTGCCGTCGTCTCGTGTCTTGCGATGTATCTGTCATCACGCTCCGATCTAACCGCCCCGCTTCGTCTGAAATATGGAGGGTTGCTTAGAACCGCATCAAACCTGCCGCGATACTCGGCCATATCTTCGGACATGATATCCGTTCTCACAAAACTGACCCTGTCAGTAAGACCGTTCATTTCACACCCCTGATTCGCTCTATCGATTGCATCCTCTCTTACATCAAAGCCTGTAACCTGAGATGATGGAACCTTGTGGGCGACTATGAACGGAATGATGCCGTTTCCAGTACCGAGATCGGAAACCATGGCATTCTGGCGAAGTGGGGGTGCACCAGTCTCTCCAGCAGCAAATGCCGAGAGCAGAACCGAATCCACACCGTAGCCAAAGCTCTTCCTCTGCAGGACCACGACATCTCCGAAGCCAGTCTTCTCTATCTTAATGTCTTCAGTCTTAAGATCAATCATTAATCTCTTGTAAGCTCCTCAATCTGTCTTGCAGTCTCTTCATCGAGCTGTTCAGGCTCTTCCGGTCTGTTAACTCGATGTCTCTTAATCTCATTCTTGAAGTATGTCTTAATCTCTGGTGAGAAAATCTCCTCGCCTGTTTCCTTATCTCTTTCGATGGATCTTGTGTGAATCATTCCCTTGAAGTAATCCACGCTTACAACCTTGGCAATACCGTCTGGAGTCTCGATTCTCTCGTTATCGTTAGGCATTCCCTTGCGGAGCTCCTTGTAAGTGCTGTTCTCAAAGTTCAGGCAGCACATAAGTCTTCCGCATGAGCCTGAAATCTTAGATGGATTGAGTGAAAGATTCTGCTGCTTAGCCATCTTGATTGAAACCGGCTGAAAGTCGTGAAGCCACTTGTTACAACAAAGCGGTCTTCCGCAGATTCCGATTCCTCCAAGAAGCTTAGCCTCATCTCTAACACCGATCTGTCTAAGTTCGATTCTGATCTTGAAATGTGAAGCAAGATCCTTGGCGAGATTACGGAAGTCAATTCTTCCGTCAGCTGAGAAGTAGAAGACGAGCTTCGAGCCATCAATCATAAACTCCGCATCGATAAGTTTCATCTCGAGATTGTGCTTCTCAATCTTCTCCTTACATACAGCCATCGCCTCATCGTGTCTTGCAAGATTCTCTCTGTATCTCTGCAAATCTGCTTCCTCAGCCCTTCTTGTAATCGGCTTGAGTGGAGCAACTATGTCTTCGTCAGGAACATCTCTGTTCTCAATCAGAATATGTCCAAGCTCCATTCCTCTTGCCGTCTCGACAATTACCATATCACCGGCCTCATACTTCACCCCTTCCGGGTCAAAATAATATGTCTTGCCGGCCTTCATAAAACCAACGCCAACTATTTCTACCATATAGCCTCCCTTACTAAGAGAGCATCAGATGCAGCTTCTTAAGCGCCGCACTCTGTGACATTCCCTTTATTATATCCATTCTTGTGTTCTCAATGAGCTCTATCGCTCTGATGCTTCTGTCAAGGTCTCTTCCCGTTACCATCGCATCTCTGTATTCGTCCTCAAGTGCACCAAGAAAAGCGATTGCGTCGCTCTGCGTCTTGAGCTTCTTGTCCACGTTACTTCTGAACCTGTAGAAAAATCTGTCCCTTATCTCGTCCAGACTTATCTCCGAGCTCCTCTGACCGTCATCTGCCACCTTAATAACTCTGCATCTTGAGCAGACTGTAGATAACAGATTATCCCTGTTGCCCGTTCCAATAATAATTACAGTGTTCTCCTCAGGCTCCTCTAGAGTCTTGAGAAGCTTATTCTGAGAAGTCTCGTTAAGCTCCTCGGCATCATCAATGATACCAATCATATATCTTCCGTAGGATCTCATCGAAAGTCTCTCGATAAAAGGATCGATATCCTTCTGCGCGGAATATCCTGACTTGTTGCTCTTCTCCATGTGAAAAACATCCAGACTCGTACCCGCCGCAATCTCACGGCACGCACTGCATACACCGCACGACCTCTCATCAGGGTTCTCCGCCCTGCACTCAAGCTCCCTTATGAAATCGAAAATAAAAGCATTCCTAGCTTCTCTGTCCTGACCTTCTATTATATAAGAATGTGTAATTCTTCTATCCATCAAGCCCCATCCTGCCTGTAATTTCATCAAGATGCACTTCGATTGCAGCTCTTACCTCTTCGACAGTTCCCGACGCATCAATAGTCTTCACCCTGCCAGGATCCAAAGCGGCAATGCTCTTATATCCATCGTAAACTCTTCTGAAGAAATCTGACTTCTCCTGCTCAAGTCTGTCAAGCTCTCCCCCGGCGATTCTGCTTCTGCCAACCTCCGGGTCAATGTCCATAAAGAATGTGATGTCCGGAGCAAGTCCTGTAGTCGCATAGCTGTTAACCTCTGCCACCATGTCGCCGAGTCCACGGCCAAAAGCCTGATATGCCACGCTCGAGTCTACGAATCTGTCACAGATTACGACCGTTCCGTCATTCACCGCAGGGATGATTACCTCCGATACGAGCTGTGCTCTTGAGGCTGCGTAAATCATCATCTCTGTGACAGGGCTCATCTCTCCGTTCGCCTTGTCGAGGAGGATACCTCTAAGCTTCTCGCTTATAGACGTGCCGCCTGGCTCTCTTGACATCAGCACGTTAAAGCCTCTGCTCTCGAAATATTCACGGGCGAATTCAATCTGTGTGCTCTTGCCTGTTCCGTCAGTTCCTTCGAATGTTATAAATAAACCTCTGCTCATCTTCTGTTCTCCCTGCGTTTAGCTGCGTCAATCTTATTAAGCTTCTTCATTCCTGAAATCCACTTCTTGTAGACTGACCACGCAAAAATAGCAGGAGGCACCGTCAGAAGTGCAACGAATAAATACTTGATTATAACCATTAACAAACTCACCTTTCTGTGAATCAGATAGTTATCCCATTGTTACATACATAAAATATTATAGCATAGATAAAGCTGATATTATATAATAAATGGAGCAATTACTTTTAATACGAAGGGGAGACTTAACATGAATAACATTGAGTTAAGCAATCTGATATATCCAGATATTACTAAGAGCGGAGCTGATTACGAAGCAATGTATCCGCCAAGAGAACTTCCTGAAGGTGCTAAGGTTACAAGACTTGGACCAAGCCCTACAGGATTTATTCATCTTGGCAACCTATACGGAGCTTTTGTTGATGAGAGACTCGCGCACCAGAGCGAAGGAGTTTTTTACCTTAGAATTGAGGACACTGACGACAAGAGATTCGTTGAGAACGCAGTGGAGACCATCATCTCATCACTCTCATTTTTTGGCATTAAATTTGACGAGGGTGTAACAGAGAACGGCGACATTGGAGCATATGGCGACTACACTCAGAGCCATAGAGGCGAGATATACAGAACTTTTGCTAAGCAGCTGCTCGCTGAGGGTAAGGCTTACCCATGCTTCCTGACCGAGGATGAGATTACTGAGATAAGAGAGAAGCAGGAGACTGAGAAGCTTGCACCTGGTATTTACGCCGGCTGGTCTAAGTACAGAGACTGGGACAAGGATGAGAATCTTGCGGCTGAGGTTGAGGCTAAGATTAAGGCTGGTGAGAGCTTTGTAATCAGACTTAAGTCACAGGGCACACCTAACCTTTCAAGTGAGGATCTTAAGAGAACTACTGTTGTTGATGCAATCAGAGGCAAGCTCGAGGTTCCAGAGAATTTCCAGGATATCGTAATTATCAAGACTACTGGTATTCCTACATATCACTTCGCACACGCAATCGACGATCATCTGATGAGAACAACACACGTTATCAGAGGTGAGGAGTGGCTTCCATCACTACCTATCCACGTTGAGCTTTTTGAGGCTCTAGGATGGGAGATGCCAACTTACTGTCACACTGCACAGCTTATGAAGATTGGCGAGGACGGCAACAAGAGAAAGCTTTCTAAGAGAAAGGACCCTGAGCTTTCACTCGACTATTACAGAAGTCAGGGTTACCACCCTGCTTGCGTAAGAGAGTATCTTCTTACTATTCTTAACTCTAACTTCGAGGAGTGGAGAATTGAGAACCCTGATGCGGACATCACCGAGTTTGAGTTCACTACTGAGAAGATGTCATCTTCAGGTGCGCTTTTTGACCTCGACAAGCTTAATGATGTCAGCAAGAACACTCTTCTGAGAATTCCTGCAGAGGAGATTGCCGAGTTCCTTAAGGGCTGGTCAGAGGAGTTCGCTCCTGAGTACGAGTACGCTTTCCGCGATATGGACAAGCTTGCTAAGATTCTAGACATCGGTCGTCACGATGCAAGACCTCGTGCTGATCTTGTATATGCAAGACAGATTATGGACTTCATCGGATATTTCTTCGATGAGGCTTTTGAGATTAGAGACGAAGTTCCTGCTGAAGCTGCTTCGGATGCTAAGGTTATCCTTGAGAAGTACCTTGAGAATTATGACCACAGCGATGACAACTCAGTATGGTTTGAGAAAATTCGTAACATGGCTACTGAGATGGGTTACGCTGCTAAGCCTAAGGATTTCAAGAAGAATCCTGATGACTATAAAGGTCATGTTGGTCACGTCAGCACTGTTATAAGAATCGCTCTCTGCGGTAGAGCTCAGTCACCTGACGTATGGACTATCCAGCAGATCATGGGTGAAGATGCTGTAAGAGAGAGAATCGGAAGGAGCCTGTAATGGAACCAGTTCTAGTAATCATGGCTGCCGGTATGGGCAGCCGCTATGGTGGAAATAAGCAGCTTGATTCAATTACAGATCAGGGCGACATCATTATGGATTTCTCACTGTTTGATGCTTATAAGGCAGGTTTTAAGAAAGTATGCTTTATCATCAAGAAGGATTTTGAAGAGGTTTTCAAGAATCATATCGAGAATGGCGCGGGCAAGTTCCTTGAGACGCACTATGTATTTCAGGAGCTAACAGATCTTCCAGGGGGCTACAAGGTTCCTGAAGGTCGTGTTAAGCCTTGGGGAACTGGGCACGCAGTTCTTTCAGCACGCAAGATAATCGATGCACCTTATGCGGTTATCAATGCTGATGACTACTACGGAAGAGAGTCATTTGAGATGATTTATGACTTCCTCAAGAATAAGGCTGATGCGACACACGCTTGCATGGTTGGCTTCAAGGTCGACAATACTTTATCTGAGAACGGAACTGTTTCAAGAGGAATCTGCAAGTCTGTTGACGGCGTGCTTACTGATATCGAAGAGCACTTCGAGGTAGGCCGCGACAAGGAGCTTGGCGTCATTACAGCTATAAACGGCGGTGACCTTAAAGTAGCGATCAAGGACGGAACACCAGTTTCAATGAACCTCTGGGGTTTTGGCCGCGAGTTTATGACAGCAATGGAGAATGATTTCCCAGCTGCGCTAGATACAATCCTCGCTGAGAACCCTATGAAGGGCGAGTTCGGACTTCCTACTCCAATCAAGTCTCGTATCGAGTCTGGTGAGGTTGAGTTCGAGGTGCTCCCAACTGATTCGAAGTGGTTCGGCGTTACTTATAAGGAAGATAAGCCTGGAGTAGTAGCGAAATTCGCTGAGATGAAGGAGAGCGGCTTCTATCCAATGGAGCTGTGGGGCTAAGATTTAACTGAAAATATGCGAATGCACCTAACCGGCGAAATGACGCTTGTCAGGTGTTTTTTGTGATCTATGATTGATAAGTGCAACGTAAACGGTAAACCATCCATGCATAGAAAGTGATGTAATTGCATGGTATAGAGAGCAGCATTTTTTGAATTCTCTCTACCAGGTGGTAGAGACGGAGACAATTTTTGAATTCGCTCTACCGAACGGTAGAGAGACGAGCTGTTTTTCGTTATTTCTATACCCGGTGTTTGATCAAATTTCCATCAATGTGGTATAGAGAAATCAAAACTCTATAACCTCTATACCGAAACCACCTATGATTGTATATAATTCATCAATTCTTATCATATTTGTACTTTCTAAGCCATAAATCAACGTAAATAATGGTATAGAGTTTTTATAAAATGCCGGTCTCTATACCAAGTGGTAGAGAGATAATGAAAAGAGTCCGCCTCTATACCTGCTGGTATAGAGAATTCCCAAATATGACAATTCTCTACCACTTCGCATTGTTATATCTACGCACGGATGGTTTACCGTTTACAGTGTAATGTCCAGTTAATTCAGAAATCAGGACATTACGCCCACCAGATTGTACCCACTTATTGGACTTGACCACTTCCGTGATGTCGACACTTCAGCTATGCTGGCAATATATCGAAAAAACACGAGCAACCTTCCGGCGCTCGTGTTTTTTACTTTGCTTAAATTCTAATAATGCATGTATTGCAGCTGCGACCGATGCGATCACATAAGCATGTCTGCTATGAATTAATACTCAAGTCCAAGTCCTGTAGCTACGCTGCAAATAAAGTCCTGAACGTTAGTGATGATTCCCTTAGCTGAGAGTGATCCTCTGTCTGCAAGCTTGTTTACTACGAACTCTGAGATGTCGCAGATGTAGAAGTAAACCTGTCTT
>Ga0129317_1000455_pt1 | contig 43507 bp, 44 predicted proteins | sample Cm1ome_FD_94430 | JGI IMG/M metagenome (GOLD analysis project Ga0129317, IMG submission 94430) | Eastern black-and-white colobus group fecal microbial communities from Wisconsin, USA - Cm1105 metagenome | ecosystem: Host-associated > Mammals > Digestive system > Large intestine > Fecal | place... | reverse complement strand
GACAATACTCTCGCCTCCGTGTTGATGTTGTTGTGGTGACTCCATTTTACACTTTGGCCTGCGTATTGTCTTCTTATTTTTCGCCTGTTGCACTTCAGATTGTAACCTGCCCAGCTCCCCCGCGAGGGGGGAGCCCTGGGACGCATCTCAAAACGCTTTTCCCTCTACAGGAGAGCCCTGGGGCGCACCGTTAAAACGCCTCCCCCTTTACGGGGAGCTCTGGGAGGCAGCACATGGTGGGATCCCCTTTTATGGGAAAACGTTATTCACCAAAACGGCGTCAGCGCCCGCCATCCAGGGCGGCTAAAATCTCTTGACGCAGGCCCAGACCGAAGAGATAATAGGCGCAGACCTCCTGGAGGGTATAGCGGCCCAGCGCGGCTTCAAACTCGCTGAAACGCTCATAGCCCAGGGTATCCATCAGACCCTGCATCTGGGCCTCATACGCCCGCTCCGCCGCCCGGAAGCCGGGCCTTGTCTGGCAGAAGACCTGTACCTCCCGGAACAGGACGGGGTTGTCCAAAAACAGTGTTTTCAGCATGGCGTTCATTGTAGAATCCTCCCGTTTTATGCGTTAAAAACGCGTTTATTGCTCTTATGATATATGTATTTTAAACGCACGTCAAGTGTTTGGAGGCGGTTATGTCAAATTTTTCCCAGCGTATTTGTGAGCTGCGTAAAGAACGCGGCCTAAAACAGCGTGAAATGGCTGATATCTGCGGTCGGAAGCTGCGCAGCTATCAGCAGTACGAATATGCGGAAGCCTACCCTGATGTCCCTGGCCTGGTGTTTCTGGCGGACTATTTCAATGTCAGTCTGGACTACCTCATGGGCCGCACGGACCGGCGGGAGATCAACCGGGGAAGGTCCCCGGAATAATGAAACCTGACAAAAACGGTGGTTGCATGGAACGAAACATAGCCCTAAAATTGATGTACAACGGCACGGCCTACCACGGCTGGCAGGTGCAGAAAAACGCCGTCTCGGTGGCGGAAACCCTGGAAAAGGCTCTGGCCACCGTGGTGTGCCACCCGGTGAAATGCACCGGGGCGGGCCGCACCGACGCCGGGGTGCACGCGGAGACCTATGTGGCCAATTTCCGCACCACCTCCACCATTCCCTGTGACCGCATCCCCCTGGCCGTCAACACCAGGCTCCCCAACGACATTGTGGTCGTCAAGGCCACCCAGGTGTCCATGGGCTTCAACGCCATCGGCTCCTGCCGCCGGAAGGAGTACACCTACCGGATCTACAACTCCCGGCTGGGCAACCCCTTCTACGTGGACCGGGCCTGGTTCTACCCTAAGCGCCTGGACGAGGGGGTGATGGCCCGGGCCGCCGCCCAATTTGTGGGCACCCATGATTTCCGGGCCGTGCGCTCCGTGGGCACCGAAACAAAAACCACCGTGCGCACCGTCTACTATTTCGACGTGTCCCGCCAGGGAGATTTGATAGAGTGTAGGGTGTGCGCCAACGGCTTTCTCTACAACATGGTCCGGGCCATGGTGGGCACCATCATCTACGCCGCCGAGGGCAAGCTGACCCCCGAGGACATCCGCCCCATCCTGGCCTCGGGCAACCGCACCCTGGCCGGCCCCACCGCCCCTCCCGGCGGCCTGTATATGACGAAGCTGTGGTACGGCGAGGACGTGCTGTAGCACGCCTTTCCACCGCCATTCTGACTGACCAAAGGCGAAGAATATGAACAATGATGCTCCGGCCAAGACGCCGAAAAAACCGAATATCCTGTTCCGCCTGCTGGCTCTTCTGGTTACCGCCGCTCTGGTGCTGGGCGCTTTGGCTCTGGTGGTCTACCGGGACCGGTTCAACCTGGACGCGGTGAAGCGGTGGCTGTCCTACCGCTCTCTGGAAACCACCGAAACCGGCGAGGCCGCCCCCTTTACCCACGCGGGCGGCGACCGGCTGTCCATCGCCTATTTGGACAACGGGGTTCTGCTCTCCTCCACCGCCGGCGCCCACTACTACTCCTTTTCCGGGGAGAAGTACGCCGAGGAGGTGATGGCCATGGAAAATCCGGTCCTGTCCGCTTCCGCCAAATCGGGGGTGGTCTATGACGCGGGAGGGCAGTCCCTGTTTCTCTTCCGCGGCACCGAGGAGGTCTTTGACCTGTCCCTCACCGGGGGGGGCGATCTGCTGTCCGCCCGGGTCAATGACAGCGGCTGGCTGGCCGTCACCGCCCAGCAGAGCGGCTACAAGGGCGCGGTCACCGTATACGACAGCCACGGCCAAAAGGTCATCCAAATCAGCTTGTCCTCCACCTTCGTGGTGGACGCCGCGCTGTCCCCCGACTGCAAAACGGTGGCGGTCATTACCATGGACCAGGAGGGCGGCGCGTTCCACAGCGAGGTGCTCTTCTTTCCCGTTGACCAGAAGGAGCCCAGCGCCCGGGTCTCCCTGGGCAGCTCCGCCGTACTGGACCTGGATTATGAATCCGACGTCTTATGGGTCCTGGGTGAGGACCGGCTGCTCACCGTCTCCCCCAAGGAGGGCTCCGCTCAGACCTATCTTTTTGACCGCTCCTACCTCAAGGGCTGCTCTTTCGGCGGCGACGGCTTTGCCCTGCTTCTCCTGGGCCGCTACCGGGCGGGCAGCGCCTCCCAGGCTCTGACCATAGGGCCGGACGGCCAGGTCATATCCACACTGGGTCTGTCCGGCCAGGTACTGGATTTTGCCGCCGCCGGCGGATACTGCTCTCTGCTCACCGGCAGCGGGCTCACCATCTACACATCGGATTTCCGGCCCTACGCCTCTCTGGAGTCCACCTTCGGCGCCCGGTACACCTCCCTTCACGCCGACGGCTCCGCCCTCCTGGCCGATACCCAGCAGGCCTGGCTCTATATCCCCGGCTGATCCTTTTCACCCATTGCGTCTAAGACGGAGGACCTATGACATACTTTATTTACGATATCATCATCGCCGTGCTGCTTCTGGCCGCCGTCTGGCGCGGCTATCGAAAGGGCTTTGTCCTTACTCTGTGCGGCTTTCTGGCCATCTTTGTGGCCTTTATCGGGGCAACCGTTCTATCCAACGCCCTGGTCACGCCCTTCAGCCACACCATTCGGCCCGTAGTGGAACAGAACATCCAGCAGCTCTTCCAGGAGCAGCTGCCCCAGGCTCCGGAGGGGTCCGGGCAGGTGGACGCTCCCCCCTCCGGCACTGCGGACCTCCCTCTTCAGGAGGCCCTTCAGCTGCTGAAAAATTCCAAGGTGTACCGCGGCTTTGCCGACGCCGTGGAGAAGGCCGTCAGCGACGGCATGGTGTCCGCCACCGCCAACGCCGCCCGGGTAATTGCCGACTACATCGCCAGACAGGCGGCCCAAATGGTGCTGTTTCTGGTCTCCTTTGTCCTGATTCTGGTGCTGTGGTTCTTCCTCAGTCACGCCCTGGACCTGGCATTCAGGCTGCCCCTTCTCTCCACCCTGAACCAATGGAGCGGCGCTGTCCTTGGACTGTTCAAGGGCGGTCTGCTGCTGTATATCGCCTGCTGGCTTCTAAAGGGCAGCTTCCTTCCCCAGGCGGCCATCCAACACACCTATCTGCTTAAATTCTTCTGTACTTCCAGCCCTCTCAGCCTTCTTTTCTAAATATTACATCGCCCCAATTCATTACTAGTTCATAATTTGGGTGTATGATCTCCACAATCTGAATTTTCTCCTGAAAGGAGCGTTGCATGATGCAACCCACCATGTGCAGCCGCTGCGGCAAAAATGTAGCGGTGATCTTTATTACCAAGCTGGAAAACGGCACCTCGAAAAACGAGGGGCTGTGCCTCAAGTGTGCCAAAGAGATGGGCATCAAGCCCATTGACGATATGATGAAGAAGATGGGCATCACCGATGAAGATCTGGATAACCTGACCAATGAAATGATGTCCGCCTTCGGCGGCGCGGAGGGGCTGGAGGGCCTGATGAACCAGCCCAAGGACGAGGACGGCGAAGAGGACGACGGCCGCACCGCCACCTTCCCCTTCCTCAACCAGCTTTTCGGCGGAGGGAGCGGCACCCCCGCGCCTCAGCCCGCCCCCGGCGAAGGCGCTCCCCCGCCCCGCCCGGACAAAAACGGGGCCCAGAAACAGACCAAGCGGAAGTTTCTGGACAGCTACTGCATCTCTCTGACCCAAAAGGCCAAGGACGGAAAGCTGGATAAGCTGATCGGCCGGGACAGGGAGGTCCTGCGGGTGATCCAGATTTTGAACCGCCGGCAGAAAAACAACCCCTGTCTGATCGGCGAGCCCGGCGTGGGCAAAACCGCCATTGCCGAGGGGCTTGCCCAGAAGATTTTCCAGCGGGATGTACCCTACAAGCTGCTGGACAAGGAGGTCTACCTTCTGGACCTCACCGCCCTGGTGGCCGGCACCCAGTTCCGGGGCCAGTTTGAAAGCCGGATGAAGGGCCTCATTGAGGAGATCAAAAAGCTGGGCAACATCATTCTGGTCATCGACGAGGTCCACAACATTGTGGGGGCCGGAGACGCCGAGGGGTCCATGAATGCCGCCAATATCCTCAAGCCCGCCCTCTCCCGGGGGGAGCTGCAGGTGATCGGCGCCACCACCCTCAACGAGTACCGCAAGCACATTGAAAAGGATACCGCCTTGGAACGGCGCTTCCAGCCCGTCATTGTGGAGGAGCCCTCCATCGAGGACAGCGTCAAAATCATTGAGGGTATTGCCCCCTACTACGAGGCCTATCACCAGGTGACCGTATCTCCTCAGATGTGCCGTCTGGCCGTCACCATGAGCGAGCGGTATATCACCGACCGCTATCTCCCCGACAAGGCCATTGACCTTATTGACGAGGCCTGTTCCAACGTGAACCTGCACAACAAATCTCTGGCCCGGATCACCGAGATCAACAAGGAGCTGGCAGATCTGTCCAAGGAGCGGGAGGTGATGATGGCCGCCGCCACTGAGGAGGCCTATCAGCGCCTTGCCGCCATCAAGAGCACAGAGCTGCGCCTGGAGGGAGAGCGGCAGGGGCTGGAAGAGATTGCCCAGCCCGCTCTTACCGAGGAGCATCTGGCCAACGTCATCGAGCTGTGGACCAACATCCCCGCCAGCCGTATCCAGGAGCAGGAGTTCCAGCGCCTGGGCAAGCTGGAGGAGCGGCTGGAGTCCCATATTATTGGCCAGGACGAGGCCGTCAAGGCGGTGTCCGCCGCCATCCGCCGGGGCCGGGTGGGCATCAGTCCGAAGCACAAGCCTGTCTCCTTTATTTTCGTGGGCTCCACCGGCGTGGGCAAAACCGAGCTGGTTAAGCAGCTGGCCGCCGACCTGTTTGATACCCCCGAGTCCCTGATCCGTCTGGACATGTCCGAGTTTATGGAGAAGCATGCCGTCTCCCGGATCATCGGCTCCCCTCCCGGCTATGTGGGCTACGACGAGGCGGGCCAGCTGACGGAGAAAATCCGCCGCAAGCCCTACTCCGTGGTGCTGTTCGACGAGATCGAGAAGGCCCATCCCGACGTGCTCAACGTGCTGCTCCAGATTCTGGACGACGGGCGGATCACCGACGCCCATGGCCGGACTGTCAACTTTGAAAACACGGTTATTGTAATGACCACCAACGCGGGCAGCAACACCAAGGTAGGCTCTGTGGGCTTTGGCCGCACCGCCAATGAGCAGGGCCGGGACCGGGCATTCAAGGCCCTCAACGACTTCCTGCGCCCTGAGTTTATCAACCGTGTGGACGAGATCGTCTACTTCAACCAGCTGACCGAGGACAACTTCAAGGGCATCGCCGTCATTATGCTCAAGGAGCTGGCCGCCGCCATGGCGGAAAAAGAGATTTCCTTCACCTGGGACGACTCTCTGCTGGACTACCTGGTGAAAAAGTCCTACTCCGCCACCTACGGCGCCCGGAACCTCCGCCGCCTGATTCAGAAAGAGCTGGAGGACTCCATTGCCGTCCGGCTGATCGAGGGGTACGAACACCCCGTTTCCCAGCTGAAAGCCCTTGCCCAGGAAGATAAAATCCATCTGCTGGCCATGTGATGTGCTCCCATCCTCCGCAGAGCATAAAAGGTCCCGGAAGACAGAAATTTGTCTTCCGGGACCTTTCTCTGTTCTCTCCGTCAGCCCCTGGGCGGGAAACCGGGCGTCCCCGCCCGCCCCGCATCCATTCAGATCAGCCGCATTCAGCCTTCTCCAAGAGGGAAAATTACGGGGACCGCTCTGCGGCCCCCGTAATGAGAAAAAATCAGCCTGAAATCCAAGCCCATGGGCATGCCCTTTTTTCTCCGTCCTCAATGATTCAGCTTCTTGGTCACGCCCCCGGACCGGGCGTACAGGGTCATGTCCTTAAAATAGTTCACCGGGTCCACCCGGTTTCCGTTGACCCGGACCTCAAAGTGGAGGTGGTTGCCGGTGGAGGAACCGGTTGTGCCCACGTAGCCTATCGTGGCTCCCTGCTTTACCGTCTGCCCCTCGCTGGCGTTGCGCCTGCTCATATGGGCATAGAGGGTGCTGGTCCCGTCGCTGTGGGACACCACCACGTAATTGCCGTAGGAGTTGTTGTAGGTGGATGTGATGACCACGCCGCTCTTGGCGGCCAAAATTTTGGTGCCGCCGGGGGCGGGGATATCAATACCGGTGTGGTTATTGGGCCTGCCGGTCACGGGGTGGGTACGGCTTCCGAACAGGGAGGACAGGGTATTATACCCGGTCAAGGGCCACATAAAGCCGGATTCACTGACCACCGCCGCAATCTGGGCGGCCAATTCCTTTTCTTTCCGCTTGATCTCCGCGTTGGCGGCGTCAGCGGCCTTTCTCAGGGCGGCCTCCGCGGCCTCCAGCTCGTCCTCCTTGGCGCTGATCTGGCCGATCAGCTTATCCACCTCAGCCTGCTGGCTTTTCAGCTCCTGCCTGGCGGCCTCCTGCTCCTTTTTCGCGGCCTCTTCTCCTGCCTTGGCCTGCTCCAGCTCGGCCTTTTCCGCCTCAATCTGCTCCTGAAGGGCCAGAAGGCTCTCCATAATGCTGTTATCGTAGTCAATGATCTCCTCGATCATCATAAAGTTATCCAACAGGTCGGAAAAATCACTGGAGGAAAAGAGGATGGACCAGTAGGAGATCTCTCCCTCCTCCTCCATAGCCCGAATACGCTGGCAAAACAGCTCGTACTGGGCCCTCTCCTTCTCCTCCGTCTCGGCCAGCTCCTGCTCCTTCTGACCAATCAGGCCCTGGTATTTCGCAATCTGATCGGCAATGTTGTCAATCTCCGACTGGATCACATTCATCTGCTTCTCTATCAGATTTTTCTGCTGTCTGGCATCCGCCTTTTCCGCCTGAACCTGCTTCAACTGGCTCTGCAGCTCTTTTTTCTGCTGGGAAAGCTGGTTGGCATTGGATTTCAGGGCGTCAATCTCCTCCTGGGTCACCTTGGCCGACACAGGGATGACGGCGGCGGGGCCCAGAGGCAGCAAAAACACCAGGGCCATCAGAAAGGCCAGGGCCCGGCGACATGTTCTCTTTCTGTTTTTCATAGCCTTACCTCACAGATTACCCCAACCATCAACGGATGAATACGTTTGCCGCAATGGGCAGCAGCAGTGCGACCACCATCAGTCCGGCCAGTACCGCCATCATAATCCGCTGTCTCCTCTGATGCTTCATCCTTTTCACTCCTTTTTTATCTTCATTAGACCTGAAGGAACTTACGAATGGCCAGCAGAGATCCCCCCACGCCGATTACCGCGCCCGTGCCGCAGAACACAGCCAGTATATTTCGCGCCATGGACCCGTAACTAAGTATTGTAACCAGGGACAGACCGTTGCCCTGGACAATCAGCTTGGCCACCAGCTGGTAGATGCCCCACTGGGCGAAGAAGGCCACCAGCGCCCCCGTCAGCCCCAGGATCAGTCCCTCCACCACAAAGGGCCACTCGATAAAGCCGTTGGTGGCGCCGCACATTTTCATAATGGCGATCTCCTCCCGGCGGTAAAAGGTGGCCAGTTTAATGGTATTGGCGATGATGAACAGAGAGACCACCATTAATATGCCGATCAGCACCGCCGCCACGCCGGTGGCGATGTTGCGCACCAGGACAAAGCCCTGGGCGATGTCCACTGCAGCGCTCACCTTCACCACCCCGGCGACCTGCTCCACCGCATCGGAGGTCTGCTTCAGCTGCTCAATGTCGGTCACATGGATGCGGAAGCGGTCCCGCAGCACCTCGGAGGGCAGATCGTCCAGCAGGTGATTGCTCTCCCGTCCGGCTTTAAAATCCTCCAGCGCCTCCCCCTTGGTCACAAAGGTCACCTTTGAAACATTGGGCACCGCCTCCACCTTGGTCTGCAGAGCCTTGGCCTGCGCCTCGGTATAGCTCTCGTCTATGTAGGCTAAAAACTCATTTTCCTTTTCCAAATCCCCCAGCATATTGTCCAGGTTCACCGCCAACAGGGAGAAGGAGCCCATAATCAGCAGACAGGCCACGATCATACACACGGCGGCAAAGGACATAAAGCCGTGGGTGAAGATGGAGTGGAACCCCTCGCTGAAGTAATATCCCGCATCAAACTTTCTCGACATTGTAGTACCCACCCGTCTCGTCGCTGATAATCCGTCCGTTTTCAATGGCCACCACCCGCTTGGCAAAGCGGTTGACCAGCGCCTTTTCGTGGGTGACCACCAGCACGGTGGTGCCCAGCTCATTGATCCGCTCCAGAAGCATCATAATTTCCAGAGAGCGCTGGGGGTCCAGATTGCCCGTGGGCTCGTCGGCAATAATCATGCTGGGATTGTTAACCAGCGCCCGGGCAATGGCCACCCGCTGCTGCTCGCCGCCGGACAGCTGGCCCGGGTAGCGGTCCGACTTTTGATCCAACCCCACCAGCTGGAGGACATAGGGGATGCGGCGGCGCAGCTCTCTGGGCGAGGCGCCGATGGCCCGCATGGCAAAGGCCAGATTTTCATAGACCGTCTTTTTCTCAATCAGCCGGAAGTCCTGAAAGATAATCCCCAGCGTCCGGCGCATATAGGGAATCTGCCGGGGCGCAATATTGTTCAGATTGTAGCCATTGACCATCAGCCGCCCCTCAGTGGCCCCGATCTCCCCGGTAATCAGCTTAATCACAGTGGATTTCCCGGAACCGGACGGCCCCACCAAAAAGACAAATTCTCCGTCGTCAATGCGCATGTTAACCCCTTTCAGGGCCTTGGTTCCATTGTCATATTCCTTATATACATCAATCAGACGTATCATCTTGTCCTTCGACCGCCATTTCTTAAATTCAGTGCCGGCCGGCCCCGGACCCTCCGTCTGTTTCCGACCGCACATTTGATAAAAGTGTACCACAGTTCCCATGTTATGTAAATGACAAATTCTCCATTTTCCCCCCTGAATTCCCCCCTGAACACCCGCCGGCTTCTCTCTTCACCCGCCGCTGCTCAGACGTCCCCGTCATGTCCCGCAGACGCTTCCCCCCTCACCCCAGGGGTGGTTTTCTTTGCCGCCGCTCAAAGTCTCAACAATTTTTTCAGTTTCCGGCAGCAGATTCCGCGCAGCAAAAAGGCCGCCCTCACGGGCGGCCTTTTACACGGCTGATACAATAGTCATCCGCGCCTTATTTCAAATCAGGACTCGATTCCCCGGGAAATCAGATACTTCTTCACCATCAGGGCCACCTTAAAGGTGATGGCGTCGTCGAACTCCCGAAGGTCCAGCCCGGTCAGCTTTTTAATCTTCTCCAGGCGGTACACCAGAGTATTCCGATGGACAAAGAGCTTACGGGCCGTCTCAGATACGTTCAGGTTGTTCTCAAAAAACTTGTTGATGGTAAGTAGCGTCTCCTGATCCAGGGCGTCGATGGGATTCTTTTTGAACACCTCCTGCAAAAACATCTGACACAGGATGGTGGGCAGCTGATAGATCAGGCGGCCGATACCCAGATTTTCATAGTTGATGACGGTTTTCTCCGTCTCAAACACCTTGCCCACATCAATGGCCACCCCGGCCTCTTTGTAGGCCCGGGCCAGATCACGGATATGGTTGACCACAGTGCCGATTCCTATGACCACCTTAACGCCCAGCTCCTGGGTAATCGCAGTGGATATCTGCTTGGCAATCTTCTGCATCTCCTTGGCGTCGGCACTTTCGGACAGCTGCTTGATCAGCGCCACGTCGGTCTCATTGATGGAGATGACAAAATCCGTCTGCTTGTCCGGAAACAGGTTTTGAATCACATCAATGGTACTCACATCGCCGGGGCCCAGCTGCCGCACCAAAAACGCGGCCCGAGGCGCTTCAGAAACAAAATGGAGTTCCTTGGCCTGGGTATAGATATCTCCCAGCAAAATATTGTCGGAGATGATGTTTTTAACAAAGGTGGCCTTGTCATGCTTTTCCTCATAGTAGGTCTTTGCCCCGTTAAACGCCACCACAGCCACCGCGCAAAGGGAGGAAGCGGTGTCGTCCTCGCCCTTTACAAACGCGGCATAGTCGAACTGGGCGCCCCAGCCGGCCAGAGGCCGGAAGGTCTTCCCTTCAAAATAAGCCACGCCGTTGTCTGCGGCGTTTACTGCGATCACCGCGTTGGGCCAGTGCTCCCCAATACAGGTCAATTCGCTGCAAGCGACCACGATTCCGTCGGAGTCGATCACGCCCACCATCCGGTTGACATTATCCTTCATTTGAAGGACAACCCCCTGGAACATCCTGCTTGACACATTCATCCCTCCTAAAACTCTTCCAAACGTCATTCCTATTATAACGGGTCCTCCCCTCCTTTGGCAAGGGGTTTTCATTATTTTTTTGTTCAAAACGACCAAAAAATTCAGCGGACATCCGCCGCCTGTTTGAGCGCCGCCGTCTCGTCAGCGGTGAGCGGCCTCCATTCCCCTGGCTTCAGCGCCTCATCCAGCCTCAGCTTCCCCATGGACAGACGCTTCAGGGTCAGCACCGGCTTGCCCCGGGCCGCCAGCATCCGCTTGACCTGGTGGTATTTTCCCTCCCGCAGGGTGACCAGACACATCTCACCATCCCCCACCGGCTCCAGCTCCGCGGGCAGACAGTGCAGCCCGTCCCCCAGCACCATGCCGGCCGCCAGGACGGACACATCCTCCGGCCCCACCCTGCCCTCCACTCGGGCCAAATACACCTTGTCCACATGCTTTTTGGGGGACAGCAGCCCATGGGCAAGCGCCCCGTCATCGGTGAGGAGAAGCAGTCCCGTGGTATCCTTATCCAGACGTCCCACCGGAAAAACCCCCCGGCGGCGCAGATCACCGGGGAGCAGGTCAAGCACCGTCTTCTGGCTCCTGTCCTCTGTGGCGGACAGCAGCCCCTGGGGCTTATTCATCATCACATAGACAAAAGGGGCACAATCCACCATCCCGCCATCCACCATGAAGGAAGCGGAAGACGGATCATACTTATCCTCCGGTCTGGCCGCCGGAACACCGTCCACCCGCACCCGCCCCTGGCGGACCAGGTCCTTGATCTCCCTCCGGGACCACCGCCCGGTTGCGGAGAGTATTTTATCCAGCCGTTCCAGCGCCATAGCAGGCGCCCCCTTTCCCTTAACATCCTCGCCGCTGCCAGCTCCAAAGCCGCTTTTCTCTGCATAACCGCCCCTCCCGCCGCATACCGTGAAGGGAGAACAGTGGAATCACCCATTCAATGGTCTGGGAAATTCCAGAGAGAACCGCTCCTAACCGGGTAAACCAGTCCGAAAATACCCCGGTATCTCCCTGCGTTCCCCACAGGCGGATCACTTACATGCCCGTTGAATCGGCGGTCCACAAGCCGACGGAAGGAGAAATGTGCTGTGTTAATCGTAACCGCAAAGGTCCCCCGGCGGAAGCTGGCGCTGGGCGTCGCTTTGGCGGCCCTGGCCTGCTGCTGCGCCCTGGCCCTGAACCTGGGCGGCTCCGTCAGCCGGGAGGCGGCCGCCTCCGCGGCGCCCAACCCCAAGGGAGTCAGATCCAATGAGGACCGGGTGGACTACCTGACCTCTTACGGGTGGGAGGTTTCCAACGACCCCATCGCCACCCAGGAACTGCTGATCCCGGAGGAAATGGATGAGAGCTACCACGAATATCTGGCCCTCCAAAACAGCCAGGGCTTTGACCTGGCCAAGTACGCCGGAGACCGTGTCAAACGCTACACCTATGAAATCACCAACTACCCCACCGGGGAGGCAGGCGTCCAGGCCAACCTGCTCATCTATAAAAACACAGTAATCGGCGGCGAGGTTCTTTCCCCCAGGCTGGACGGATTTCTCCACGGACTGTCCATGCCCTGAACTCCCAGGGGACTTGACGTGCGCCAGGTATCCCGCGCCCCTCCCGCTGCTCAGCCGGACGGCCCAGGCCGTCCGGCTTTCCCTTTATATTTTTTACCCCAAAATCCCGCTGTTTTGTTCCGTTTGTGCACTTTTCTGTTTAAAATCCAAAGACTTTCCCCGCCTTATTGTGAAGTTCCCGGCAGTATGATATGCTGTATGCAACACTTCACGGAACATCCTGCAAAAAAGGACGGTGACTGTTATGGATTTAAGCCGCGATCGCCCTGTCAGGCTGCTGCTGTACTACTCTCTCCCGGCTATGGTGGGACAACTGTCCAACGCCGTATATAATTTGGTGGACCGCATCCTCATCAGCTACAGTGTGGGTCCCCAGGCCTTTTCCAGCATGGCCGTCACCGGCGCGGTCTTTGTCATTCTCCAGTCCGTGGGCATGCTCATCGGCATTGGAGCGGCTACCCGGATCTCCCTGGCCTTGGGCGACGGGGACCAAAGGAAGGCGGAGGAACTGCTGGGCAACGCCTTTACCGCCCTGATCTTCACTTCCCTGGCTGTCACTCTGTTTGTGCTGGGCTTTCTCCCGCATGTACTTCTGTTTTTCGGTGCCTCGGCAGATACCATCAGCTACGGCATGGACTACCTGCGGATCATCATGCTGGGCTTTCCCGCGATGACCTTAGGCGTGGGGCTGTACCACATTATCCGGGCGATTGGCAACCCAAATAGAGCTATGCTCTCCATGGTCCTCAGCGCAGTGCTGAACGTGGTCCTGGACGCCATTTTTCTCTTTGCATTTCGGTGGGGAGTGGCAGGGGCGGCAGCGGCCACCGTCCTGTCCCAGGCGGCCGCAATGATCTACATCCTGCATCAGGTTTTACGCAGCCGGACTGTCATCCATCTTCGTCGGTCCAGCCTCCGGCCCCGGAGCGCCGTCATGGGGACCATCTATCTTACCGGCTTTTCTGTCTTTTTCACCCAGGTGGCCTCCAGCATGATTCAGGCTGTGGCCAACAACCAGCTGCTCCGCTATGAAAACTCCTACGCCGTAGGAGCGTATGGCGCCATTAATATCACCTACATGATTTTCCTTATGCCCGTGTACGGCATCGGACAAGGCTGTCAGCCCATCATTGGATACAACTATGGCGCAAAGCTCTATCGGCGGGCCCGAAACATTTTCTACCTCTCCCTGTTTCTGGCTTTCGGCGCAGGCCTGGCCGGTTGGCTATGCTTCCAGCTGGGGGCCCAGCCGCTCATGGCCCTTTTCACCAACCACAACGCTGATATTATGGGTTACGCCGTCCCAGGCCTGCGCAAGCTGACCTTCTTCTTTCCCCTGGCCACTGTGCAGGCTGTGGGTCAGGTGTATTTTCAGACCATCGGCCGCCCCAAACTCACTCTGTTTCTCAGCGCTGTGCGCCAATTGGTCTTTTTCATCCCCTTGTTCTATCTTCTGCCCCTCCGCTGGGGCACCGACGGCATATGGTATACCGTACCCGTTACCGAGCTGTGCGCCCTGATCTGCACTTCAACCGCCCTGGTCATCGTGATTTCACACATGCGGAGACAGGAGGGAGAGGGGCCGTCCGCAGCATAAAATTTCTTACTTCTCCATCAAATGTACGTTCAGATGATCGTATGTCATCTCCACCCCGCGGCGGGCAAAGGACTCCCGAACCCCCTCCTGAATGGCATAGTACACATCCCAGTAATCCGCCGTGGCGGTCCAGACCCGAACCACATATTGGATGCTGCTGGCCTGATACTGCGACAGCCAGATCACCGGCGGGGCGGGCTCCGACTGAATCTGGGGCAGGGTGTCCAGCACCTCCTGGATGGCCGCCTTCACCGTCTGGGTGGGCGCGTCGTAGGAGGCATTGAAATTCAGATCCACCCGGCGTCTGTCCTGGGTGGTGTAGTTCACAATTTTTGCCGCCGACAGCTGGCTGTTTGGAATAAAGATCGTCTTGTTGTCAATGGTAAGAATGGTGGTGTAGGACAGATCAGTGGCCTGCACCGTCCCTGCTACTCCGTCGGCCTCCACATAGTCCCCAACCTGGAACGGCTTGGTCACCAGCAGCATAATGCCCCCGGCCACATTGGACAGGGTGTTCTGAAGGGCCAGGGAGACAGCCAGCCCTGCCACACTCAGCAGGGCAATGACAGAGGCGGTATGGACGCCCATGGATTCCGCCACAATGAGGACCAGCAGGAACCACAGTATCACCCTGGTCGCGGAGCTGATGTATACCCGCAGGGAGGACAGTGACTTGGATTTCTCCAGCATACGGTCCAGCACCCTCAGCAAAATCCGAATGGTGGCTATACCCGCCAAAATCAGAACCAGCACCCATAAAATATGCTCCAAAGACAGGGTCCCAATGTCCCATTTAATGCCCAATCCATTTAAAACTTCCTGTACCTTCTGCAACATCCTCAACCTCTTTCCATTTCAGATTCCTGCCGAGGAGATGGACTGCATCCCCCACACGCCAAAAGACACCCGGGCGGGACGGCGATTTACGCTGTCCCGCCTCTTTCGTCATGTCGGGCCGCCCCGCCCCTGGGCATATTTCTTCATGCACTGAAAGGTTTCCACACTGATATCGTGCTCAATTTTACAGGCATCCTCCGCCGCGGTCTGGGGCGACACCCCCAGGCGGATCAGCCAATCCGTCAGCAGCTTGTGGCGCTCGTAGATCTCCCCGGCAACCTGTGCTCCCGCTTCCGTCAGCTCCAGCCTGCCGTCCCTTTCCATCACAATGTGGCCGCTGGCCTTTAAAATGGAGACAGCACGGCTGACAGAGGGCTTGGAATAACCCAGATGCTGCGCCACATCAATGGACCGCACGGTTCCTTTTTCCTTTTGGAGCACTAAAATAGCCTCCAGATAGTCCTCTCCCGATTCATGCAGGGCCACGGTCTGTCTCCCTTCTGCGCCGGCATAAAAAGCCAGCCAGCGCTCCGCGCTGGCTGACGGCTGTATCCGCGCTTAATAATTCATCTGTCTTCGGCGGGACAGGTTCATGGTCCCGTCCTGCATCTGGTCCAGGCTGTCCAGGCTCTTGCCGGTGCCGAAGGCCACACAGGAGATGGCGTCGTCGGCCACATGGGTCTCAATGCCGGTGTGGGACTCGATCAGCTTGTCAAACCCCCACACCAGGGAGCCGCCGCCGGTCATTACGATGCCGTTGGTGGAGATGTCGGCCACCAGCTCGGGGGGCGTGCGCTCCAGAACGGCGTGGATGGCCTCCAGAATCCGGCTGGACACCTCCTCAAAGGCCTCAATCATCTCGCTGGAAGAGACGGAGAACACCCGGGGCAGACCGGTCATCAGGCAGCGGCCCTTGATTTCAATGGTGACCTCCTCGGGGCGGGGAAACACACAGCCGATGGTTTTTTTCAGCTCCTCAGCGGTGCGGTCCCCAATGAGAACGTTGTGCTTGCGGCGGATATACTTGACCACCGCCTCGTCAAACTTGTCTCCGGCGGTTTTGATGGAGGCGGACTCCACCACACCGCCCAGAGAGATAACCGCAATGTCGGCGGTGCCGCCGCCGATGTCAACCACCATATGCCCGTCCGGCTTGGTGATGTCGATGCCCGCGCCAATGGCGGAGGCCACAGGCTCCTCGATGAGATAGGCCCGGCGGGCGCCCGCCTGAATGCCCGCGTCCACCACGGCCCGCTCCTCCACCTCGGTGATTCCGGAGGGGACACAGATCAGCAGACGGGGCTTAAACAGGGAGAAGGTGGTGACCTTCTTGATAAACTCCTTGAGCATCCGCTCGGTCATGTCATAGTCGGAAATCACACCGTCCCGCAGAGGGCGCATGGCCACAATGTTGCCCGGGGTACGGCCCAGCATGGCCTCGGCCTCAGATCCCACCTTCAGCAGCTTGCCGGTGTTCTTGTCCATGGCAACCACGGAGGGCTCCCGGAGCACCACGCCCTTGCCCTTGATATATACCAAAACAGAGGCGGTACCTAAATCGATACCGATATCTTTGCTGAACAGACTCATATTATATGTTCCACCTTATATCAAAATAATTTGCAGGCACATCTCTAGTATAACCGGGAACCGACTTTAAAATCACCGGTTTCGCCATTTTTCACTATGGTTCATTATATCCTGTCAGCAACGGCTTTTCAACCGTTTTTTCTTTAATTTTTTGTCCATCTCAGTCTCCCCGGGCCTGTGCCAGGGTGGCGCACCGGACCTCTTTCGCCCCCGCCTGGAGCAGGATCTGGGCACACTCGCTGAGTGTTGCCCCCGATGTAACCACGTCGTCCACAAGGAGCAGCCTTTTCCCCGCCACCTGGGCCCCCGGCCGGAGCTGATAGGCGTTCATGGCGTTTCTCCGGCGCTCCGCCGCCTCCTTCTGTTCCGCCTGCGGGTCGGTATGCCTTGTCTTGGCCAGGGTCGGCTCCACCGGAAGGGACAGCTCTTTTCCAACCGCCCGGGCAATCAGCTCCGCCTGGTCAAATCCCCGCTCCCGCATCCTTCGGCGGCTCAGAGGGGCCCAGGTAATCACCTCCGGCATCCAGCTCCAGCGGTCCCGGACGCACTGGGCCACCAGTGCGCCGAAAGGCCCGCCGTAAGCCCGGACCCGGGAAAACTTCAGCCGCCGCACGGCCTCCGGCACCTGATCCCGGTAGGCCAGGGGGGAGATACAGCCGCCGGTGAGGTCCACCCGCCGCTCCCCCGCCCGCCCGGTCAGCCAGGGCAGCTTCCTTTGGCAGTCCTGGCAGAGAGGCGCCCTGGGCTCCTCCAAAATGCTTTGGCAGAAGGGACACTTGGGGGGAAAGACCAGATCCAGCACCTCCACCCACAGCTTCATCGCAGCTCGTCCCCCGAGATGGGGCCGTGCTCCTTTTCAAAGTCCCGAATACATTGTTGAATCAGATGAAGAATCTGCCTGCTCATGGACCGTCCTTCATACGCGGCAATATACTGAAATTTGTCGTGTACTCCTTCATCCATCCGAATACTCAAATGCTTACGGCCTTTCATATACTTTGTCCCTCTTTTCTCAAGATAGACAAAGCATATCCTCCAGCCCTTATTTTAAATTCATTCTTAGTGCATTTTTACGGCTTAAAATTTTGGAGAGAGCGCAAATGAATTTATGCAGCCGCCCCGTCTTTTCGACGGGGCGGCTGTCCTTCTGTTCCTTCTTATTCCTATTTCAGCATCAAGCTCACCAGCTGACGCAGCATTGCCGCCGCCTCAGCCCGGGTGGCCCACCCGCCGGGGTCCAGGCTCCCGTCTGCTCTTCCGCTGAGGATTCCGTACCGCACCGCCCAGGACAATGCCTCCTCCGCCCAGGGGGAGGCTGTCCCGCCGTCCCGGAATGAGGCCAGGCTTCTCCCACCGCCGGTGTTCATCCCTACGCTCCTGGCGTATTGATACAGCATCAGGGCCAGCTGCTCCCGGGTCACAGGGTCCTCAGGCCCAAAGCTGCCGTTTCCATACCCGGAGACAATGCCGGTATCCACCGCCCAGGCCGTTCCCTGGGCATACCAGGACTTATCCTCCACATCAGAAAACTCCGTCCCTGCCGCCCGGCTGTCCGGCTCCTCCAGTGTGTACAGCACAGTCACCAGCATCCCCCGGTTCAGGGGCATATCCGGTCCAAAGGCGTCCTCTCCAACCCCGGAAAACAGGCCGCGGCTGGCCGCAAAATCCACAGCGGAGGCGTACCAAGCTCCGGCATCCACGTCGTTAAAGCCGCTGACATAGTCCACCACCTTCACCGCGGCATCCTGGGACAGCAGCAAGTATGCGTTTCCGTTCTGAATCAGGGATTTTTTCACCACAGTCTGGGTGCCATCCTTTCGGACGATCACCACCACCTGTCCCGCTCCCACATCGGGGATGGTCACCAGAACGGGACCGTCCCTGTCCGCAGGCATGGTAACTGTATAGGTGCCGTCTTTATTCCCGGTCACCTTGGCCTGCTCCTCCTGGGGCTTCCGGTAGCCCCCCGCATCCGGGTCCAGCGTCCAGTCCTCCGTGTAGTACCACAGAATATTGTCCCCATTCTCAATCGCGCAGCTGGTCAGCCCCACACCCGGCACCTTTCCGTTTACCTTGTACAGCCAGCCCGAATTTTCCCCCTTGTCAAACTCAGCCAGCGTTTTATTCCCCTTTGTGATCGAGTGGACATACCCGCTCTCCGCTCCGGTGTAGGAGATCCCGGCCTCATCCAAAGCGGTGGTAAACGCATGGTACACCGTAGACCCCTTTTTCACCGTCACTTTGGTTCGGGGAATCCAATAATCCACGTCTGATTTCAAGGTAAAATAGACGGATATATGCTCATTGGTGTCAGGCACACCGGGTTTCTCCACTCCGCCCTCTCCAGTTGCCCGGCCCGGCGCCACGGTGTTCTGACTGAAGTCATAGATATTGAAGGCTTTGCCGGTAGCCATCACCTGGGAGGCGGCAATGAGGGCCCGGAACCCGTCCTCCGTGGCGTAACCGCTCCACTCAGTGTTGTTCTGATAGCCAAAGCCGCTGTTATCCGCCAAGGCGAAGGCCAGCAGTCCGTCCAGAGCACTGTTTCCGTTTTTTACAAATTTGGGATCCGTGTCCGGATTCACCCCCGCGGCGGCCAGTGCGGCCACCACCATGGCGCAGGTGTCGGCGTCCGCACCGGAACCGTAAGCGTCAAAGGTTCCATCCCCCTTCTGTTGGGTGGAGAGATAGTTGACGGCTTCCTCTACCGAAGACTTTGCCTGAGGATTACGCCCGGAATAGAAGGTCAGCCCCATCACCATATTGGCGGTGGTCTGAATACTTTCCCCATATTCCGTCCAGCTGCCGTCCTCCCCTTGGCTTTGCAGCACCTGGGAGACCAAATCCGCCTCCTGGGCATCGGTGCCGTACGCTCCCTGATTGTAGGCCGCCAGGGTGTAGGGGGTCGTCCAGGCACTGACGGAGTGGGCCGCCCTCTTCAGCCCCTCCACCGCGCTTACGGCGGTATTGCTGTTCACAGGATACAGTTTCTGGGGATCCACCCCGATTCCCTGCAAGCCTAAAATCGCCATACTGTATGTGGTTTCCCCCACGCCGTCCTTGGTCAGTTCGGTCAGGGCAAAGTTGATGTAGCTCTGTCTGGCTTCGGGGGTGGTCCCGTGGGCCGTGCCGGGGTTGTAATCCTGGTAGGCCGCCATATCAATGATGACCTTGGAATTGCTGTAGGTGTCCCGATAGCCGGCGGAGATCCCCTCCAGAAGGGCGCCCACCTCCGGCTGCTCCGGCGGAGCTTCTTCCACGGTAATCAGTTTGGTCGCCAACACTCCATTGGATGCGTCCGGGTGCCAAAACTGCACAACTACCATCCCTGCTTTCGAGGCCCTCAATATCCCATCCTGAGAAATGGACGCCTCTCCTGTGGCCTCTAAAACCGCCCAGCTCCCCTGCTGCACAGTGGCATTTTCCGGCGCTACAGCGGCCAGAAGCTGATATTCTTTCCCCTCATGGATATGCGCAGGAGAATTGGCAATCGAAATGGCCGCTCCGGTGGCGGGGATATATGCCTCCCCGTTGAGGGCATACTCCAGTTTTGTATTCAATGTTTTGAGCTGTTCCATTTCTGAGCCCGGACCGTATACCATCGTCCCAAGGCTGTCGATGTAGTCTTTGGGCCTGCCGTGCCCCTGGACCTCTGCAAGCTTCTCCGCGCCGGCCTCCATAGCCGCGTAGACAGCCTGCTCATTCTCTCCGGTATAGCCGCTGGCCTGAATCACCAGCTTCTCCAGCTTTTCTACCTGATCCATCAGGTCGATGTCATGTCCATAGGTCTTGTAGGTATAGCAAAAGCGGACGCTGTCCCCGTCTTTCAGTGCAGGCAGAGGCCAGGTGTCGCGGTCGTTGTTTACCGCGGCCATCCAGCCGCTCTCCACCCCATAATCGCTGTCCAAATAGGATCCAAACCCCTGGATTTTGGTTACATATCCGGTATCGGCGCCCACAACGGTCAAATTCTTCTCCTGTGCCACCCGGGATAAAATGGTGTACACCGTATCCCCTTGGTACAGCTCCTCCTCCATCGGTTCCACCAGATACGCCCCATCGATCGTCCTGGTCTCCACAGAAAAGGTCACATTGCCGGTCTGTGTCTCCCCCGCCCACGCCGTCCCCGGCAGCAGCCCCATCACCATGACCAGGGCCAGCAGCATGCTGAGCAGACGTTCCTTCCTCTTTCTCATAAACGCATCGTCCTTTCCGGCGGCTCTCCGCCCACACATCTTCGGCCAACCGCCCGGACCCCCGGAAAACAGGAAAGCCGCGGCAGCCCATGACGGACCGCCGCGGCCTTTTTCCGCGTTCCAATTCGGCTGTGCCAGTTCCGCCCCTACCCGGGGGCTCGGGCACATCGCTCCTCTGAGCAGGTCTTCTGACTTCCGCGCGCCGGAGAGCTCCAGCCCTCCAGCCCCGCTCTGCCTTCTCAGGTCTCCCCAATGACCGGCTTTCACCGACGGCAGGGCATCACGCGCGTTACAGCGGCGGTACCGTCCGGGATTCACACCCGGTTTCCTATTCTCCGCCCAAAACCACACGTCCCGGGCGGCACTCAAAAGAGGTATTTGATTGTACATTGAAAATTTTAGAGAACGATGTCCCGTTTGTCAACCTTCCCCAGGCAATTTCTCACAGGAACGTCTGATAATCCCTGTAATTCTCCTCCAGCAGCCTGGGCGTGTCCAGACCATAGGGGCACTTTGATTTGCACTGCCCGCAGTGGAGACAGTCCTTCACCTTCTCCATTTTGGCCTGATTTTCCTGGGTCAGCCAGGCCGCCTCCGGCGCCCGGCGCAGCATCAGTGACATGCGGGCGCAGGTGTTGATTTCGATGCCCGCCGGACAGGGCATGCAATAGCCGCAGCCCCGGCAGAACTCTCCGGCCAGCTCCTTCCGATCCTTTCGGATCGCCTGCTGATATTCCTCCGTCATAGCCGGGGCGGCCTTCACGCAGGCCAAAAACTGGTCCAGCTCCCACTCATGCTGCACCCCCCAGATGGGGACCACCCCAGGCTGGCCGGCCATAAAGGCGGCGGCGGCAAATCCATCCCGGATCAGGCCCCCCGCCATCCCCTTCATGGCAATAAAACCCATTCCCGCCTCCCGGCAGCCATCCACCAGCATCTCCTCCTGTACGCCGGACAAATAGCTGAACGGAAACTGAAGGGCGGCGTACAGCCCGGAGTCAATGGCCTCCTGGGCCACCGCCAGCCGGTGGTTTGTAATGGCGATATGGCGGATTTTCCCCTGGGCCCTGGCCTCCAAAGCCGCATCGTACAGCCCGTCCTCCCCGCCCGGTCTGGGGCAGAAGGGCGGATTGTGGAACTGATAGACGTCGATGTAATCAGTGCGCAGATTCCGCAGGCTGGTCTCCAAATGCTGCTTCATCTCTTTCCCGGTCTTTGCATGGCTCTTGGTGGCAATGACCACCTTGTCCCGCATCCCCTCAAAAGCGCACCCCACTTTTTCCTCGCTGTCCGAATAACTGCGGGCGGTGTCAAAATAATTCATCCCTCCGTCCGCCGCCTTCCTCAGCAGCCGGACCGCCTCTTCCCGGGAAATACGCTGAATGGGCAGGCAGCCAAATCCGTTTTTCTCAATGACAATGCCGGTTTTCCCCAGTTCAACGGGTGTCATGGTCATTCCTCCTCTATGCTGCTCTCTGTCACTATTAAAAAACCCTTTTCCGCCGATGTCAAGTAGGAATTGAGGGGATGCTGCCTCCTTCCTCGATCCGGACGTGATCTCCCGCCCCATTTTGAACATGTTCAAAAAAATTTCTTCCCCCTATTGACAGCACTATACATGTATAGTATCATAAAGATGTCAAAAACAACTGCATCATCTGTTTTCAAACACACCGCTGCCGGCCAACAAGACTGGGTTTTTTAGCGTGTGTTTTTTTGTTTTACCTTGAAACGATCCGGACAATGAGAAAGGAGTCATACTGATGGCAAAGAAATGGGACCACCTGTTTGTTTCCCCCAGCTATCCCAAACACCCTATCCTGGATTCCCTGTATGACCACAACGGAAATCTGAAAACCGGCCGGACCTTGGGGCAGACCTACGCCAACGAGGATCTGTTCCCCGATGGGCACGCCAACTTCAGCCTCTCCTGGTTCTATGAAATTCCGGAAGTAAACCCCATTGTGGGTGAACATGTCCATGACGCCGACGAGCTGATCTTTTACATGCCCAGCTTCAACGATAAAGATGATGACGTCAACGCCACCTGGGGTGAGGCCACCCTGTACATCGAGGGCGAGCCATATAAGGTGACGGACAACTGCTGCATCTATATCCCCGGCGGCGTCCCCCACGGTCCCTTCGAATGGAACCGTATCGACCGCCCCCATCTCTTTTTGACGGTCATGCTCAGCGCGGAATACACCCGGGAAATAGACGGCAAAAAATACCGCCATATGAACGGTGAATATGTCCTTGTGGAGGAATGAGCTCTCCCGCGAAAAAATACATGGACGCTTTCAGCAGAAAGGAGGGCCCCTGCGGTGTGCGGGAAAACACCGCGGTTGTTTTTGACAAGGATCCCATGCGTACCATGTATTTTCTCCGGGACCACGGTTCTTTCCGTCTCATATACTCTGCGTTTGCCCAGCAGCTCAGATAGACACCGGGTAAACCTGGAAATGGAGGGATTTTATGGCCCAGCAAGATATCCTATGGGGGCTGACCGATGCCAACACCAACGAAGAGGTTTTGGAGAAGGCCCTTTCCCTCATCGGACAGATCCAATACATTCCGGCAGCCACCGTAAACTGCGGCCAGCCGGAAAACCGCATTCTGGATTTTCAGCGCCTGACGGACGGCAATATTTACTTTATGACCTCCAAGGGCAAGCCCACCTACGCCCAGCTCTCGGCCCGGCCGGAGCTGGTACTGAACACCCTGATCGACCAGCGCTATTCCCTTCGGCTGCGGGCGTGGGTCAGCGAAACCACAGACCCCGCCATCTGGGAGGAGTTCTTTGCCCAAAACCCCGGCACAAAGAAAATGTACCGGAAAAACCTGGACATTGTGGCTCTGTTCCGGCTGGACAGCGGCGAAGGCGAGGTATTTCATCTCTATGAGGCCGAGCGGATTCGCCGCATGCGCTTTGCTTTCGGCGGAAAGCAAAGACTGCCCATGACCTACCGGATCACTGATGCCTGCGTGGCCTGCGGCATCTGCCAGGAAAACTGTGTGGAGCAGGCCATCTACCAGGGCGCGGACGGAAAATATCACATCCGCGAGATGGACTGCGACGACTGCGGCATCTGCTATACCAAATGCCCCAACGCGGACTCGGCACTGCTGTGCCGACTGAAATCAAACCCTTGATCCCCCTATGCCCAACGATTTGTAAAGGAGAGTTTTTATGGAAACTAAAAATTCCGAACGAGTCCTTGGCCTGTTTGAACTGACCACCATTGCCGTGGGCAACGTGATTGGCGGCGGCATTATGTCCGTGGTAGGAGTGGCCATCGGCTTGACGGGCCGCTCTGTGGTCCTGGCGCTGGTGATCTGCTCACTGATGACGCTGATCTCCATTCTGCCGAAAATCTTCACTTCCGCCACCCTGCGCATGAACGGCGGCGAATATACGCTGGCCGCTCTCATGGGCGGCAAGTTCTTCGCCGGTGTGTACATCGCCTTCTGGCTCACCAACTTCTTCGGCGCCTCCCTTTACTGCACCTCCTTTGCCCAATATGCGCTGGAGTTGGTGCCGGGCCTGAACTTCAAGGTGGTGGCCGTAGGCATGCTGACCATCATCTTTATACTGAATATCCTGGGCGTCAAGGTAGCTGCCATGGCCCAGAATCTCATGGTTGTCGTTCTCATTGTGGCCCTTGGCTTGTTCTCCTTCTTCGGCTTCGGCCATGTGGCTCCCGGCTTCTTTGATCCTCCCGACTTTATGCGCAGCGGCTTTTTCGGGCTGATGTACGCCGCCGCACTGATGAATTTTGCCTGCGGCGGCGCGGGCCATATCGTCAGCTTCGGCCGGCAGAGCAAAAATCCCACCCGGGATATTCCCATCGCCATTCTGCTGGCCACCCTGGTGATCACTGTCATCTACGCCATGGTGGCTGTGGTGGCCGCCGGCGTGCTGCCCATCAGCGAGGTGGAGGGCCAATCCCTGGCTAAGGTCGCCTTCCAGGTTCTGCCCTACCCCCTGTACCTGTTCTTCATCATCGGCGGCGCCATGATCGCGCTGGTGACCAGCCTGAACGCTCTGATGGGCTGGCTGCCCCCTCCCGTGGTTCAGGCCTGCCAGGACGGCTGGCTGCCCAAAAAATTCGGCGCCCTGAATCAGCGGTTCCATACGCCCCACTGGGTCCTGCTGTTCATTTACGTCATGGCCGCCTTCGTCCTCCTCGCCGGAATGGATTTGGATTCCATCGCCACTGCCGGCACCTTCCTGTCCAATGTAGGCACCATCATTGTGGTGATTACCCTGCTGAGAATGCCTACGGTGGTTCCTGACCTGTGGAAGAAATCCATGTTCCACATCAACAATAAGCTGTATTATCTGATCTGTGTAGCGGGTTTCATCGTCTGTATCGTATTTGAGTTCTTCCTGTTCGATATCCTGAACAGCTTCCAAAAAATCTGCATTGTGGCCTACACCATCTTTGCCATTGTCTATTCTCTGGTTATGACCAGGATGAAGGGCGGAAAACAGGTAGAAATTGAAACCAGCTATGAAGAGGCTTGATTTCTAAAGGAGAGATGCTATGATTGATTATCCTTCCGCTCCCTGCCTGGGTCTGACCGCGGACAGTACCAACGAAGAAATCTGCCGGGCCGCCTTTGATTTTGCCCATCGCATCGGCTATATGTCCTTTGCCACCACCGCGTCAGACGGAAAAACTCCCACCGTGCGCGGGCTGGAGGTCCACTATCTGGACGACAGCGGCGCGCTGTACGTGGGCGCCTCCAGAGGAAAGCACTTTTACGATGAGATGGAGCGTTCCCCCATCGTTTCCGCCCTGGCCATCGATCAGATTGCCGTGCGCATCTCCTCCCGGCTGGAGAAGGTGTTTGACCAGCCCCTCTATGACCGGTATTGGGAACTGAATCAGGGCACCAAAAAAATGTACCACAAGGATCTGAGCAACTTCCAGCTGTACCGGTTTGCCTCCGGCGAGGGAGAGGTGTTCCACGTCTACCGGGACGACGCCATCGCCCGGGTCCGCTTCTCCTTTGGAGGGGCCGTGCCCCGTCCCTGGGCCTATGAGATCAGCGGCGACTGCACCGGCTGCGGCATCTGTGCGGCAAACTGCATGATGGACACAATTCACATGAATGACGGCCGGGCCGAGCTCCACCACTACGGCTGCAACGAATGCGGAATCTGCTACAATTCCTGTCCCATCCACGCCATCCGCAAGCAGGAATTTGTCTGATTCCGGCAGCTTCCCCGCCGCCGGATTTTACACATCTCTTTCCGGGGAACGCGGCTGGCCTCCGTCAGCCGCGTTCCCTCTTTTCTTTTTACTGCGGATGTGTTAAAATAGCGGCGGATCAATTTCCCTTCCTGTGAAATCACACAGGCCCTCCGCTTGATCGGCGGCGGTCCCGCCGTTCCCGGCCGGACCTCTTCAGCCAGTTTCTTTCCCAGATCCATAGATCATTGGCTGTTGGATCATTTCTTCAAAAGGATACAACAATGAAAAAAGCAAAAGATGCAATCATCCTGTCTGTCTCAAACCGGATGTTTTTACAGGACGGGTATAAACCCACCACCATGAGAAAAATTGCCCAGGAGGCAGAGGTAAGCTTGGGCCTGGCCACCTACTTTTTCAAAAGCAAGCGGCTCATTGCCGTAAAGATTATGGAAACCTACCTCCGTGACCTGCGCAGCCGTGTCAGCGCTGCTGTGGATGCCGCAGACCGCCCCCTGCTCCACTCCGCCTCCATGGTCCGTCTCTGCGATGAGTTTCTGATGACCCCCGATTACCGGGTCTTTTTCCTGGAGTGCCTCTACTATGATATTTATGCTGAAAGCCTGCAGCAGCTGGGCACCGGCTCGCTGCAGCGCATTACCGATAAATATCATATTGATGACAATCCGGATTTGATCCTGCTGTCGGATAACTATATTCCCCCCAGCATAGAACGCATTCTGCTGCTGGAAAAGGAGAAGGGCAATTTCTCCCGCATCAGCTATGACGATATCCCCGATATTGTCTTTCAGTCCTCTGTGGAGCGGTATGCCGGCCAGGAGGAGTTCCGGGATCAGGTTCACCAGGCCACCGTTGAATCCCGAGGCATTGTTTCCCAGATTCTCTCCTCCATGCCGCCCAGGGAGGCGTATCACGCACTACTGTTCCCTGTCTGAGCCCCCTGTCTGTAAAAATGCCCCTCCGCTCTATAGCGGAGGGGCATTTTCTATCGTGCTGCCAGCGCTGCCGCTGGATACGGCGGGGCACACCCGGCTTAGGGCGGCTGTGTCCTCATTGACCCGCAGCTCACATTCCCCTGAGCTGCTCCTCCAGCTTGGAAACCAGCTCGGCCAGCTTGACGGAGCGCTCCCGCTCCGCCTCCACCACATTGGCGGGGGCTTTGTTTACAAAGCCGGGATTGTTCAGCTTGGCATTCAGCTTGTCCAGCTCGGCGGAATTCTTTTTCAGCTCCTTCTCCACCCGGGCCCTCTCCTTCTCCATGTCCACCAGCTCCGCCAGGGGCAGGAAGATGCGGGCCGCGTGGGTGATAACCTCCACCAGCCCCTTCCGGGCGGCCTCGGCGCTGGTGCCCGCCTCGCTGACTCCAATCACCGTCACCTCACTGGCATAGGCCAGACGCTTGAGCAGGGGGATGCCCAGGGTAAAGGACTCCCGCTCCAGAGTGGCGATGGTAATCTGGGCCTTCTTGCTGGGGGGCACGTTCATCTCGCTGCGGCGGGTGCGGACAGCCCGGGTTGCGTCGATAATCAGGCCGATGGCCTTTTCCTCCTCCGGAAAGTCCAGAGCAGGATCAGCCTGGGGCCAGCTGTCCAGCATCAGGAACTGGGACTCACAGCCCTTCTGCCGGGGCAGGGCCTGCCAGATCTCCTCAGTAATAAAAGGCATAAAGGGGTGGAGCAGCTTAAGCATCTGGGTAAGCACGTAGCACAGCACCTGCTGGGCCTGCTCCTTGGCGGCCGGGTCCTCCCCCTGGAGGCGGGCCTTTGTAAACTCAATATACCAGTCACAGTAGTCGTCCCAGATAAAATCATAGATCTTCTGCGCCGCCACGCCCAGCTCGTAATGGTCCATATTTTCCGTAACCTCGGGGATAATCCGGTTGAGCTTGGACAAAATCCACTTGTCCTCCAGCTCCAGCTGCTGAGGCAGCTCACACTGCTGGATGGTCAGGTTCATCATCAGGAAGCGGCTGGCGTTCCAGATCTTATTGGCAAAGTTGCGCATGGCCTCGCACCGCTCGGTGTAAAAGCGCATGTCGTTGCCGGGGCTGTTTCCGGTGATCAGATTAAACCGCAGGGCGTCGGCGCCGTACTTGTCCGCAATCTCCAGGGGATCAATGCCGTTGCCCAGGCTTTTGGACATCTTGCGGCCCTTGTCATCCCGAACCAGACCGTGAATAAACACGGTGTGGAAGGGGGGCTTCCCCGTCTGCTCACAGGCGGAGAAGATCATCCGGGCCACCCAGAAAAAGATGATGTCATAGCCGGTAACCAGCACGTCGGTGGGATAGAAATAGTTCAAATCCTCGGTCCGCTCCGGCCAGCCCAGGGTGGAGAAGGGCCACAGGGCGGAGGAGAACCAGGTGTCCAGCACGTCGGGATCCCGGTGAATTTTCTCAGAGCCGCAGTGCTCGCACTGGTGGGGGTCGGTGCGGCTGACGGTCATTTTTCCGCAGTCATCACAGTACCACACGGGAATCTGGTGGCCCCACCAAAGCTGACGGCTGATGCACCAGTCGTGAACGTTCTCCATCCAATTGGTGTAGGTTTTGGCAAAGCGGTCGGGGACAAATTTCACCTCCCCGTCGTTCACCACCCGCAGGGCCTCTTTGGCCAGGGGGGCCATTTTTACAAACCACTGGGCGGAGATAATGGGCTCCACGTCGCTGTGGCAGCGGTAGCAGGTGCCCACGTTGTGGGAATAGGGCTCAATCTTCTCCATCAAGCCCAGAGCCTCCAAATCGGCCACCACGGCCTTCCGGGCCTCGTACCGGTCCATGCCCTGGTACTTCCCGCCGTTGGCGTTGACCACACCGTTGTCGTCCAGGACGCGGATGGTGTCCAGATTGTGGCGCAGGCCCACCTCAAAGTCGTTGGGGTCGTGGGCGGGGGTCATCTTCACGCAGCCGGTACCGAAGTCCATCTCCACATACTCGTCGGCCACAATGGGAATCTCACGGTCCATCAGGGGCAGAATACAGGTCTTGCCCACCAGATGCCTGTACCGGTCGTCGTTGGGGTTGACGGCCACGCCGGTGTCGCCCATCATGGTCTCCGGCCTGGTGGTGGCCACCACCAGGTAGCCGGAACCGTCTGCCAGGGGGTAGCGCATGTGCCACAGGTGGCCGGGCTTGTCCTGATACTCCACCTCCGCGTCGGACAGGGCGGTGACACAGTGAGGACACCAGTTGATAATGCGGCTGCCCTTGTAAATCAGGCCCTTTTCATATAGGGTGCAGAAGGTCTCCCGCACCGCCTTGGAGCACCCCTCATCCATGGTGAACCGGGCCCGGTCCCAGTCGCAGGACGCGCCCATTTTCTTCTGCTGCTGGACGATGCGGCCGCCGTACTTTTGTTTCCAGTCCCACACCCGGTCCAGGAACTTCTCCCGGCCCAGGTCATATCGGGTCAGGCCTTCGTTCACCCGCAGGTCCTCCTCCACCTTGATCTGGGTGGCAATGCCCGCGTGGTCGGTGCCGGGGACCCACAGGGCGGCATATCCCTGCATCCGCTTGAAGCGGATGAGAATGTCCTGGAGAGCACAGTCCATGGCGTGGCCCATATGGAGCTGTCCGGTGACGTTGGGAGGGGGCATCACAATGGTAAAGGGCTTCTTCCCGGGATCCCGGTGGCCCTTAAAGCAGCCCGCCTTCTCCCACTTCTCATAGATACGGCCTTCCGCCTCCTGGGGCTCATAGACCTTGGGCAATTCAACACTCATACAAAATTCTCCTTTATTCTTCGTTCTATCTCACTGCAATCACAGGTTTTCCGCATTTTTCCTTCAAAAACCGCCCCAGCTGCTCCCACTCGCCCTGTACAAGGGCATGCCTTGCCAAAATGTGGGCCACCCGCTTGTTGAGGAAAAGAAAATACCGTTCCCGGCACAGCACCACCCCGTACACCGCCTCGTACGGCCGGGTGGTCTCTCCGGAGGCGGCCCTCTCCGTAAAGGAATCCTCCTCCAAAACAACCTCCAGGCCCTCGCCGCCCTTAGCCAGCAGCCGCCGGGAAAACACGGCGCCGAGCCGGTCTGAAAGCAGAGCCAGAATCAGCAGCACCGGGCCGGTCACCAGGGGAAACAAATAGGTGCTCAGCGGCAGGCTCCCCTCCAGAAGCAGCATCAGCGCCCCGCCCGTCATCACCAGACCAAGCAGCCCGATCAGAGGCAGCAGCACCCACCGGTTGACAGGCTGAAACTGCTTACGCGCTGCCCGGTTTAAAACCTCCAGGTCCTGGGTGGTATAAGAGCCGGAAAACTGGAACACTGCCGTTCCCCACGCCTTCTCTCCGCCTGGGGCAGCATCGACGGGGCGCCCCAAATGTTCCGCCTCCGTCAGTGCAGCATCCGGCCGCTGCATTTTGTCGGACAGAAAGCTTCCAAACCGGTCCGGATCCCCCTCTATAAAGTCCCTCTTCCTCAGCATAAGGAAGTGGCGCTTCATGGGAAAGAGATAAAAGCAGGCCTGGGTCTCCCAGACGTCCCGTATCATCCGGTAGGGGACCTGAATGGCCAGCCGCCCGTCCTCCACCTCAATTTGATCCTCTCTTAATGTGACGGTGACCACATCCGCCTCCGAAGGCCAGAGATGGTCCTTGATGGGATCGGGCAGAGGGCGGATCACCAGGGCCAGCAGCAGAAACAGCAAAAAGCCGCCCCAGAGCAGATAGATTACCCAGCTGCCCGCCTCTTCCATACCAGAGGGATCCAGCGCCACAGCAAGGGTCACCATTGAGGCCAGCACCAGACAGACCGTGCACAACCCCACAGCCGTCACCCTGCCCGCCAAGGCGGCAAGGCTCGGCCACGGGCTTTCCAGCGACATCCCCCGCAGCGCCTTTCTCATATCCCGTACCATGGCCCGATCCCGGTATCCCACGGTCTTGACCTGATACACCATGACTGTGCCCTCCATTTCCAGTCAGCCTCACCTGGTTTTGTTCCTCTTCTTCCCCACCCATGTGATTTCTTTTCCGCTCTTTTCCATCAGCCAGGCCCTCAGGTCGTCGACAGAACCGCCCCGGACGTTTTCCTTATCCAGCATCAGTCCCTGTCCGTTTTTCATCATAAAATAAAGGTTTTTCTCCGTCTCCAGCAGCTCCGCACAGTCTGTATAGGGAAAGCGGCTGCTGTCCGTCCCCCGGGTGGCCAGAATCTCTGTGCGCTCAAAGCAGAACTCGTTCCCCTTCCAGTTCTTCCCCATGGCCCGGCTGGAGGTCCAGGCGGTAACCGTGTAGAAAAAAATCCCCCAGGCCAGCAGAAGCGCTCCCAAAATGCAGCAGATCAGTGCCAGCAGCACGCTGCCTCTTTTGATAGCCAGGGCCAGTCCTGTGGCCATACAAAGTCCGCCGGTGACCAGGGCAAAGCCCCGCTTCCGGGCCGTCTCCTTCCGGGCGAAGGTCTTGCCCGCAACCCGCTGCAGCTCCTCCAGGTGCTCCAAATCGTAGTCGGTCCGGGTCTTTAAGGTAACATTCATGGTATGCCTCCTATATTGTTCTGTATGCAGGCGGCGTCCCTTCTCAGGCCAACAAAAAACGCCCTGAGCCCATCAAGGCTCAGGGCGAACTGATACAAGTCCGTGGTACCACCTGAATTTGGGCGCGTCCCGCCCACACTTCTGCCCGATAACGGCGGGGACCGCCGCCCCCTACTTGTCTTCCGTTCAGGGGCGGAGCATGGAAGCCACCTTCTCTCACTGCCGGCAGGGACTCTCACCGTCCGTCCCCTCTCTTCAGCCGCCCCAGTCAGATACTCCTCTTCCATATCGCTTTTCTCCGTAAAAAATATTATATGGAATTCCCCTTGAAATGTCAAGAGATTGCCGTAAAAGTCCCTTTTTCGGCTAAGTGTTGATGGCAAAAAGTCCGTCAGTTTCACCAAACGACCTTGAAAACAACAAGCCGGTCTGATCCTATTTAAGCAATCGCATATTTATGATCCAAATCAGACAAGGCATACTCCACAACCAGAAATTGAAAGGTGCATCATATGCAAATATATTGGTGGTTTTTAATCCCTGCCATCTTTCTGGCGGTATTTTCAGATCAGATAGATCGGGCTGTAAACGCAGAAAAAAAGCTCAGAACAGTAATATTAATCTTTTGCGGTGGTGTGACTTTGGTCTGTATCATTGCAATTACGGCATCGCACTTTGGGTGATATGCAGTTTCATCTTATCAATATAATTCGGATTGAACAGGAGAACCCCTGCACTTTTGGTGCAGGGGTTCTTTTCAGCCGTTTCCACAAAGATCAATTTACCAGGCATAATATCAACACTTATGCTGAAAAGGGGTCAGCTTTCCCCTTTTCTCCTGTCCTGGGCATTTTTCTGGTACAAAATATTCAGTCCCTTAAGCAGCAGGTCCTTCTCCAGCCGGATTTCCCGGCGGCACAGGGGTACGATGAACTGGGCCATACCGCCGGTGGCGATGACGGTGGTGGAGAAGCCCAGCTCCTCCTCCACCCGGTCCAGCATCCCGTCCACCATGGCGGCGGTGCCGTACATGATCCCGCTGCGCATACAGTCCACCGTGTTCTTTCCAATGACCCGGCGGGGTCTGTCCAGCCGGATGCCGGGCAGTTGGGCGGTGCGGGAGGTCAGTGCCTCCAGGGACACCCGCACCCCTGGAATAATGCACCCGCCCAGATAGGTATTCCCCTTCCCCACCACCTCAATGGTGGTGGCGGTGCCCAGATCCAGCAGGGTCAGTGGGGGCTCGTACTCCGCCAAAGCGGCCACAGCGATCACAATCCGGTCGCTGCCCACCTGGGACGGGGTATCCATTTGGATATTCAGCCCGGTTTTAATGCCCGGTCCCACCACCATGGGCGGCTTTCCAATCACTTTGAGCACTCCGGTGCGCACCGAGTTGAACACCGGCGGCACAACGGAGGAGATGATGCAGTCTCTGATGTCACAGGGCCTTACATCAAAAAGCGCCAGGACATTTTTGATGTCCACCCCGTACTGGTCGGAGGTTTTGATGTAGTCGGTGGCAATCCGGGCCTCAAAGGCAATCTTTTCCTTCTGGATCCCGCCGATCACAATATTTGTGTTGCCGATGTCAATGGCAAGGAGCATACATGTTCACCTTCCGGGGGAAGAGCGTCTTCCCTTCTTATTTCTCAGTTCCGGGCGCACGAAGACCGGCCGGCATGTGCAAAGCAGTACGCATCAGCGCCTTGCCGATGGCCGTAACCAATACCGCGGCGGCAATGGCCTCAGGAATGCCGGAGGCGGTCACCGTGGCCATCACCAGCCCAAATACCGCTTCGATACCCACATTTTTCACGTCCGCATACTGCTGGGCCAGAAGAAAATAAATGCTCCCCATCACCGCGATCGTGTTGGTCATGGCTCCGACCACACCCACCACTGGCAGGGCGGCAAAGTCGTTCACCTTCAGCTTCTTCAGGCCGATCCACAGCCATCCGGACACCAGTCCGATCAGGACCCGGCATCCCACCGCGATCCACACCGCCTTCAGGGCGCCGGGCAGGCCGGTGGTGCTCATAAAGGGAGAGAACGCGAAGGCAAGCAGCCCCGGCGCCGTGGTGTTCACCCACATGGAGCACAGGCCGAATACACCGCCCAGAATGCTTCCCGCCAGAGGACCCAGCAGCACCGCCCCCAGAATGACGGGGATGTGCAGGGTGGTGGCCTTGATGATGGGCAGAGGGATCAGGCCGATCCCGGTGGCCACCAGCAGCAGCTCAACCGCGGTGAGCATCGCCAGACCCGCCATCCAGCGGGTATCGTGTTTACGGGTTTTCATATGTTATTACCTCCTGCTGCCGCTCTCCCATTGCGGAGATGCAGCGCAATATTTAAGAGGGCGAGGGGCGGTACGCGCCCGCACCCTCTCATTCGTTGTATTATACAGGAAACCAGTCCGCCGTGCAAGGATAAATCTATTACAGCCCTGTTTTTTTCAGCGGTTTTCCTCCTGGCCTCTCAAATAAAGGCGCCTTGTACCGCCTCCTCAATCTGTGGAGCATAGTATGTCTTTCAGTTCCATGCCAAAAATACTCCCCGCGGCTCCTCCCCAGTCTCTTTACAGGATGGGGAGAACTTTGTATAATAGAAGCCAGAAACACACGGGGCCCGGCCCCGGAAAGGAATTGCAATGCTGAAGGGAAAAACAATTTTGCTGGGTATCTCAGGGGGGATTGCCGCCTATAAGGCCGCCTGTCTCGCCTCTGCCCTGGTTAAACTTCATGCCAATGTGGAAGTGGTGATGACCAGCCACGCCACTGAGTTTATTGCCCCGCTCACCTTTGAGCAGCTGACGGGCAACCGCTGCATGGTGAACACCTTTGACCGGAACTTCTCCCACCAGGTGGAGCACATCGCCCTGGCGGACCGCACCGACCTGGTCATCATTGCCCCCGCCACTGCCAACATTTGCGCCAAGCTGGCCCACGGTCTGGCCGATGACATGCTCACCACCACCGTTCTGGCCTGCACCTGCCCCAAGCTCATCGCCCCCGCCATGAACACCAACATGTTTGAAAACCAGGTGACCCAGGACAATCTGGAAACCCTGCGCCGGTACGGCTGGGAAGTTATTTCCCCCGCCTCCGGGCGGCTGGCCTGCGGCGCCGTGGGCCCCGGCAAGCTCCCAGAGCCCGACCTGCTGGTCCAGCACATTTTAAGGGCCGCCGCCCTCCCCCACGATCTGTCGGGCAGGCGGGTGCTGGTCACCGCCGGCCCCACCCAGGAGGCGCTGGACCCGGTGCGCTTCCTCACCAACCACTCCACAGGAAAAATGGGGTACGCCCTGGCCAAAATGGCCATGCTCCGGGGGGCGCAGGTCACTCTGGTTTCCGGGCCCACCGCCCTGGAACCCCCTCCCTTTGTGGAGGTGGTAAATGTGGTATCCGCCCAGGATATGTTTGAAGCGGTGTCCGCCCGGGCGGAGCAGTCGGATCTGATTTTTAAAGCCGCCGCCGTGGCCGACTATACCCCTGCCGACTACAGCGGCGATAAACTGAAAAAGAAGGACTCCGATCTGACCATCCCCCTGGTCCGCACCCAGGATATTTTAAAATATCTGGGGGAGCACCGCCGTCCGGGCCAGGTGATCTGCGGCTTTTCCATGGAGACCCGGAACATGGTGGAAAACAGCAGAGCCAAGCTGGAAAAGAAGCGGGTGGACATGATCTGCGCCAACAACCTGAAGGTAGCGGGGGCCGGCTTCGGCACGGACACCAACCTGATTACCCTCATCACCCGGGATCAGACACTGGAGCTGCCCATGCTTTCCAAGGAGGAGGCGTCCAGCCAGATTTTGGACCATGCCCTCGGGCTCCTCTCCCAGCAGGCTTGAGCGCCGCACGCCCTCAGATTTCGCCGTCCCAGACGGCATAAACCGTTATTGAAAAGCGGACCCGGCAGTAATCTGCCGGGCCCGTCTTCTTATCCCTCCGCGGGCAGCTGAGTGACCTTCTTTCCGTCATACATGGAGGCCACGCCGGCTCCATCCGCTCCTTCTTCAATGGCCAGATGACTGCCGCCGCCCAGGAGTGAGCCGCTCCCTTCACTGTCGCTTGTGAAGGAGTACAGGGGCGTCTCTCCACCGGGCTCCCCCAGGGACAGGGTGGATATCCACTTCTCCGGAGACCCCTCCACCAGAACGGTCAGCTGAGATCCGGCCTCCGTCTGCTGGTATTCATAGCGTCCTCGCTCCTCCAGCGCATCGGTAATATCTGTCTCCTCTCCATTTAAGGAGAGAATTGCCCGGCCATCCCGGTTTACCACCGCCACCTCCGGGATGGAAAACACAGCGACCTGCTCCCCCTGGTCGGTGGTCAAATCCCGGCGGAATTGGTCCACATTTACCACGGAGACAATTTGATAAATAAAGTCCTGAAATCCATCCGGATTGGCCGCGCTGACACCCACCGCCATCAAAGCAATGGCAGCGGCAGCCACCATGACGCCCCTCAAGTGACGGCGGTACTTTTGACATTTACGTTCCTTCATGGCAAGAATCTCCTCTATTTTATCCTCGGGAGCTCTCAGCTCCCGGCACGCCTCACGGTACAAGCTTGGGTCGAACATACTCAGATTCCTCCTGTTCCTCCTGATCCAGCAGCTCCTTCCGCAGCCGGGCCCGGGCCCGGAGCAGCCAGGTCTGTACGGTAGATGGATTTGCCCGAAGAGCGGCCGCCACTTCGGCCACCGTACAGCCCTCGTAGTAATAGAGGTAGACGGTCAACCGGTATTTGGTCTCCAGTCTCATCACCGCCTGAAATACCTCCCCGCGCTCCGGCTCCTCCCAGACAGGGCTTTCCTTCCACTCCTCCAGGGGCACCCAGGTCCTCCGCCAGAAGGAACGCAGCACTTTGCGGCTCTCATTCACCGCCACCCTCAGGATCCAATGCTTCAGGTGCTCCTCACTTTCAAATTCTTTCCGGCATTCAAGGAGCCGGAGCAGCACTGTCTGCATCACATCCTCTGCATCCGACGGATTTTTCAGGGCGTGGCAGGCTATCCGGTAAACCGTATCGCTGTAAGTCCGGACCGCCCGGCTGAATTCTTCTTCCGTCAAGGTTCCTTACCTCCTTTGGAATCATATCGTGCTGAAAGGCCTTTCATAAGGAATATCCCTCAGCCTCTGGAAAAATCTCAGGCGGAGGCGATAAATTTATTTTGCCAGAAACCCCGGGCCGCCGTATGATTGGGGCGGCCCGGGGTTCTTCAGTGTTGTCTGGGAGGGAAATACCTTCTCCCATAAATTTAAAAAAGCGGGCTTCTTTCGAAGCCCGCTTAAAAACCCGAATCATAAATGATCCGATCATTTCGATGGCAACACGTTTCCCACGGTATGGAACACCGTGAAAATTACTCGTTGATCTCGATAACAACGCCGGAACCCACGGTACGGCCACCCTCACGGATAGCGAAACGCAGGCCCTTCTCAATGGCGATGGGGGTGATCAGCTCCACGTCCATGTCCACGTTATCGCCGGGCATGCACATCTCGGTGCCCTCGGGCAGAGTGATGACGCCGGTCACGTCGGTGGTACGGAAGTAGAACTGGGGACGGTAGTTGTTGAAGAAGGGGGTGTGACGGCCGCCCTCGTCCTTGGACAGGACGTAGACCTGGCCCTTGAACTTGGTGTGGGGGTGAATGGAGCCGGGCTTGCACAGAACCTGGCCGCGCTCAATGTCGGTCTTGGCAACGCCGCGCAGCAGGCAGCCGGCGTTATCGCCAGCCTCGATGAAGTCCAGAGTCTTGCGGAACATCTCCATGGAGGTGACAACAGTGGACTTCTTCTCGTCGGACAGGCCCACGATCTCAACAGTCTCGCCGGCCTTCAGCTGGCCGCGCTCCACACGGCCGGTGGCCACGGTGCCGCGGCCGGAGATGGTGAACACGTCCTCCACGGGCATCAGGAAGGGCTGGTCGGCCTTACGGTCAGGAGTGGGGATATAGTCGTCGACAGCGTCCATCAGCTCCTTGATGCAGGCATACTCAGGAGCGGCAGGATCATTGGACTCGCAGACCAGAGCGTTCAGAGCGGAACCCTTGATGATGGGGATCTCGTCGCCGGGGAACTCGTACTTGTCCAGAGTCTCGCGGACTTCCATCTCCACCAGCTCCAGCAGCTCCTCGTCGTCCACCTGATCGCACTTGTTCAGGAAAACCACGATGGCGGGCACGCCCACCTGGCGGGCCAGCAGGATGTGCTCCTTGGTCTGGGCCATGGGGCCGTCGGTGGCGGCAATGACCAGGATCGCGCCGTCCATCTGAGCGGCACCGGTGATCATGTTCTTGATATAGTCGGCGTGGCCCGGGCAGTCGACGTGGGCATAGTGCCGCTTGTCGGTCTCGTACTCCACGTGGGAGGTGTTGATGGTAATGCCGCGCTCACGCTCCTCGGGAGCCTTGTCGATGGAGCTGTAGTCGGTGTAGTCAGCCTTGCCCTGCATAGCCAGGTACTTGGTAATGGCGGCGGTCAGAGTGGTCTTGCCGTGGTCGACGTGACCGATGGTGCCGATGTTAACATGGGGCTTGGTGCGTTCAAATTTTGCCTTAGCCATTGGAATTTCCTCCTTATATTGCAGTTATAAGCATATTTTGGGGGGCGCATTATATCATGGACATTTTATCCTATTTTGTCTATAATTGCAACCCCATTTTCCAGCACATTGCAGGATTACTCCTGGTTGTTGCGGCCGCGCTCCGCGATAATCTTATCCGCGATGCTCTTGGGAATCTCCACATAGCTGTGGGGCTCCATGGAGTACTGGCCGCGGCCCTGGGTGCTGGAACGCAGATCGGTGGCATAGCCAAACATGTTGGCCAGAGGCACCAAAGCGTCAATCTGGGTGGCGCCGGGGCGGCTCTCCTGGCCCTGGATCTGACCGCGGCGGCTGTTCAGGTCGCCGATGACATTGCCCAGGTAGTCATCAGGAACGATGACGGAAACCTTCATAATAGGCTCCAGCAGGATGGGAGTCGCCTTGCGGCAGGCCTCCTTGAAGGCCATGGAACCGGCAATCTTAAAGGCCATTTCAGAGGAGTCCACCTCGTGGTAGGAGCCGAAGGTCAGATGGACCTTCACGTCCACAACAGGGTAGCCGGCCAGCACGCCGGCCTGCATGGCCCCCTGAATGCCCTGATCCACGGCGGGGATATACTCCTTGGGGATAACGCCGCCGGTGATCTCATTGAGGAACTCATAGCCCTTGCCGGACTCGTTGGGCTCCACAGTGAGGCGGACATGGCCGTACTGGCCCTTACCGCCGGACTGACGGGCATACTTGGTGTCCTGCTCCACAGACTTTTTGATGGTCTCCTTGTAGGCCACCTGGGGAGCGCCCACGTTGGCCTCCACCTTATACTCACGGAGCAGACGGTCCACGATGATCTCCAAGTGGAGCTCGCCCATGCCGGCGATGATGGTCTGGCCGGTCTCCTCGTCGGTGTAGGTCTTGAAGGTGGGGTCCTCCTCAGCCAGCTTCATCAGGGCAATGCCCATCTTTTCCTGGCCGGCCTTGGTCTTGGGCTCGATGGCCACACGGATCACGGGCTCGGGGAACTCCATGGACTCCAGAATGACAGGATGCTTCTCATCACACAGGGTGTCGCCGGTGGTGGAGTTCTTCAGACCGATGACAGCGGCAATGTCGCCGGAGTACACAGTCTCAATATCCTCCCGGTGATTGGCGTGCATCTGGAGGATGCGGCCAATGCGCTCCTTCTGCTTCTTCGTGGAGTTCAGCACGGTGGTACCGGTGTTCAGCATACCGGAGTACACCCGGACAAAGGACAGACGGCCCACAAAGGGGTCGGTGGCAATCTTGAAAGCCAGAGCGGAGAAGGGGGCATTGTCGTCGGAGTGGCGCTCCTCCTCCTCCTCGGTCTCGGGGTTGACGCCCTTGATGGCGGGGATGTCCACGGGTGAGGGCATATAGTCCACGATGGCGTCCAGCAGCTTCTGCACACCCTTGTTCTTATAAGAGGTGCCGCAGGTGACGGGAACCAGCAGATTGTCGATGGTACCCTTGCGGATTGCACGGCGGATCATGTCCTGGGGAACAGGCTGCTCCTCCAGGACCAGCATCATAATCTCCTCATCGATGTCGGCACAGGCGTCCAGCAGCTTGGTGCGGTACTCCTGGGCCAGCTCCATCATGCTCTCGGGGATGGGCTCCACGCGCATGTCCTTACCCAGCTCGTCATAGTAGACGTCGGCGTCCATCTCCACCAGATCAATGATCCCCTTGAAGGTCTCCTCAGACCCGATGGGCAGCTGGATGGGCACGGCGTTGCACTTCAGACGGTCGTGGATCATGTCCAGCACATGGTAGAAGTCGGCGCCCATGATATCCATCTTATTGACGTAGATCATACGGGGCACACGATAGGTGTCAGCCTGACGCCAGACAGTCTCGGACTGGGGCTCCACGCCGCCCTTGGCGCACATGACGGTGACAGAGCCGTCCAGCACGCGCAGGGAGCGCTCTACCTCAACGGTAAAGTCCACGTGGCCCGGAGTATCGATGATGTTCAGACGGGTCTGGGGGAACTGATTCTTAGTCCCCTGCCAGTAACAGGTGGTGGCGGCGGAGGTGATGGTGATGCCGCGCTCCTGCTCCTGAGCCATCCAGTCCATGGTGGCGGTACCCTCATGGGTCTCGCCGATTTTGTAGTTGACGCCGGTATAGTAGAGGATACGCTCGGTGGTGGTCGTCTTGCCCGCGTCGATGTGGGCCATGATGCCAATGTTCCGGGTATTCTCCAAAGAAACTTTTCTAGGCATACTTTGTCTCCTTTATTACCAGCGGTAGTGAGCGAACGCCTTGTTGGACTCGGCCATCTTGTGGGTGTCCTCGCGCTTCTTCACGGCAGAGCCGGTGTTGTTGGCGGCGTCCATAATCTCGCCGGCCAGACGCTCCTTCATGGTCTTCTCGCCCCGGCTGCGGGAGTACGCGGTCAGCCAGCGCAGGCCAAGGGTCTGCCGCCGCTCGGGCCGGACCTCAATAGGCACCTGATAGGTGGCGCCGCCCACACGGCGGGCCTTAACCTCCAGGGAGGGCATAATGTTCTCAAGAGCCTGGGTATAGACCTCCATGGGCTCCTTGCCGGTCTTTTCCTTGATGATATCAAAGGCGCCGTAGACTACCTTCTGAGCCACGCCCTTCTTGCCATCCAGCATAATGCTGTTGGTAAGCTTGGTAACCAGGACGGAGTTGTAAAGCGGATCAGGCAGAACCTCCCGCTTGGGTACATTTCCTCTTCTGGGCACTTTGCTTCCCTCCTTCATATAAAAATGATTTCATAGGTACTCGAAGTGTCTTATGACAATCCGTGTAATGCCTGTCCGAGGTCTACCCATATATATGGAATAAACGCTCGGCAAGGCGGTTGCCTTGCGCGTCAGCGCACAATGCAAATTCAGGTTGGACCATTGGTCAGAAGTTCTCCTGCCGGTGGGCGGGATTACTTCTTGCCAGCGGTCTTACCGGCCTTGGGGCGCTTGGCACCGTACTTGGAACGGGCCTGCATACGGCCATTGACGCCCTGGGTGTCCAGAGTGCCGCGGATGATGTGGTACCGGACGCCGGGCAGGTCCTTGACACGGCCGCCGCGGATCATAACCACAGAGTGCTCCTGCAGGTTGTGGCCGACACCGGGGATATAGGCGGTGACCTCGTAGCCGTTGGTCAGACGAACACGGGCAATCTTACGCAGAGCGGAGTTCGGCTTCTTGGGAGTGGAAGTACGAACGGCGGTGCATACACCTCTCTTCTGGGGAGAAGGCAGGTCGGTGCTCTTGTTCTTCAGGGTGTTCAGACCGTGCTGCAGGGCGGGGGAGGTGGACTTGTCAGTCGCCTGAGCGCGACCCTTGCGGACCAGCTGATTAAAAGTAGGCATGGTTTTCCTCCTTTCCGAAAAGCTGCCCCTGGTTGGGGCTTGATTTATATTTTAACAAAATAAGGTGCTCCTTATTCTGCTAAAACCAAACAAATGACCCGGGATCAAATCCCAGGCACGAACGGGCTCGTCCCCCAGGCGCCGGTCAGGCTTCCCGGGTGACCGCCGCCACCGCGCTTCCTACCGCGATGCCGCAGGCCGCGCCCAGTTCCTTCATCGTGGGCACCTGCTCCACCGGCACCCGCTGGGTGACGGCCTCCTGCACCAGAGGCTGGAGCAGACGGGGATCGGCGTCCATGGCCATATACAGGCGGATGGCGCGGCCATCCTTTAAGGCCCGTCGGACTTGCTTGCTCCCAACTACTTTGTTGGGGCCGGACAGTTCTTGGATCATCTCGGTGCCCTCCTCTCCTTCGGTTTCGAAGGCGTTTCATCGGGTAAAAGGGCATACTGCCCCTACCACCGCAATTTGGAATTATATCATTTTGTCAAGCCTCCGTCAAGCATGAATTGCTTTAAAATCCACAAAGTTTTCCACTCTTTCTCTGTCCGTTCGACAAAAAGGGGGGGGGGGAGAAAATAAAATTTTCCATCAGCTGGAACCTCGCCCCCTCCATTTCGTCTATAACAAATGAAAGCCCCGCTGAAACCGCTGATTTCCGCCGGGTTTATTTGAAAGGAGGAATTGCTGTGAAACGAATGCTGGCCCTGCTGCTGATCTGTTCCCTCGCCCTGCCTCTGCTCCCCGGCTGTGCCCCCCTCTCCGCCGCCCAAGAACTGAAGGCCCCGGATATTCACGCCGCCCCCTTGGAGAGCGGGGACGTAAACCAAGCCCTGTCCGCCTTTGCGTTCTCTCTGCTCCAAAGGACCCGGAGTGAGGAAAACCAGGCTGTTCTGGTCTCTCCGCTGTCTGTTTCCATGGCCTTGTCCATGGCGGCCAATGGATCGGACGGCGATACCCTGGCCCAATTCGAAGTGGCGCTGGCCGGCGGCGCCACCTTGGATGAGCTGAATTCCGCCTGTGCCCAACTCATGGCCGACTATCAGAATCTGGGCGGCTCCACCCAATGCTCCCTTGCCAACAGCCTGTGGGCGGATCCAGAGGGGCAGATTCAAGAAGATTTTGTGGGTAAATGCCGGGGCGTGTTCAATGCCCAGGTGTTTCAATCGGATTTATCCCACCGCACCATCGTGAATGATCTGAACAGCTGGGTATCCGACCACACCAACAAGCTGATTCCAAAAATTATCACCGATCCTTTCCCGGAAGGCACCGCTGCCCTGCTGGTCAACGCCCTGTATCTGAACAACACTTGGGCATCCAAATTTGATCCAAACAGCACCCGCCAGCGGGACTTCACCCATGGGGACGGGGGCGTAGAGCCCATGGATTTTCTCAACAGGGGCTCCTCCTCCCTTGACTATATCCAGGGCAAGGAGGCCCAGGGCGTGGTTCTCCCCTATGACGACGGACGGCTGGCCTTTGTGTCCCTGATGCCCGACCCCGGCTCCCCGGACCTGGGACAGTGGCTGGATTCTTTTCAGGGGGACGAGCTGTCCAGGCTGATACAGGAAGCCCGGAAGGATACCCGATTCCTCCACCTGGCCCTGCCCAAATTTGAGGCGGAGTGGCGGGGAGAGCTGACGGGCGTGCTGTCTGATCTGGGACTGGACACCGCCTTTGATCCGGAGCGGGCTGACTTCTCCCTTCTGGGGAACACTCCCGAGGGGTACTACCTGTCTCAAGTCCTCCACGCGGCCAAAATTAAGGTCAACGAGAAGGGCACCGAGGCTGCCGCCGCCACAGTGGTCGCAGCTTCTGGAAGCGGTGCGCCCTCCCAGGACGGCGTCACCCTCATCTTTGACCACCCGTTCTTATACGGAATTGTAGACCTGGAGACCGGGATTCCTCTGTTTTTGGGGACGTATGAATAAAAAATACCGTGATGGCCATACTGATCTCAACCTTTAACAACCGGGAGGAAATTTGTATGACTGCCCACGTCAACGAAAACTGTATCGGCTGCGGCCTGTGCCCCAGCATCTGCCCTGACGTCTTCACCTTGACCGACGAGGGTGTGGCCGCCGCACGGGATGAAATTTTCCCTGAACAGGAGGGGCTGGTCCGGGAGGCCGCCGAGAGCTGTCCTGTCAGCGCAATCGAGGTTGAGACATAAAAATGGGACCCGCCGCATCTGCGGCGGGTCCCATTTTTATAATAGAATCAATTACCTTGGGGCCATTAGGCCTCTTCGCCCAGGCAGACCATCTTGCCGTTCTTGACGACAACCACTTCCTCAGCGGTGCCCTCGTCAAAGATGACGGTGGGATTGTACTGCACCATGTCGATATGTACGGTGGAGCGGGCGGGCTGGCCGTAGTAGTAGCCGTTGCCCATGGCGATGTGGCAGGTGCCCCGG
>Ga0129317_1000453_pt1 | contig 43725 bp, 44 predicted proteins | sample Cm1ome_FD_94430 | JGI IMG/M metagenome (GOLD analysis project Ga0129317, IMG submission 94430) | Eastern black-and-white colobus group fecal microbial communities from Wisconsin, USA - Cm1105 metagenome | ecosystem: Host-associated > Mammals > Digestive system > Large intestine > Fecal | place... | reverse complement strand
GCCAAGGCCCGCTTCTCCGCCTCCTCGTCCGTCATATCCGGAAAGATGCGCCGGAAATCCGCAGTCTTGTCCTCAACGTGGGCGGCCAGCTCTCCTCGCACCGCCCGGCGGTCAGGCCCAAAGCGGATGGACCCGGTGGCCTTGTCCAGCCACTGCTCCGCTTGCTTTCTCTCTGCCTCCATGGCCCGCCCTCACGCCATGGCGTTGGCCCCGCCGGACAGGACGCTGTCTACCCCCCGATGGAAGGCGGCCCACTCCGCCCGCTTCTCGTCCAGCAGCTTTTTCCCTCTCCGGGTCAGGCGGTAGTACTTCCTCTGCCGCCCGGTGGGGGCCTGCCGCTCATAGGCGGACAGGTACTTCTCCTTCTCCAGGCCGTGGAGAATAGGGTAGAGGGTCCCCTCCTTCATCTGAAACGCGTCGTTGGACCGGCGGGCCAGCTCCTCGATCATCTGATAGCCGTACATGTCCCCCTTCTCCAGCAGAGAGAGGACCAGCAGTATGCTGCTGCCCGCAATGAGTCCTTTATCAAATTTCATCCTTCTCATCCCTTTCCCGGGAAATTCCCGTGGATTTCTCCGGCCTATACCTTGTTCCTCTATGTATAATATACCTAGCAATTCTAGGTATGTCAAGCATAAAAAAAGAGGCCGCTGCGCGGCCTCTCAGCCTGTCGAAAAAGTTTTTTCGCCAGGCTGAGCAAATTCCAGAACTTCAAAAAAGTTCCGGAATTTGTATTGGTTATAAAAGAAAGGGAACCCTGACGGTTCCCTTTCCAGCTATCCCCTCCGAAACCTTCGGCCGAAAGAGCTTATCGACACGCTCAGAGACACAGAGTATGTCCCTGTCTCAGTTAAACTTGTAAATTTTCCGGGCCAGACGGTACAGGCCAACGGACAGCCGCCTCCCCTGATAGCCCGGAAAGGCGGTGAAGGCGGAGACAGCCCTGTACTTCATTTTATGGTACACCCCGGAATCCACTGTGCGCAGATATTCCCACAGCTGGGTGCGCTTGCCCAAAGCCTCGGGAGACGCGTCAATGACCAGGAAAATAGAGGAAATCGCCATCATCATGGCCAGATAGTTGAACATATACCGGCCCAGCTTCTTGTGCTCAGCGGACACCTGACCCAAATCGTGGGAATTAATCATCTGATAGGTGACCCTTAGCTGCTGGTCCACCCGGGTAACCATCACCTTCTCGTTGACGCTTTGGTCGGCCCGGCCGATGAAGTAGCGGTACAGATCCACGTCCAGATAATAAATGTTCTTCACCGCGGGCAACGGCTGGTAAACAAAAATGTTGTCCACATAGAAGGTGTGCTTGGGCAGCTCCAGCCCGCAGTCCCGCAAAAGCTGGGTGCGGTAAATAACACTGTGCATCAACAGATACTGGGACGGGCGGAACCGGCCAATCTGGTCCCATCCGAACACCTTGTTTTTGGGGAATACGTTGCGGTAGTGCATTACCCGCTGGGTGCCCGACTCCACGTGCTCGTAGACGTAGTTGCACACCATCATATCCACCGGGCGGTCATCCCGGAGAAACTGGCGCAGCTTGTCCAGGGCCTTTTTCAGGGAGGGAACGTCCACCCAGTCGTCGGAGTCCACCACTTTATAATAAATCCCCCGGGCATTGCGGATTCCCTGATTCACTCCCTCGCCGTGGCCGCCGTTTTCCTGGTGGATGGCCCGGACGATGTTGGGATACCGCTCCTGGTACCGGTCACATATGGCCGGTGTCTCATCTTTGGTGGAGCCGTCGTCCACCAGGATAATTTCAATGTCATCGCCCCCCTGGAGCAGGGTTTCCACACAGTGCTCCATATAATCCGCTGAGTTGTAGCAGGGGACAGCAAAGGTAATCAGCTTGTCCATACTTTTTCTCTCTCCTATCGTCGTCACGGGCTCCATATCCTGCGCCTCCGTCTTATACCGAAGGCCTCCGCATCCCGCCGTTCCGCCCATCCAAAGCCGCGCCCGCTGCTCCGAACCGCGGTTTGGGGGCACTGCACCGCCCACGATACTATATCCTGATGCAGGCGCCGCCTCTGCGCCCATCCACAGGCACAGTTTTTTTACAACAGCCTTTCCGCCAGCTCCAGCGCCTTTCCGGCAATCGCATCCATGTTGTAATACTTGTACTCCGCCAGCCGGCCCAGGAGATGCAGATTCTCAATCTGCTCCGCCAGCGTCTGATACCGTTGGTACAGCTTATTATTCTCCGGATTGATGATGGCATAATAGGGTATTTCATTCAAAACCCCGGTATAGGCCTTGGAGTACTCCTTCACGATGGTGGTCACGCCGGGCTTTACCTGACCTGTCAGATGCTTAAACTCAGTGATCCGGGTGTACTCCCTGTCCACCGTATAGTTCACCGTGCCGTAGCCGTTCTGGAAGTCGTCCCGGTTCAGCGTCTCAAACCGGAAATCCAGGGTGCGGTAGGGGAGAGGGCCATACCGAAAGCCGAACAGCTCATCGGCCTGTCCGGTGTAGACCACCGGACCCGTAAAGACCTCCCCGTCCACCATCACCCGATTCTCCGTCAGGTTAAGCCGGCCCAGGGCGTCAGTCCCCAGCTCCACAGTGATGCCGGGGTGGTCCAACATCCGTTCAAACATGGGGGTGTACCCCTCCAGGGGCATGCCCTGGTAAACATCCTGAAAATACCGGTCATCCCGTGAGAGGAAGACGGGCACACGGGCGGTGGTGTTGGGGTCAATGTCCTCAGGCTTTTGGCCCCACTGCTTCATGGTGTAGTGGACAAAGACATGCTCATACACGTAATCGGCCAAGGCGGCAATCTCAGGATCTGCGTTCTGCCGCAGCTCCAGAATGGTCACCTTTTTCTCAGGGCCGTAGAAATCGATAAGCTTGTCCCCCAGGCGTTTCCCCTCGCCGGGGCCGAAGGCCGTCTCTAAAGAGGTGAGGTTAAAGGGGACGGGGTAGGTCATCCGTCCTCCCTCACCGTCGGGAATATCCGCAACCACCCGGTGCTGATAGTCCCGCCACCGGGTGAATCGGGACAGCCAGTCAAAAACCATTTTGTCGTTGGTATGAAAAATATGGGGGCCATACTGGTGGATCAGCACGCCCGCCTGGTCCAGGCAGTCATAGGCGTTGCCGCCGACATGGGGGCGGCGCTCCAGCACCAGCACCCGCCTCCCCTTTTCCGCCAAAACCCGGGCAGTCACTGCGCCGGCAAAGCCCGCGCCCACCACCAGAGCGTCAAAATTTCGTTCCAAGGGATTTCCCACCTTTGAAGGGCCGCGCAGGGCGGCGGCCGTGATTTCGTGGCATAGTATATCATACTTTCCTGAAAAAAGGAATTAAAATTCCTTGAAGATTGGGTAAAATGGGGCTGAACCTTTTCCCTTTTTCTTTCAGATTTAGAATAGACAATGATTTTATAACAACGCAAAAGCAGGGGCATGTTTCTGACCTGCCCCGCCCCTTCTGAAGTTAGGCGGAATCATGCTTCCGTGACAAAGCCGGGTCGAAGAACACATTATACGGGCTATCCGTTACAATTACTTCACCCGCCCCAAAATCAAGCTGGAAATACAGGTGCCCCCTCATGTTCTCCTGGCGCAGTGGTTCCGCCGATATCAGTGCCGCGGTTTCGCCGTCCAGCGGCGCTTTAACCGCCAGCAGTTCTGTTTCCTCTATTGTCTCAGAGCCGGACGGAGTAAAAAATATTTTAATTGTTTCCGGCGTTCCGCCTGACCACTGGATCAGAATGCTGTTAATATCAGCAAAATTATACCACAGGGCTTCTGGCAAAACTTCGTTTTGCAGTTCGTCGTAGAACTGAACGCTATTCAATGCAAACTCTACCGGCGGTACCGATGTGTCCGGCCATTTTTCCGTCCTGAGCCAGCTTAGCAGCAAGATCATCAGCAATATGGCAGAAAATCCCCAGCCGGCCCTGCACATGTTTTTCAATCGCTTTGGCCCCTCCGCAGCTTCTGGCTGGGCCAAGGAAAGTCTTTCACACAGCCGGCTTTTGTTTAAACCGGTGGGAACGGAAAGATCACTTTCCTATTTTGATACCGCCTGGCGGCTGACCCCGATCTGTTCGGCCAGCTCTTCCTGGGAAAGATGTTCCATTTCCCGCCCTCTTTTAATTTGTTCTCCCAACGTCACTTTTTTATGTCCTCCTTATTATCTGATGTATGGGGCAACCATTTTCACCCCCATTCTATCCGCAATTGCGGTTGCAATCTACCAATTTCCCGCAACTTTGCAGTTGCGGGGCGAAACAGTCAAAAAACAAACGGCACGGGAGCACTTCTCCCACGGCCCGCACACTTTTTTCTTGACATTCTCCTCTCCGGCAGATAAGATAGTAGGGCAATATGGAAATATGCGCGGAAGAGGACAGCAGCCCCTCTCGCACTCCCGCCCAGAGAGCCGCCGTTTGGTGTGAGGCGGCCGGGGGAGGAGGGGAAGATCACCTCGGAGCAGAGGGCCGAACCCCTTGGGAAGTAAGCCTCTCCGGACGCCCCCGTTACCGGGCTGGCCTTGAGTGGCCGGGTCTCCTGACCCGGCAAGAAGAGTGGTACCGCAGAGGTTTTCGCCTTTGTCTCTTTCGTGGAGACAAGGGCGTTTTATTTTTGGTGAGGAGGCCCTGAGATGAACTGTCCGAATTGCGGAAAAGAGATGGAGACCGGCGCGCTGCACACCGATAAATATCCCTTTTGGACCCAGCAGGAGCTGCGCTTTTTCCGCGGCCCCACCGACAAGGTGGACCTTGGGCCACTGGACGACGACGACACCTCCGTATTCACCCGGGACCCCTTTCCCACCTTTTCCGGCGCCATGCTCTGCCGCGGCTGCGGGCTGGTAACCTTCCCCTGCAAGCTGATCGAAAAAGGCAGACACCGCCCACCAGAGGAGGCCATCCCATGAACGACATCATTCAGTGTCCCTGCTGCGGAAGCTATATGGACCGGGGCCATCTTACCGCCGGGGGCTACCGCATCCTGTGGACCAGAAAAGACCGCCGGTGGTCCGCTGTGAAAAGCAGCGACGACGTTTTGATTCAACAATTCCATGCTTTCTCCGGCAAGCTGGACAACACCGCTTGGCGGTGCAGAGGGTGCCGCAAAATTCTGCTTGACAGTTAAGTTTTTTAAAACCATTTTTAGGAGGACACTTGAGACATGGACTACAACAAGACCATCAATCTCCCCAAGACAGACTTTCCCATGCGGGCCGGCCTGCCCGCCCGGGAGCCCGGGATGCTGGACCGGTGGAACCAGCAGGACCTTTATAATCAGCTGCTGAAGAAGAACGAGGGCAAGCCTCTCTTCTCCCTCCACGACGGCCCTCCCTTCTCCAACGGCAACCTGCACATGGGACACGCACTGAACAAGTCCATCAAGGACTTTATGGTTCGGACCGCCGCCATGCGGGGGCATTATACCCCCTATATTCCCGGCTGGGACAACCACGGCATGCCCATCGAGTCGGCCATCATCAAGGAGCAGAAGCTCAACCGCAAGAGCATGAGCGTGCCCGAGTTCCGCACCGCCTGCCACAACTACGCCCAGAAGTATATCGACATCCAGATGGAGGGCTTTAAGCGCCTGGGCGTCATCGGCGACTGGGAGCACCCCTACAAAACCATGGACCCCGGCTTTGAGGCCGAGGAGGTCAAGGTGTTCGGCAAAATGTATCAGAAGGGCTACATCTACAAGGGACTCAAGCCCGTGTACTGGTGCCCCAAGGACGAGACCGCTCTGGCCGAGGCGGAGATTGAGTACCAGGACGACCCCTGCACCACCGTGTATGTAAAGTTCCAGGTGAAGGACGACCAGGGTAAGCTGAGCCGGTACGGCGACACGAGCAAGATGTATTTCATTATCTGGACCACCACCATCTGGACCCTGCCCGGCAACATGGCCATTGCCGTCCATCCCCGGGAGAGCTATGTCCTGGCCAGAGCGGACAGCGGCGAGATGTATATCGTGGCCGAGGCCCTGTGTGCCAAGGTGATGAAGGTGGGCGGCATCGACCACTATGAAATCATCAAGCAGTTCAAGGGCGCCGACTTTGAGTATATGCAGGCCCGGCACCCCTTCCTGGACAAGCCCTCCCAGCTGTGCACCGCCGAGTATGTCACCATGGACTCGGGCACCGGCTGCGTCCACACCGCCCCCGGCTTCGGCGCCGACGACTACGAGACCTGCAAGCGCTACAAAATCGACCTGGTGGTCCCCGTGGACGACCGGGGCCGCCACACAGACTACGCCGGCAAGTACGCCGGCATGAAGACCGACGAGTCCAACGCCGTCATCCTGGCGGACATGAAGGAGAGCGGCGCCCTCTTCGCCAGCGAGGAGATCACCCACTCCTACCCCCACTGCTGGCGGTGTAAGAACCCCATCATCTTCCGGGCCACCCCCCAGTGGTTCTGCTCCGTGGACGCCTTTAAGGAGCAGGCCGTGTCCGCCTGTGACGACGTGCGCTGGCTCCCCGCCTGGGGCAAGGACCGGATGATCTCCATGATCCGGGAGCGGGCCGACTGGTGCATCAGCCGCCAGCGCCGCTGGGGCCTTCCCATCCCCGTGCTCTACTGCGCAGACTGCGGCAAGCCCGTCTGCACCGAGGAGACCATTGACGCAGTCTCCCAGCTCTTCGGCGAGAAGGGCTCCAATGCCTGGTACGAGATGGAGGCCGGTGACATTCTGCCCCGGGACTTCTCCTGCCCCCACTGCGGAAGCAAGGGCGGCTTCACCAAGGAGGAGGACACGCTGGACGGCTGGTTCGACTCCGGCTCCACCCACTTCGCCTCCATGGCACGGGACCAGGGCTTCTGGCCCGCCACTGTCTACATGGAGGGCCTGGACCAGTACCGGGGCTGGTTCCAGTCCAGCCTTCTCACCGCTGTGGGCGCCCTGGGCAAGGGCGCGCCCTTCCAGCAGTGCGTCACCCACGGGTGGACCGTGGACGGCGAGGGCAAAGCCATGCATAAATCCCTGGGCAACGGAGTGGACCCCGCCGACATCTTTAAAAAGTACGGCGCCGATATGATCCGCCTGTGGGCGGGCTCCGCTGACTACCACGTGGACGTGCGCTGCTCCGACGCCATCTTCAAGCAGCTGTCCCAGAGCTATCTGAAGTTCCGCAACACCGCCCGGTACTGCCTGGGCAATCTGGACGGCTTCGATCCCGACCAGCTGGTGGCCCCCGGCCAGATGCTGGAGCTGGACCGCTGGGCGGTGACCCAGCTGAACCGGCTGATTGAAAAGTGCTTCGCCGCCTACGACAACTACGAGTTCCATGTGGTCTCCCACGCCGTCAACGACTTCTGCGTGGTGGAGCTGTCCTCCTTCTACCTGGACATCATCAAGGACCGGCTGTACTGCGAGGAGAAGGACAGCCTGGCACGCCGTTCCGCCCAGACCGCTTTGTGGCTGATTCTGGACACCATGACCAAGCTCTTCGCCCCCATCCTGGCCTTTACCTGTGATGAAATCTGGCAGGCCATGCCCCACCGCCAGGGGGATGACGGCCGCAACGTCCTTCTCAACCAGATGAACCAGCCCTTCACCGGCTACGCTCTGGACGGGGAGGCCATGGCACGGTGGGACAAGGTCATCGCCGTCCGCGACGCCGTCAACAGCGCCCTGGAGGCCGCCCGAAACGAGAAGAAGATCGGCAAGAGCCTGGAGGCCGCCGTCTCCCTCACCGTTCCCGCCGAGGACGCCTTCCTCACCCAGCTGGACAGGGATGAGCTGGCCGACCTGCTGATCGTCTCCCAAGTGGATGCCGCCGTGGGCGGCGAGCTGGCCGTCTCCGTGTCTCCCGCGGCAGGGGAGAAGTGCGAGCGCTGCTGGAAGCACCACCCCCTGGTGGGCTCCCACACCCAGCATCCCACCCTTTGCCCCCGCTGCGCCAAGGTCGTCCAGACCATTGCCGTGGACTGATTCCCCCCTCAAAGCCTTTTCCCCGGACAGCCCCGTGAAGGCGGCTGTCCGGGGGTTCCTTTTCCCATGGAGCCAAAGACCGAGACAACCCCCGCTTTTCTGTCCAATGCCATTTCATTCAGCCGCCCCCAATTAAACCGCCGCCCCCTCCAATCCACGCCGGCCTTTCTCCCCATCCGGCAGTTTGTACAAACATCCCCCTTCTAATTTATTGATTTATTTCGCTAATGTACTACTGTACAAATGCGTGGAAAGCTGTTATACTAATGCCTACCGCAGCAAACTATTTTGTGCCGAAAGAATGGAGCGTCTTGTATGGAAAACTATTCAATCCTCGTCCCCTCCTACACGGTGGGGCCTGAGGCGTACCGGAAAATCCCCGACTTCTGCCGGGGCTATGGCGTCACCGCCGCAGTAATCGGCGGCGAGCGGGCCATGGCCGCCGCCCGGGAGGAGCTTCTCTCCGCCCTGGCAGGCAGCGATCTGGCCATCTCCGGATTTTTCCATTACGGCACAGAATGTACCTTTCAGGCCGCGCAGGCCCTGGAACAGCTGGACGGCGTGCGGCAGGCCGACATGATTTTTGCCGTGGGCGGCGGAAAGGCGGTGGACACCGCCAAGCTGGTGGCCCTGGACCTGGACAAGCCCTATTTTTCCTTCCCCACCATTGCCTCCAACTGCGCAGCCTCCTCCTCTCTGGCCATTGTTTACAACCAGGACGGCAGCTTCTGCCAGTTTGTCCACTTCCTCCAGTCGGCCAGACACGTCTTTATCAACACGAAAATCTTGGCCCAGGCCCCGCTCCAGTATCTCTGGGCGGGCATCGGAGACACGTACGCCAAATACTATGAGGTGGATATTTCCGCCCGCGGGGAGGTGCTGGAGCATTTCCGCGCCACCGGCGTCACCCTGAGCCGGATGTGCCTGGACACCATGATCCAGCACGGGGCCCAGGCCCTGGCGGACAACCGGGCCGGCCGGCCCGGCTACGACCTGGAGCAGGCGGCGCTGACCATTATCATCACCACCGGCTGGATTTCTATGCTGGTGGCCCGGGACCACACCATGGACTACAACGGCGGGGTAGCCCACGCCTTCTTCTACGGGCTGTGCAGCCTGCCCGACTTTTCCGAGGATGAAAACCACCTCCACGGGGTGATCGTGGCCCTGGGCGTGCTGATTCTCCTCATGGCAGACGGCCGGGAGGAGGAGTGCCGGCGCCTGAAGGACTTTAACCGGACGGTGGGGCTGCCCACCTGTCTCAAGGACGCGGGACTCACGGTGGATGATGTAATCCGGGCAGCCCCTGAAATGGTGAAGGACGCCGATTTGGAGCACTATCCCTATCCCGTCACCCCGGAGATGCTGGTGGAGGCGGCCCGCCGGCTGGCGGAGTAACCCGCCGGGCCGCCCGGTCCGGCACCTGGCCGCACCCCTTCTGTCCTTCAACTCCGCGGCATATAAAACTAGCCGCCCGGCGCAGCTGCGCCGGGCGGCTAGTTTTCTTCCCTGTGGGACGCCAGGTACTCTTCCATCACCTTGATGATTAAATTAGAGACGCTGCGGCGCTCCTTCCGGGCCTGGGCCTCCAGGGCCTGCTTAAACGCGCTGGGCGCCCGAAAACTGACCAATGAATCGAATTTCGGCATAAAAGCCCTCCTTTTTTTCCCTATTATACACCGTCCGCCCCGCCGCGGTCCATATGCCGGCGCAAAAAAGCCGCCCGGCGCAGTGCGCCGGGCGGCTAGTTTTCTTCCCTGTGGGACTCCAGATACTCTTCCATTACCTTGATAATTAAATTGGAGACGCTGCGGCGCTCCTTCCGGGCCTGGGCCTCCAACTGTGCTTTCAATTCACTGGTCACTCGAATTCCAATCTGAGCATCAGTTTTTGCCATACAAAGCCCCCCTTTGTAAAACATTATAGCTCAAATATTTTTTCAGCTGTTGACAAGCTTTATTTATCTTTATTAAACTATATTTAACAAAACCAACAGAGGTGCTTTGAAATGGATAATCAGACTCATTTACTTACCGCCCAGCAATATAATCTGCTGTACTGCCGGGCCTTTGCCCGGCTGGACGACATTTCCCGCCAGGCGGAGCAGGCCATGAAGGAGCTGGAGGAACTGCAGCTGGCGCTGGCCGAGACGCCCCCTTCCGCCCCTGCGCTCACCCTTTTCCCCCACCCGGAGCGCACTCAGGACACCCCGTAAAATGACCTTTTATTTTGCCCGACGCCCTCTTTTCTTGACGTCTCCCGCCCCCTTTGGTACACTTTACTTACCAATCTTAGTATGAAAAGAGGTCGATTCCATGTACGCAGCCGATTTCCGCGCCGCCGCCCGCAGGGCGCTCTCCGGCAAGTGGTTCCTGTCCGTCGTCGCCGGGTTGATTGCCCTCATGGTGGGAGCCATCTCCTACAACGGCCCTGAATTGGAGCTCAAGTTCGACACCCAAAGCGGAGTTTATGCCACCTTCGGCAATATCCCCCTCTCCCAGGACCTGGCCCTCTGGATTGCCGGCGCCGCAGCGGCCCTGGCCGTCAGCGCGCTGATTATGGGACTGGTGTACTACACCATCGGCAGCGTGGTTACTCTGGGATATGCCCGGTTCAACCTGGAGCTGATTGACGGCGGGAATCCGGAGCTTGGCTGTCTGTTCTCCTACTTCTCCTGGTTTAAAACCGCCTTCTGCGCCCGTTTTCTCACCTCATTGTACGTCCTGCTATGGTCCCTGCTGCTGATTATCCCGGGTATTCTGGCGTCATACAGCTACGCCTTGGTGCCGTACATCCTGTCGGAGCGCCCGGAGCTGACGGCCAGCGAGGCCATCCGGCGCTCCAAGGACCTGATGTACGGAAACCGCTGGCGGCTGTTCTGCCTGCAATTCAGCTTTATCGGCTGGTCCATCCTGTGTGCCCTCACCCTGGGCATCGGCAATCTGTGGCTTACCCCATACTCCCATGCCGCCACCGCCGCTTTTTACCGGGATCTGACTGCCTTCCCCTCCCTCGACGACAGACCGCACCTCCCTTTTTCCAACCAATGACCCGCAGCAATACACAAAATTGAAAATTTCCCCGGAAATCCGGGATTTTTCCTTTACAGGCGGGAAGAATTATGGTATAGTATCTCAGCGTGAAAACGCGCTGATTCGCCCATATCCCTCGTTGCGGGACACGGCCCGGGCAAGAGTCCGGGGGTTCACCCACCTGCTACGCGGGAAATCGGGCAAAAAACATGAAAGGTGGAATTTTCCATGATCCGTAAGGACGAAAAGACGGCCGTGATCGAGGCCAACCGCACCCACGAAAGCGACACCGGATCCCCCGAGGTCCAGATTGCCATCCTCTCCGCCCGCATCAGCGAGCTGACCGAGCACCTGAAGGTGCACATCCACGACAACCACAGCCGCCGCGGCCTGTACAAGATGATTGGTAAGCGCCGCAAGCTGCTGGATTACCTGATGGCCAAGGACATTGAGCGCTACCGCGCCATTATCGCCAAGCTGGGCATCCGTAAGTAAGTTTGTGCATAGAGGGTGGTGTGGACTTCCATGCCACCCTTTCTTCCCATCTTGCACCAAAACCGATTTCACCGGTTTTCGGAGTTTTTCCGCTTTTTTAGCAGTTGAATCTGGACCCGAAGCGCCGAGCCGTCGTGAGCAGCACGGATGGACCGGCGCGAGGACGAAAATCCAGGAAGCCTCCGGTTTCCGATTTGAGTCCGAGGCGAAGGGAAGCCGTGCGTCGCGAACAGGCGGGGCGTGACAACCCGAAGCGCCGGATTCCCGAACAGGCGCCTCTTTCGGATCCGCATTCAAGTGCTAAAAGGTGGCCGCAAACTCCGAAAACACAACATTGAAAAAAGGAGTTTCGACATGTCAACTGTTATCAAACACAAGCAGTTCCCCAAGAACAAGAAGTGGACCATGGACCTGTGCGGACGCCCCCTCACCATCGAGGTGGGCAAGGTGGCCGAGCTTGCCTCCGCCTCCGCCATGGTGACCTACGGCGAGACCACCGTTATGGTGGCCGTCACCGTCTCCCCCCGTCCCCGGGACGGCGTGGATTTCTTCCCCCTGTCCGTGGACTTTGAGGAGAAGCTGTACGCCGTGGGCCGCATTCCCGGCAGCTTTATGCGCCGGGAGGGCCGTCCCTCTCTCCCCGCCGTGCTGGCCAGCCGCCTCATTGACCGGCCCATGCGCCCCCTGTTCCCCTATGACTTCCGCAACGACGTGTGCATCCAGTGCACCGTGATGAGTGTGGACTACGACTGCTCCCCCGAGGTGGCCGCCATGATCGGCGCCTCCGCCTGCGTCAGCTACTCTGAAATCCCCTTCGCCGGCCCCATCGGCTGCCTGGAGGTGGGCTACTGCGACGGCCAGATCGTCCTGAACCCCACCCAGGAGCAACGGAAGACCAGCCGCATGGACGTGACCGTGGCCGCCACCGAGGGCAAGGTGGTTATGATCGAGGCGGGCGCCGACGAGATTCCCGACGAGATCATGTACGCCGGCATCGTCAAGGCCCACGAGGAGATCCGCAAGCAGGTGGCCTTCATCAACCAGATTGTGGCCGAGATCGGCAAGCCCAAGATGGAGTATGAGCACGCCTCCTTCAACCAGGAGCTGTTTGACAAGATCACTGCCGAGTTTATGGACGAGGCCAAGGCCGCCATGGACACCGACGACAAGAACATCCGTGAGACCCGCTGGAACGCCATGATCGACCACTGGCACGAGAAGTATCTGGAGGAGTATCCGGATATGGACCAGTACCTGGAGGAGTTCACCTACAAGTTCCAGAAGAAGATTGTGAAGGCCTGGCTGCTGGAAGGCCACCGGGTGGACGGCCGCGCCAAAAATGAGATCCGGCCCCTGGCCGCCGAGGTAGGGGTCCTGCCCCGGGTTCACGGCTCCGGCCTGTTCACCCGCGGTCAGACCCAGGTGCTGTCCGTGGCTACCCTGAACACCCTCTCTGCCGCTCAGAAGCTGGATACCATCTGGGAGGAGACCGAGAAGCGGTATATGCACCACTACAACTTCCCACCCTACTCCGTGGGCGAGGCCAAAGCGCCCCGCTCCACCAACCGCCGGGAGTACGGTCACGGCGCCCTGGCCGAGCGGGCTCTGGAGCCTGTCCTCCCCTCTGTGGATGAGTTCCCCTACGCCATCCGCGTGGTGAGCGAGGTGCTGTCCTCCAACGGCTCCACCTCCCAGGGCTCCATCTGCGGCTCCACTCTGGCCCTCATGGACGCCGGCGTGCCCATCAAGGCCCCCGTGGCCGGCATCTCCTGCGGACTGATTCAGGACGACAACGGCGGCTTCACCACCTTCATCGACATCCAGGGGGTGGAGGATTTCCACGGCGAGATGGACTTCAAGGTGGCCGGCACCAAGTCCGGCATCACCGCCATTCAGATGGACCTGAAGAACGACGGCCTGACCCACGAGATCATCAAGGAGGCCCTGGACATCACCCGGGACGCCCGCTTCGCCATTCTGGACGAGGTGATGCTGCCCTGCATCTCCGCCCCCCGGGCTGAGGTGAGCAAGTTCGCCCCCAAGATGATTACCATCAAGATCGAGGCCGACCGCATCCGCGAGGTCATCGGCAAGGGCGGCTCCGTCATCCAGAAGATCACCGCCGAGTCCGGCGCCCAGATCGACATCGAGGACGACGGCACCATCCACATCGCCTCCCCCGACGCCGCCAGCTGCGACGCCGCCAAGAAGATGATCGAGACCATCGTCTTCGTCCCCGAGGTGGGCGGCCTGTACTACGGCAAGGTGGTCCGTATCCTTCAGTTCGGCGCCTTTGTGGAGCTGGCCCCCGGCAAGGACGGCATGGTCCACATCTCCAAGCTGGCCGACCACCGGGTGGAGAAGGTGGAGGACGTGGTCAACATTGGCGATATGATCTGGGTCAAGGTCACCGAGATCGACGACAAGGGCCGTGTCAACCTGTCCTACAAGGACGCTTTGAAGGAGATCAAAGCCAAGAAAGAGGCCGGCGAGCCCATCAAGTAAACTGTATGCAAATAGCGGGACGGCTTTCGCCGTCCCGCTATTTTATATATTAGAGAAATTTACCCGATCCATATTTCCCTCTCCCACACAAAAGCAGTGGGCGCCATCAAGCCCGCACCCCATAACATTGCCTTTAGGAACTATTGTCAATAGGCACAATGGGAACTATGATAAACTTCCTTTCAAACAGGGAGGATGCACATGGGATATGATGAACGCCTGCGGCGGGCCAGAGAAGACGCCAATAAAACCCAACAGGGGGTCGCTGCGTTTTTGGGCACCTCACAGAGTGATTACAGCAAGCAGGAGACCGCAAAAAGCCCCTCCCTCTGCACCAGCTGGGGGCGCTGCGTCAATAGTTCGGGGTGTCCTCCGACTACATTTTGGGCTGCCCCAGGGACTGCTCTGGCCCCGGCATTCCGATTAGGGGAAATAGATCAGGATCACTCCGTTATCCGATTCTGTTTCTCCCCGAACAAATGAATCCCTTGCCGCCCGCCCTCACCCTTTTTATTGCACATCCCCCCGGGATGGGCTATAATAACATGGCTGAACTGATTCGCTTATTCCCAAGGAGGAATTTTTATGCTGTTAAATATACTTGCCGTGGGCGACGTGGTAGGGGAGGGGGGGCAGGACATCCTGTCCCGCCGCCTGAGGGGGCTGCAGGAGGAGACCGGGGCCCACTTCACCGTGGTCAACGGGGAAAACGCCTCCGGCGTGGGCATCACCCCCGCCCAGGCCCGCCGGATTTTGGACGCGGGCGCCGATGTCATTACCCTGGGCAACCACACCTGGAACCGGATCCAGATCGGGGACTACCTGGACAAGGAGGCCCGCATTCTCCGTCCGGCCAACTACGCCGGCCGCGTACCGGGGCGGGGGATGGGCATCTACCAGTGCCGCGGCCTGCGCATTGCCGTCCTCAACCTTATGGGCCGGGTGGAGCTCAACCCCAATTTGGACAGCCCCTTCAAAGCCACCAACTTTCTGCTCCGGGGCTCAGACTACGATCTGGCCTTGGTGGATTTTCATGCCGAGGCCACCAGCGAGAAGGGGGCCATGTCCTGGTTTTTGGACGGCAAGGTCCAGGCGGTATGGGGCACCCACACCCACGTCCCCACCGCCGACTGCCAGATTCTGCCCAAGGGCACCGGCTTTGTCACCGATCTGGGCATGACCGGCCCCAGCCGGTCTGTTCTGGGCATCAAACCGGACCACTCCATCAACCTGTTTCTGGGCGGCCTGCCCCGGCGGTACGAGGAGGCAGAGGGCAGCTGCAAGGTCAACGCCTGTCTGTTCACCATCGACACAGAGAAGAAAAAGTGCGTCAGTGTGCGCCGGACGGACCTAGAGGAGTGACAACGGAGAGAGGGGCGGATAGCCGTGAAAAAGTGGTATGCGGAAGAATACGAATTTAAGGTGGAGGTGACCGGCTTTCTCCGTGGAAGCCAAACCCAGCGGTACTGCCGCAACGGCGAGGAGGTGGGCGACCGGTACACCTGCACCTACGGCTGCCCGGTCAACCAGGACGGGCAGGGAATCTGCTCCAAGACCATGATGATGCTCTACCCCATTATGGAGGCTGTCCGGAGCGGGGGCGACCTGGGGAATATCGGAGGAAGCGGCCCCTATACCAAGGACCTGGTATGCCCGGACGGCTGCGTCATGTTCCGGCTGACGGCCAGAAAGCTGGGGAACGAGAATTTTTATAAGGGGAAGTTTTTTGACTGACCTGCCACACAGAGAGGAACACAGATATGCTGAAGCTCATCCACGGGGCTGACTTCCATCTGGACAGCCCCTTTTCCGGCCTGACCCCTGAGCAGGCCGCCCAGCGCCGCCGGGAACAGCGGGAGCTGCTGGACGGTCTGGCCGACCTGGCCCGGGACCGGCAGGCCGACCTGGTTCTTTTGGCCGGGGACCTGCTGGACTCGGAACAGGTCTTTCGTGAGACCGCCCAGGCCCTGGCACGGGCCCTGGGCTCCGTTCCGTGCCCCGTGGTCATTGCCCCGGGCAACCATGACTACTATTCCAGCCGGTCTGTCTATGCCACGCTGGACTGGCCGGAACAGGTACACATTTTCCGAACCGGCGGAATGGAGGCCCTGGAGCTGCCCGGTCTGGACTGTACCGTCTGGGGCCGGGCCTTTCTCGGCCCCAGGCAGACGGACAGCCCCCTGTCCGGTTTCCATACGTCCCGGGAGGACGGGGGGCTCCATCTGGCCTGCCTCCACGGGGATTTGGCCCTGCAAAGCGAGTACGGCCCCATCACCCCGGAGGACATTGCAGCCAGCGGCCTAGACTACCTGGCCCTGGGCCACATCCACCAGAACAGCAGCCTGAACCGGGTGGGAAACACCTTCTGGGCCTATCCCGGCTGCCCCGAGGGGCGGGGCTTTGACGAAACCGGGGAGAAGGGGGTCCTCTATGTGGAGGCGGAGCCCGGAGCTGTCTCCGCCCAGTTTGTTCCCCTGGCCCGGCGGCGGTACGAGATCCTGCCGGTGGACCTTACCGGCGCCGCCGATCCCCTGTCCGCCATTCTGTCCGCTCTCCCCGGGGACACCCAGCGGGATGTCTACCGCATCCTTCTCACCGGAGAGGGGGACGCCCCCGACCTGGCCGGACTGGAACGGGCTCTGGCCCCCCGTTTTTACGGTCTGACCCTCCGGGACAACACCCGGCTGCCCCAGGACCTGTGGCGGCGAAGGGAGGAGGACACCCTCACCGGCCTGTTCCTGCGGATCATGTGGGATAAGTGCCGCAGTGAACCTGACAACCAAATTTATCAGCTGGCGGCCCGCTTCGGTCTGGCCGCCCTGGAGAACGGGGAGGAGGGCGCCCTGTGAAAATAAAATCCATGACCGCCACCTTCGGCAGGCTGAACCGGGCCCGGTTGGAGCTGGGGCCCGGCTTGAATCTGATTTACGCCCCCAACGAGGGGGGCAAGTCCACCTGGTGTGCCTTTTGGAAAGCCATGCTCTACGGCATTGATACCCGGGACCGGGACAAGAAGGGGTATTTGGCGGATAAAAACCGCTATCAGCCCTGGTCCGGCGCGCCCATGGAGGGGGAGGTCACCCTGGAGGTTCAGGGCCGGTCCATTACCATCCGCCGGGGCCCAAAGGGAAGCGTTCCCTTTGCCGCTTTTTCCGCCGTGTACACCGGAACAGAGGAGCCGGTCCCCGGCCTCACGGCCGACAACTGCGGGGAACTGCTGGCCGGGGCGGGGCGCGAGGTCTTTGAGCGCTCGGCCTTCATCGGTTCCGGCGGAAGCCTCACCGTCACCGCGGCCCCGGAGCTGGAGCGGCGCATTGCCGCCCTGGTATCCTCAGGGGAGGAGGACGTATCCTTTTCCCAGACGGAGGCCCGCCTGAAGGAATGGCTGAACCGGCGCAAGGTAAACAAGAGCGTGGGAATAATCCCGAAACTGGAGGGCGAGCTGGACCAGGTTCGGGCCGATTTGGCCGCCCTGGAGGACATCTCCGCCCGGATTGCCCAGCTGGAGGGGGACCGGACCGCCCTGGAACGGGAAAAACAGGCCCTGGAGGAGGAAAAAAACCTTCATCTGCTTCTGGCCCGGGAGGACCTGAACCTCCGGTTTGCCCAGGCGGATCGGGAGCTGGAGACCGCCCGTACACAGCTGGCCGCCCTGGAGCGGGAAGCCGCTAAATACGGTGCCCGCCCAGACCGTGAGCTGCTGAAAAAGGCCCAGGGTGAACTGCAGTACCTGAAGGTGCTGGACGAGGAAATCCGCCAGGGGGACGCGGCCCTGAAGGAGGCGGAGGAGGCCTATGTCCAGACCCAGATCGCCGCCCAGGATGACCGCTTCCCGGGCATGACCGGCGGAGAAGCTGTCAGCAGGGCGGAAAAGGATTTTAAGGCCTGGGAACAGGCCTGCCTGTCGGAGAACGCCCAGAAGCGGCGGAGCCGTGTCCTCCAGGTGGCGTCCGCACTGATTGTGATCGCCGTCGCTTCCATTCAGCTGATAGCCGGACACCCCCCCGAATTTCTAATCCCCGGGCTGGCCCTGCTGGCCGCGGCGGCGGTCTGCCTCGTCCTCTCCTCCGCGGCCACCTCCAGGGGGAAGAATGCACACCAGGAGGCGGCCCGCCTGCTGAACCAGTATGAAACCACCGACCCGGAAAACATTCTCAAATACGCCCAGGACTATGCCGGCCGCCAACAGGAGGCCGACCAGGCCGCCCAGCGGTCCAAAACCATCCGGGGCACCCTCAACGACCGGAAGGCCCGCCGGGACAACAGCCGGGCCGACCTGCTGCGCTTTGTCCACACCTTTGCCCCCCAGGTCAGTGACCTGTTCGGCTGCTCTGCCGCCCTCTCTCGGGCTCTAAATCTGGACCACGAGCTGGCTCTGGCGCGGGAGCGGACAGAAGAACGTCTCCGCCGACGGGACGATTTGGCCGCCCAGGGGGGACAGTGCCGTGAGTCCCAGCACCCCCCCCAGTCCCCGGTCCGCACACCCGCAGAGACCGCCGCAGCCCTGGCCCAGGTCTCCAACCGTCTGGAGCAGATCAGCCGCGCCCTAAATCAGGACCTGGGCAGCCGCCGGGCCATGGGCGACCCCGCAGCCCTGGCCGCCCGCCGGGAGGAGCTGGAAGGGACATTGGAACGCCGCGCCATGGAGTACAGCGCCCTCTCCGCCGCTCTCTCCGCCTTAACGGAGGCCAACAGCCTCCTCCAGGAGCGTTTTTCCCCCGCCCTGAACCAGCTCACCGGCCAGTATCTGTCCCGGCTCACCGGCGGAGCCTATACCTCTGTCACCCTGAACCGGGATCTGGAGGGGGCCGCCTCCAGGGGGGAGGATGTACTGCCCCACAGCGCCCTCTACCTCTCCCGGGGCACCGCCGACCAGCTGTACCTCGCCCTGAGACTGGCCGTGTGCCAGCTGTGTCTGCCGGAAAAGCCCCCCATCCTGCTGGACGACGCTCTGGCCGCCTTTGACGACCTCCGGCTGGCTTCAGCCCTGGACCTGCTGGAAGAATTGGCCCGGAAACAGCAGATTCTCCTTTTCACCTGTCAGCGGCGGGAGGGGGCGTCCATGGGAACTGCCCCCGGCGTTGTCCGGCTTGAACTGTCCTGAGCTCACCTCCCCCGATCAGGAGTTGCATTCCCTGATAAAATGACTTATAATGCACACACTGGGGCTGTGGACCCCGCACCAAGGAAAACAGAGGAGGGCACGCCCGTGGCGGATGAATTCGATAAAACACCTCAGGACCCCACCGTTCTTCCCCCGGAGGAGCTGTCCCCGGACATGTCCGGACCGGACACCCCCGGTCCGGAGGAGGAGCCCCGGCGGCCCGGCGCAGAGCTGTTCGAGTGGCTCCAGATGATTATGGGCTGTGTGCTGGCGGCGGTGGTGCTGTTTAACTGCTTCGCCCGCCTGACCCGGGTGGACGGCCACTCCATGGACAACACCCTTCAGGACAAGGAACTGATGCTGGTCTGGTCCCTGGGCTATACGCCTAAGCAGGGGGACATAGTGGTGGTGAATAAAAAGACCGCCGATTTTTTAAGCAACCGGGCCATTGTCAAGCGGATCATTGCCACCGGCGGTCAGACTGTGGATGTGGACTACGCCGCCGGAGTGGTCTACGTGGACGGCGTCCCTCTGGACGAGCCCTATCTACCCGAAGACATGTACAACACCGGCAGCCCCACCATGCAGCAGACTCATTGGGAGGTGCCCGAGGGTTCTATTTTTGTCATGGGTGACAACCGAAACCACTCTACTGACAGCCGGGACGACCGGCTGGGCACCGTGGACGAGGACTATGTGCTGGGCAAAGCGGTGCTCTCTCTCTGGCCTCCGGCTAAATTCGGGCTGATGTAGTGCCTGCCGTCTCCGCTCTGCTCCCATGCTCCGCAGCTTGCCTGCGGAGCATTTTTGCCCAATTGCGGCCCTCCACGGTTCTGTTGCAATTAAGCCGCCTTTGGTGTAAAATATAGCAACCCTAATTTTGGAACCGTTGGAATGAGAAAGGAGCGCATCCCTATGGACGATAAGGTACGGGACCTGCTGGACAAAATCCGGGGGGCGGCCGACATCGCCGCCGATGCCGCCGCCGATACCGCCCGGGTGGCGGGGCGTAAGGCCGGACAGATGGTAGACGTGGCCAAGCTTAATGTTCAGCTCTTTGATCTGAACGGAGAATTCAATGACATTCTGCGCCAGCTGGGTCAGGTGATGTACAGCACCCACCTGGGCCAGGAGCCCGAGGGGGACCCGGTGAGCACGCTGCTGGCCCGGGCGGATGAGTCCGCCGCCAAGGTGGCCGAGCTGAAAACGCGGATCGCCGACCTGCGCCAGTCTCAGACCTGCCCCGCCTGCGGCGCCCCCTGCGGCAGGGAGGATAAGTTCTGCCGCCGCTGCGGCGGTCCCCTGTAAGGAGGCCGCCATGACCTACACCATAGAGCAGTATCAGGCCAGCGCCGAGGCCATCCGGTCCCGGCTGGGCTCCTTTATTCCAAAGGTCGCCATGGTCCTGGGTTCCGGCCTGGGTTTTTTAGGGGACGAAGTGGACGATCCAGTGACCATTGACTACCGGGATATTCCCCATTTCAAGGCCTCCACCGCCCCCGGCCACAAGGGCCGGCTGGTGTTTGGCCGCCTTGAGGGACAGCCGGTGGCTGTGATGCAGGGCCGGATGCACCACTACGAGGGATACTCCTACGAGGAGGTCTCCTACGCCGTACGGGTTCTGCGGCTGCTGGGCTGCAGCACGCTCATTGTCACCAACGCCGCCGGCTGTGTCCGCACCGACTGGCAGGCCGGTGACCTGATGCTGATCACCGACCAGATTAAGATGTTCTCCCAGTCCCCACTCCGGGGGGAAAACCTGCCTCAATTTGGGACCCGTTTCCCCGACGCTTCCCACCTGTACACCCCTCGGCTTCAGTCTCTGGCCAGGCAGAGCGCCCAGGAACTGGGTATCACACTGCGGGAAGGGGTATACTTCTACTGCTACGGACCCCAGTATGAGACTCCCGCCGAAATTCGGGCTGCCCGTATTTTGGGCGGCGACGCGGTGGGCATGTCCACCGCGCCGGAGGTCATTGTGGCCGGCCACTGCGGCATGGATGTGCTGGGTCTGACCCTGCTGTCCAACATGGCCGCCGGTATCCTGGATCAGCCCCTCAGTGAGCAGGAGGTGCTGGATGCCGCGTCCGCGGCCCGGGAAAAATTCTCCGGCCTGGTGCGGGCCTGTCTGAGAAAGCTGTAAGTTCTCTGTACCGGCCCCCCGCGACTCCTATCGAAATTGAAGGGGAGGTTCCTATGACCACTCTTTTTACCAATGTTACCGCCGTCACCATGGACCCCATTCTGCCCCAGCTGAAGGATGCCTTTGTCCTGGTGGAGGGGACCAAGATTGTTCAGGTGAGCAGCCGCCGCCCCCTGGGGGACTTTGACCGGATTGTGGACTGCACCGGCAGGGTGATGATGCCCGGCCTTGTCAACGCCCACACCCATCTGCCCATGACCCTGATGCGCGGGTACGGCGGAGGCCGGGATCTGCAGCACTGGCTGAACGACTGTATTTTTCCCGCCGAAGCCAGGCTGGACTCCCGTTGCGTCCGGGCCGGGACCCTGCTGGCCCTGGCGGAGCTCATCGCCGGGGGCGTCACCTGCGTGGCGGATATGTACTACTTCTGCCCCGACATAGCCCAGGCGGTGGCTGATTCCGGCCTCAGTGCCAACCTCTCCCGGTCTGTCACCGCCTTTCAGCCGGTGGACAATCCCGCTGACTATCTCTCCTGCCGGGAGATGGGGGAACTGGTGGATACCTGGAACGGCTATGACGACGGCAGAATTTTAGTGGACGTCTCCATCCACGCCGAGTACACCTCCTTTGCCGCCCCCAACCTGTGGGAGTACCTGGGCCGCTATGCCGCCGATCACGATCTGGGCATGCAGGTCCATATCTCCGAGACCCAGTCGGAGCACCTGGATTGCCTCGCCCGCCATGGAAAAACCCCGCTGGCCCTGCTGGACCAGTACGGCGTGTGGGAAAACGGCGGTTTGGCCGCCCACTGCGTCTGGGTGTCCGACGAGGACATGGCCCTGATGGCCCAAAAACACATTACCGCCGTCCACAACCCGGTCTCCAATTTGAAGCTGGGCTCCGGCATCGCCCGGCTGCCCCAGCTCCTCCAGTCGGGTGTCAACGTGGCCCTGGGGACTGACGGAGCAGCCTCCAATAACAGCCATGATATGTTTGAGGAGATGAAACTGGCCTCCCTGCTCCATAAGGGCGTCTCCCTGGACCCCCTGGCGGTCACCGCCGCCCAGGCCCTGGCCATGGCCACAGTCAGCGGAGCGGTGGCCATGGGCCGTTCCTCCGGCCGTATCGTGGTGGGCCAGGACGCCGATTTGATTCTGGTGGATTTCACCCGCCCCAATCTGACCCCCTGCCATGACATCCGGGAAAACCTGGTCTATTCCGCCCATGGCGGAGATGTGGTCATGAATATGTCCCGGGGCCGGATCATATATGAGAATGGGGCCTTCCTCACCCTGGACCTGGAGCAAATCCGGGCCGAGGTGGAGGGCTATGCCCTGCCCAGAATTTTTGGTGAGTGAACTGCGGCACAGAAAACCCGAACAGATAAACACGCTGCGCTTTCTGCCCGGTGCCCCACTCCACAATGAGGAGGTCCCTTATGCCCCAACGTGACGCGGCCCCCCGCCGGGTGGCCCATCCAAAACAGAACACCTTTTTCGGCGGAGCGGCTATTTTGGCGGCCGGCATTTTTGTGGTGAAAATCATTGGAATGTTTTACAAAATTCCACTCCTCAACATCATTGGGGAGGCCGGATCCGCTGATTTCACCAACGCCTACAACATTTACGCCGTCCTGCTCACCATTTCCACAGCAGGCCTGCCTGTGGCGGTGTCCAAAATGGTGTCTGAAGCCAATGCCCTGAACCGCCGGGGCCAGGTCCACAAGGTTTTTCGCATCTCCCTGGTCGCCTTTCTTCTGCTGGGGGTCCTGTCCTTCCTCGTCATGTACTTCTGCGCCGGCCAGCTGGCAGGGATGATGCACGACTCCCTGGCCGCCCCGGGCATTCGTGCTCTGGCCCCCGCTGTGGTCTGTGTGGGCTGTCTGGCCGCCCTGCGGGGCTACTCCCAGGGACACAGCAATATGACGCCCACATCCATCTCTCAAATTATCGAAGCCCTGTTTAAATTGGTCATCGGCCTGGCCCTGGCGGCCTGGGTGATGAAACAGGTCTTCACCGCCGCCGATCTCCCCCGGTATCAGCCCAGTTTGGATACCTCCGCCATGACCTCGGCCCAGATTGCCGATGCGGTAAGTGCGGTTCAGACCTCTCAGGCCGCGGCCGGCGCCATCATCGGCGTCACCGTGGGCACCATTGTGGCTCTGGCCTATATGGTTCTCAACTATGTGCGGGCCCGGATGCGCGAGCCCGCTTCCCCATCTGACACCCCGGAGGATTCCGGGCAGATTCTGTCCACCTTGATGAAGATCGCCATTCCCATCACTTTAAGCTCTTCCATGGTGGGAATCGTCACCTTAATTGACTCCGCCCTGGTCCAAGGCCAGCTTCAGAACGCCCTGGGCATGACAGAAAACGCCAGCCGGGCCCTCTATGGCAACTATGCCGGCGCCCTGAACATCTACAACCTGCCCACCTCCCTCATGGCGGCCATTACCGCTTCGGTCATTCCCGCCGTCTCCGGCGCCCTGGCCCGGCGGGACCGGCGGGGCGCGGCCAAAATTACAGGCTCCGCTCTGCGCATCACCGCCCTGCTGGCGTTTCCCATGGGCGTAGGTCTCTTTGTGCTGGGCACCCCCATCATGCAGCTGCTCTTCCCCAGCCTGAATGTATCGGTGGCAGGTCCTCTGCTGTCCACCCTGGGTCTGGCCACCCCGTTTGTGTGCTTGATGCTGGTGAGCAACTCCGTTCTTCAGGCCCACGGCTTTGTGAACCTTCCCGTTCTCGTGATGGTGCTGGGCGGCATCGTGAAAATTGTAAACAACTATAACCTGGTGGGTATGGTGGGGATCTCCGGCGCCCCGGTGGGCAATGTGCTGTGCTTTGGCCTGTGCCTGGCTCTGGACCTGGTGATTATCTCCCGCGTGATCCCAAACCGCCCCAGATTTATCCCCATCTTTTTGAAGCCCCTCGCCGCCTCCGCTCTCATGGGCGCCGCCGCCTGGGCCGTCTATGGTCTGCTGGCCAAGCTGCTTTCCTCTGCCGCGGGTGAGCTCAGCCGCACGGGAAATGCCGCCGCCGTTTTAGTTGCCATCGCCGCGGCGGCAGCGGTTTACCTGATCCTGGTTGTGGCCCTGCGTGCCATTGCCAGGGATGACCTGGCTCTGATGCCAAAGGGGGAAAAGCTGGCCCGCCTGCTCCGTTTGTAGGACGGGCGGCCCAGGGCCTGAGGAAACTCAGGCCCCTCTTTTCACTGGGAAATTGTGGGCAAAACAGGCTTTTTCCCCAAAAACCCTCTATTTTCAGAAAAATATCTTGATAAGGAAGCGAAACTGTGGTAAATTTTCAATATGCGGATTGTTACGGGGTAGACAACCTGCTTGAAATTATGAAACTCCTCCGTTCCCCGGACGGCTGTCCGTGGGATCGGGAACAAACGCACCAATCCATTCGCCGCAACATGCTGGAGGAGGCTTATGAAGCCGCCGAAGCCATCGATGAGAACGACTCCGCCCACTTGAAGGAGGAACTGGGGGATGTACTGCTCCAGGTAGTATTTCACGCCCAAATGGCCGAGGAGGCAGGAGCGTTTACCTTTGACGACGTGGTGGACGGCATTTGCAAGAAACTGATTTTCCGCCATCCCCATGTGTTCGGGGATGGCACCGCCCAAAATACGGACAAGGCTTTGGCCGCCTGGGACACACAAAAGCGGGAGGAGAAGGGGCAGAAAACCGCCGGGGATACCCTGGACGCCGTGGCCCGCTCCCTGCCCGCCCTGATTCGGGCGGAAAAAATTCAGGCCAAGGCTCAAAAAGTCGGTTTTGATTGGGATTGCATCGGCCCCGTCCTGGACAAGATATCCGAGGAGACGGAGGAGCTGCGCCAGGCGGTGCGGGATGGCACCAATGTGGAGGAAGAGCTGGGCGACCTGCTCTTTGCCGCCGCCAAGGCCGGCCGCTTTTTGGGTCTGGACAGTGAGCAGGCCCTCCACGGGGCCTGCGAGAAGTTTATCCGGCGCTTTCGGACGGTGGAGGCGCTGGCCGGCGCACCTCTCGAGCAGCTGGAGCTCCCCACCCTTGAGGAGCTGTGGCGCCAGGCTAAGTCCCAGGAGCAACAAGCAACTTAAAATCCCCTCCGGGCGGATTTAAGTATATTTTTGACATGCACCGTGCAGGCGCTGTCCCATTCACAGGAGGAAAACGACATGAATAAGACTGAACTCATCGCTGCCGTCGCCGAAAAGGCTGAGCTGTCCAAAAAGGACGCCGAGGCCGCTGTTTCCGCCGCCATCGATGCCATCACCGCCGCTCTGAGCCAGGATGAGAAGGTCCAGCTGGTGGGCTTTGGCTCCTTTGAGGTAAAAGCTCGTGCCGAGCGGGTTGGCCGCAATCCCAAGACCAAGGAGTCCATTAAGATTCCCGCCTCCAAGACCCCTGTGTTTAAGGCCGGCAAGGCTTTGAAGGACGCCGTGAAGTAATTTCCCTCATAGACACGGGGACGCTGGTACAGCGTCCCCGCTTTACGTGCCGGCAATTCCAAATGGACAAGGAGTTTTTTCATGCGACTGGACAAGTGGTTAAAAGTATCCCGCCTGATCAAGCGCCGCACCGTAGCCAACGAAGCCTGTGTCAACGCCCGGGTCACCGCCAATGGCCGCCCGGTCAAAGCCAGTTACGACGTGAAGCTGGGGGATATTTTAGAGCTGAAATTCGGTGAGCGCAGTCTCAAGGTCGAGGTGCTGGTGGTAGCGGATAACGTGGGAAAAAACGCTGCCGCCGCCATGTATCAAGAGGTACTGTGATTTTTTCCGCCGCCTCTGCATTTTTACCTTGGGAGGAGCCCTATGAAACGAATTTTTTTCCGCCGCCTCACCGGGCTGGCCGTGGCGGCGGCCGTGTGTCTGTCCCTGGCCGCCTGCCAAAGGCAGACGGAGGTCAAGACCCAGATCTTTGCCATGGACACGGTTATGTCTATTACCCTCTACGGTACGGACCAGAAGGCGTGTGAGGAAGCTTTGAATCAGGCCGTGGACCGGATTTACGCCCTGGAAGCGCTGTTGTCCGTCACCAGAACGGGCAGCGAGATATACGCCGTCAACCACGCAGGAGGGGAGTGGACCCGGCTGAGCCCCGATACAGCGGCCCTCCTTGAAGGGGCGTTAGCGCTCTGTGACCTTACCGGCGGGGCGCTGGATGTCACTGCCTACCCGGCGGTTCGGGCCTGGGGCTTTACCACCGGGGAGCACAGGATTCCTTCCTCCGCCGAGCTTGCACAGCTGGCCGCCCGCATCGACTACACTCAGGTAGAGCAGAATGAGGACAACAGCTCCGTCCGCCTGCCCCAGGATATGGAATTGGATCTGGGGTCGGTGGCCAAAGGCTATGTGGGGGACTGCCTGGTACAGCTTTTGGAATCCTTTGACGGCGTAGACGGCGCCCTCCTGGACCTGGGACAGAGCACCATTCAGGCCCTGGGCCCCCGTTCCGACGGCACCCCCTGGCGCATCGGCATCCAGGACCCGGCTGGAGAGGGTTATTTGGGTGTCCTGGAGCTGTCCGGAAAGGCCATGGGCACCTCGGGGGGCTACCAGAGGTATTTTGAAGAGGATGGTGTGCGCTACTGGCACATTCTGGACCCGGCCACCGCCGCCCCCGCCCGGGCTGGTCTGGCCGCTGTTGCCGTAGCCGGGCCATCCGGACTGGTCTGCGACGGCCTGTCCACCGCACTTTTTGTAATGGGGCTGAACCAGGCCTCCTCTCTGATATCCGAGCTGTCCCGGTCGGGGTATGAGGCCATTTTTCTGATGGATGACGGCTCTGTCGCTCTGACCCCCGGCATGGAGTCCTCCTTTACCCTGGCAAAGGGCTATGAGGACCGGGAGGTGACCGTGCTCCCATGAATCAAAACACCAAAATAATTCTGGCCCTTCTGGCGCTGGCGGCCTCCGCCTCTGCCGCCGCCCTTCTCATTCCCAAGGAAGGAAGCCGGCACCCTGTAGCTCACATCACCCTGGACGGTGAGCTGGTCCAGGAAATCGATCTGGATCGGGTGGGCACCGCTTACTCCTTTCAGCTGACGGGAGCAAGCGGTCTGACCAACACAATCCTGGTGGAGCCCGGCCGCATCCGGGTTCTGGAGTCCGACTGCCCTGACCAGATCTGCGTCCGGCAGGGCGCCATTGCCGATGGCACCGTCCCCATCGTGTGTCTGCCCAACCGCCTGGTGATTGAAATCGTGGGAGGGGGCGAAGTCTTTGACGCGGCCACCGGCTAAAGGAACCCGGCGTGTCACCCGCCTGGCTCTCCTCACCACCATCGCCCTTACCATCTTTATGGCAGAGGCCCAGCTTCCCGTCCTGGTCCCAATTCAAGGGGTCAAACTGGGCCTGGCCAACATTGTTACCGTCTATGCCGTCTTTGTCCTGGGTCCCGGGGACGCCCTGCTGATTCTGTGCGCCCGGGTGTTTTTGGGCGCGGTATTCTCCGGGCAGATGATGACCCTCCTCTACTCCCTGGGCGGCGGACTGCTGGCCTGGCTGGTGATGACGGGGCTGAGAAAATTGCTGACCAAGGAACAGCTGTGGCTGTGCAGCCCGGTGGCCGCCATATTTCACAATCTGGGACAGCTGCTGGTGGCTGCGGGGATAATGAAAACCTGGGTGGTGATGGCCTACCTGCCCTATCTGGTCCTGTCTGGCATCATCACTGGCCTGTTCACCGGCCTGTGTGCCCAATATTTTATCCAGCGGATGGAAAAGCTCCGTCTATAAACCAAAAAGCGCCTGCCTCGGACAAAGCCGCGGCAGGCGCTCTTCTATATGCCATAGGATGGACGTCATCTGACCTTTCTCCTTAAGCCAGAAAGGCAGCCCCGGACTGGGGCGGGATAATCAGGGTCAGGCTGTCATCCTCCCGGTCTACGTGGGCCCGGCCCAGCAGGGGAGTGAGGTCCCCAGGCCAGGGGAGTTCCAGCTTTTCCGGCTCTTCTCCGGCATTAAAGGCACACAGCACCATCTCCCCGCCATCCCGCCGGGTGAAGGCCAGCAGAGGACCCCGGCCGGCCACATAGCGGATCTCCCCCCGGCGCAGGGCGGGGTGGTTCCGGCGCAGGGCGCCCAAGGCCCGGAACCAGTCCACCAGTTCCCGGTCCTCCTTCCCCCAGGGGTAGGTCTGGCGGTTGAAGGGATCCTCAAACCCCTCCATCCCCGCCTCGTCGCCGTAGTACACCGTGGGGGAACCGGGAAAACAAAACAGCAGAAGGGCCGCCGCACGCAGCAAATCCTTGCCCCGGCGGCGCTGCTTGGGGGAGAGCTTGAAGTGGGCCCGCCAGTCCCGGGACTGATCCCGGCACTCACTCCCCGCCCCCAGCAGGGTGAGAATTCGGGGGGTGTCGTGGGTGCCCAGGGAATTCATGGCGGAGTAAAAGGCAAAGGGGGGATAGTTCTCCCGGATGGTCTCCATGGCCTCCACAAAATGTTCGCCCCCGCACCCCTGGAAAAAGGAGAGGATGGCGCTCCGCAGGGGGTAATTCATCAACCCGTCGCAGTGGCCCCCCAGAATGTGCTTCCGCCGCACCCCATAGGCGATCTTGGTGGAACCGTCCTCCCATACCTCGCCGATGACCACGGCGTCCGCCTTCTCCGTCCTGGCGGCCTGGTGGATGCCGTGGACAAAGTCATCGGGCAGCTCATCGGCCACATCCAGCCGCCAGCCGTCCGCCCCCGCCCGCAGCCAGCGGCGGACTACACTGTCCTCATCTCCGAAAATAAAGGCCCGGTAGTCGGGGCAGCCCTCGTTGACGGCGGGGAGGGAGTAGATGCCCCACCAGCTCTCATACTTTTTCGGCCACTGGATAAAATTGAACCAGGGGCGGTAGGGGGAGTCCCAGCTCTGACAGGCTCCGGCGTCGGGGTAAAAGCCGTCTCCGTTAAAATAACGGCTGACGAAACCCGTGTGATTAAATACCCCGTCCAGCATCACCCGCATCCCCCGCCGGTGGGCCTCGGAGCACAGGCGGGTAAAATCCTGGTTTGTCCCCAGCATGGGGTCGATGCGGTCGTAGTCGGCGGTGCCGTAACGGTGGTTCTCCGCCGCCTCAAAAACAGGATTGAAGTAGAGGGTCTCCACCCCCAGAGACTGGAGATAGTCCAGCTTTTCCAGCACGCCCTTGAAATCTCCCCCAAAGAAGTCCCGGTTTCGGATCTCCCCCCGGGGATTGGGCCGGTACTCGGGCAGCTCCTCCCAATTCTGGTGAACGGACCTCCCTCCCACCATGCCGGCGGGATCGGGGACCCGGCTGCGGCAGAAGCGGTCGGGAAATATCTGATAGGTCATCCCCTCTCCAAACCAGGAGACAGCCGCCGTCTCCGCTTGGTAGACAGTGAGCTGGTGGTGTCCCAGCTCCCGCTTCCGTCCGTCGATCCCCTCCAGCTCAAAGGAGTACCACACCAGACCCACATAGTCCCCGGTGTCTAAACTGGCCCGGAACAAATCCCGTCCCAGTTCCATCCCCGTCCAGGGCATGGGAAGTTTCCTGATCTCGTTCTCCCGGCTCTCAAAGCGGGCGGTGAGCCAGGCCCGTGAAAATCCCTCGGCCCGACACGGGCGGAGGGTAAACTGGACCACTGTCCCGGAAGGGACCGCTCCATAAGGGGTTTTATACCGCAGGTCCCGTGAGTCGTAGGCAGGTTGATAGGGCTTGCTGATCAAGGCGATCACTCCAAAAAATAGGGTACGGGGCGCCTGGCGGCCGCCTCAGTGGTATTTGTAGCTTCCGCCGCCGATAAACTCCCGCAGGAGGGAGTCCTTGGCCACCAGTGCGGGATCGATGGGGTCAAACCACTGGAAGGCGCTGATGAGCTCCAGCAGCTCGTCGTGGCGGTCGTTGTCGTCAGGCACCGCCTTGAGGATGGGGACGGCATAGTTGCGCATCACCGATACCTCGTAGGGCAGGGAGGAATCAAAGATAATATCCGCCCGGCTCTTGAAGGGGGAGATATACAGCTTTTCTCCCCGTCGGACGTTGGCCCACATCTCCAGGGTCTCGCCCACGCCGGTCCCCCGGAAATTGTAGTCTCGTACCGCCCTTCTGGTCAGCCTCATCCAGGTGCCCTTAAACCGGAGCACCGCCCCTTCGTTTACATTGGAACGGGCGGAGATATACAACTTGGTGGCCTCGGGATGACGGCCGGCAATGTCGTCATTCAGGGCATGGATGCCCTCAAATATGGCGATTTCGTTTTTCTCCAGACGCAGGGGGGTGCCCAGGGAATCGTTGCGCATCTGCCGGGAGAATTCAAATTTTGGGACGACAATCTCACCCCCATTGGACAGGGCCGTAAAGTGCTGGTCCAGCAGCTCCATGTCCATACACAGGGGGGACTCATAATCAATGTCTCCCTCAGGGGTCCGGGGGGCGGTTTTGCGGTTCATGGTTTTGAAGTAGTTGTCCATGGCCACCGCCCGGGAGTTGATGCCCCGGCGCTGAAGCTCCTCGGCAATCTTCATGGCGGTGGTCGTCTTCCCCGACCCGGAGGGACCGGACAGCAGTACAATGGGGCTCCTCTCCAGGTTGGCCAGGATCTTATCCGCCGCCAGGGAAACCCGCTGGGCATAGGCTTGGTCGCACTCGCCCAGGAACTCCATTACATCGGTTTGAATTCGTCTGTTGATCTCCTGCAGTTGATACGCCATATCGGGGCTCCTTTCATCGTAGAACAAATCACATCAAATCGGGAATGGCTCTCCTGTATCCGGCGCTTCTGAGGCATCTGCCCCCCAAAGTCCGGTACAAACAGCAAATCCCATACCGCCTACCTCCCGGCGCCCATCTCCTGATAAAACATCGGGATCTCCCGCTTCTGTATCAGCACCTTGTCCAGACCGGCCAGATAATCGTGGGGGTATTTGGGGTTGGGCAGGCGTACAATTTTCCCAGACCGGGGGTTCACCAGCTTTGTCACCCCGCCGCCGCCGATGGAAACCACTGTATGCAGTTCCTCCATCATCACGATGTTGTACAGGCTCTCCGTTCCCGGCACAGCCCAGCCCACATTCTCCAGCGAACCGGACATATACTTCTGCCGGTACAGGTAATAGGGGCGGTAATCCCACTGGCGCAGCACTTCCCGGGAGAAATCCAGCATCTGGGCCGCCTCGTCCTCATAGGCCCCATGTCCTTCGCTTTCCCGCCGGCGGGAAAGGTCACCGGTTTCGCCGCTCATCCGCTCTCCAACCGGGCTCCCCCTTCTGTCTTCCATCAGTCGAGATCCTTTCTTGAGGGCCAGGGTGTGGACGGTAACGTTCTCCGGCTTCAGCTCCAGCACCCCCTCCAGAGAGCGCCGGAAGCCCTTGAAGGAGTCCCGGGGCAGGCCGGCAATCAAATCCATGTTGATACAGCTGAAGCCCACCGACCGGGCCAGCTCATAGGCCGCCGGAATATCCCCTGCGGAGTGCTTCCTGCCGATTGCCTCCAGCACATGGTCCTCCAGGGTCTGGGGATTGATGGAGATGCGTCCGATGCCGTGGGCTTTGAGGACCTCCAGCTTTTCCCGGGTAATGGTGTCCGGCCGCCCCGCCTCCACGGTGTACTCGGTACAGCCCCCCAGGGGGAGAAGCTCCTCACATCTGGACAAAAGCCGGTCCATCTGCTCCGCGCTCAAGGTGGTGGGGGTGCCGCCCCCCACATACAGGGAGCGGATGGACAGTCCCGCCTCCCCCAACGCCCGGGCAGTGGCATCGATCTCCTGAAACACCCCGTCCAAATAGGGCTCCACCAGCTTCAGCGTACGGCCCACGTCGGCGGAGACAAAGGAGCAGTAGGCACACCGGGTGGGGCAAAAGGGGATTCCCAAATACAGGGAGACCTCTCCCGGGGCCAGAGCGCGCTGCACGGCCAGACTGGCCTGGGCACAGTCCACCGCCAGAGCCGCCCGTTCCGGGGAAACGCAGTAGCTTTCCTCCAGCTCCTTTTGGGCCTGCCGGGGTGTGGCCCCCGCCAGCATGGAGCGGGTGGGCAGCTTGACAGGCCGCACCCCGGTAAGGGCCCCCCAGGGGAGGCCGCCCCCCAGCAGGGTGGTCCCCGCCCGGTAAAAGGCCATTTTCAGCGCGTGCTGAATAACATGGTACACCCGCTCCGGGGTATCCCGGAGATCGTCCATGGACAACCCGCAGCGCCCGTCTGCCCTCCGTCCCCTCCGTTCCAGGGCGGCGGAGAGCAGCGCGGTCTTATCTCCAGGGGCCAGGCTGAAAACAACCCAGTCCGCCCCTGTATTTATATCGGGCTCCTCTTCCGGATATTCCGGCTTCTCCCCCGGGAACAGGGTAAGCATCATCTGTTCGGCGGCGTAGTGATAGCGCGCCGGGTCCCAGAGGGCCTGGTTTGGTTGAAAGTAAATTTTCATGGTTCACCTTCCCTGAGGGGATTTTGTCACGCCGGAACTCAGGTCCAGCCAGCGGAAACTTCGGGCCATGTGTCTAGCCCCTCATCCCCATGGCCTCCCGCAGAAAGGGGTTGCTCTGCCGCTCCCGCTCCAGCGTGGAGGTAATATCGTGGCCGGGACAGACGTGGAAGTCCCCCTCCAGCCGGCCCAGGCGCTTGAGCGAGCCCATAATCTCTTCATAGCTGCCGCCCGCCAGGTCGGTGCGGCCGCAGGAGCCGGCGAACAGGGTATCTCCGCAGAACAGCACGTCCCCCACCTTCAGAGTCACGGAGCCTTTGGAATGGCCGGGGGTATGGAGCACCTGGATGGTCAGGGCGCCCATGGTCAGGGTGTCCCCCTCGCCGTAGTACCGCAGTCCCTCCACCTGGCTGGCCAGCGGGAAAAGGGAGCTCCCCGCGCCGTTGGCGTCGGCCCGGTGGATATAAATCTTCGCCTGGGGCAGAGCCTTGTGCAGGGCCGGTACGGCGGTGGTGTGGTCGTAGTGTCCGTGGGTAAGGAGGATATACTCCACCGTGGATCCATCCTCCTCCACTGCGGCCAGGATCCGCTCCGCCTCGTCTCCCGGATCAATGATGGCGGCCAGACCGGCCTCCTCATCCTCCAAAATATAGCAGTTGGTCCCAATGGGGCCTACAGGCATTACCTTTACTTTCATAATTGTTCCCTCCACAGGGCGGCCCTGGACCGCCCGTCACAAATTTGCGGCTCGATTCTCAGCCGGCCCAAGACCGGCCCTGCGGGCCGTTCAGCGGCCGTCGGTGTCATACAGGATGGTGACTGGCCCGTCGTTTACCGAGGACACCTGCATGTCCGCCCCAAACTGGCCGTGCTCCACCTGAAATCCCCGCTGACGGCACCGGTCCATAAACCGCTGGTACAGGGGGACGGCCAGATCAGGCTTGGCCGCCCCGCTGAAGCCGGGGCGGCGGCTGGAGGTGTCGGCGTACAGGGTGAATTGGGACACCACCAGCATGGCGCCCCCAACCTGCTCAAGACTCAGGTTCATCTTGCCATTTTCGTCCTCAAAGATCCGGAGATTGCAGATTTTCTCCGCCAGCTTGTCACACACTTCCTCCGTGTCGCCGGGCCCCACGCCCAGCAGGACCAAATATCCTCTTTCAATGGCCCCTTCCACCTGTCCCTGGATGGTGACGGAGGCGGAGGAGACCCGGGTAACCACTGCTCTCATGGATATTACTCCTAATCTATATCTACCGTATTTGAATAAACAGGGGAGAACCGCCGGGAAGCTTACATTGTCCCCTCTCGATCCCCACACCGCCGCCCTCTGCCACGTCCCCGGCTCCCCGGTCTTCGTGAAATACCCGGCGGCGCCGGAGCAGGCGTCTTTTGCAGGCTTCCTTCAACATCGGCCATACCCGTTTTTTTATTTGCCCGATGCCCTCGCCACGAAATAAACCCCCTGAATGTTGTTCAGCTTATTGATCACCGCGTTCAGCTCCTCCTTGTCCTTAACCTCGGCCACGATATTCACAGTGGCGTGGCCGTCCGACAGGGAGCGGGCGGACAGGGCGGTGACTTTGACCTGGGCGGCGGACAGGGCCATGGCGATGTCCAGGGTCAGGCCGTCCCGATCCTTGGCGGACAGTTCCAGCGCTGTCTTGTAATTGGGCAGATTGCTGTTGACCCAGGACACCTTGACCCAGCGGTCGGCCTCCTCGGGCTTTCGCTTGTCCACGGCGGCGTTGGGGCAGTCGGCCCGGTGGACGGAGACGCCGTAGCCCCGGGTAATAAACCCGATGACCGGATCTCCGGGAACGGGGGTGCAGCACTTGGCAAACTTCACCAGACAGTTGCCCAGCCCCTCCACAATGATGCCTGAATCGGTATGCTTGTTGGAGCCCTTCAGCTGGGAGGCGTCTACTGCGGTGCTCACCCCCGGCACAATGACGCTTTCCGCGGTGGTCTTGGCCGCTGCGGCCGCCTTTTCCGCCTGAAGCCGGCCCAGGCGCAGCAGCTCGTCCTTCACCCGGGCCACCGCCTTGGAGGCGGTGGTGCCGCCGTAGCCGATGGAGGCATACAGCTCGTCCAGCGTGCCAAAGCGCACCTTGCGCAGAATATGTGGAAGCACCTCCGCCGCCGTAATGGCGGACAGAGGGATCTTCACATGCTTCAGCTCCGCCTCAAAGGCGGAGCGGCCGGTGGCAATGTTCTCCTCCCGGCGCTCCTTCTTGAACCACTGGCGGATTTTGTTCCGCGCCTCGTTGGATTTGCATATCTTCAGCCAGTCGCGGCTGGGGCCCTTGGCGGCTTTGGAGGTCTGGACCTCCACGATATCCCCGTTTTTCAGCTGGGTGTCGTAGGGGACCATCCGTCCGTTCACCCGGGCCCCCACCATGTGGTTGCCCACGGCGGAGTGGATGTTGTAGGCAAAGTCAATGGGGGTGGCCCCGGCGGGAAGGTTGACCACATCCCCGTTGGGGGTAAAGACAAACACCTCGTCGGAGAACATGTCCACCTTCAACGTGCGGACAAACTCCTCCGCATCGGCGTCCTGCTGGCTCTCCAGCAGCTTTCGGACCCACTCAAAGTCCCCCTCGGTGCCCAGCTTTTTGTTGGCCATGCCCTGCTTGTACTTCCAGTGGGCCGCAATGCCGTACTCCGCCGTCTGGTGCATCTCCCAGGTGCGGATCTGCACCTCAAAGGGGATGCCCTCCCGGCCAATGACCGTGGTATGAAGGGACTGATACATGTTGGGCTTGGGCGTGCCAATATAGTCCTTAAACCGCCCCAGAACCGGTTTGAACATGTCGTGGATACAGCCCAGCACGTTATAGCACTCCGGAATATCGTCCACAATCACCCGGAAGGCGTACAGATCGAAAATCTCGTCCAGGGTTTTGTTCTGGGCGAACATTTTTCGATAGATGGAGTAGATGTGCTTCACCCGGCCATAGACAGTGCTCCGAATGCCGTCCTGCTCCAGACGCTGCTGGATGCGGTGCTGGATTCCAGCCATAAACTCCTCATGGGCGGAGGACCGCTTGGCCAGCTCCTCCTCTATCTCCCTATAGCCAATGGGGTCCAGATAGCGCAGGGACAGGTCCTCCAGCTCCCACTTCAGCTTCTGCATGCCTAAGCGGTGGGCAATGGGGGCATAGATCTCCATGGTTTCCAGGCTCTTCTCCCGCTGCTTTCGGGGGGACTGGTACTCCATGGTGCGCATATTGTGAAGGCGGTCGCAGATTTTAATGAGAATCACCCGGATGTCCTGGGCCATGGCCATGAGCATTTTGCGCAGGTTCTCCATCTGCTCCTCTTCCTTGGAGACATACTGCACCCGGGTCAGTTTGGTGACCCCCTCCACCAGGGCGGCCACCGGCTCGCCAAACTTCTTGGCAATCTCCTGGTGGGTGGCCTCGGTGTCTTCAATACAGTCGTGAAGCATGGCGGCAATGACCGAGTCCAGGTCCAGCCCCAGGTCGGCCACAATCTCGGCCACGGCCACGGGATGGATGATATAGGGCTCTCCGCTCTTTCGCAGCTGACCGTGGTGGGAGGCGTCCGCGTAGGTAAAGGCGTCAAACAGCCGCTTCGTATCTAAATTAGGCGTGTAGGAGGCCACCTTTTCCTCCAGCGCATGATATCGTTCCAAAATCGGGTCCATGGTATCACCTCAGCGTAAATTCAGCCCCATCCGGCTGTCCCCACGGCGCGGCGGGAGCCATCGGCCGCTAGTTCTCAAGATTTTTCCTCAGCCGCCTCAGCAGCTCAGAGGCCTCCAGATCCACCTTGTGCTCCAGGTGCCGGATGACAATTTGGACCCGCTCCGTGCGCCGGTTCAAATCAATCAGCCCCCGCTCCTCCAGTACCTCCAGGCACAGCAGAGTACGGGCCGGCACCTCCCGCCGGCCCAACCCCCGGGACACACTCCTGGCTATACGGGGCAGCGTATCCTCCACAACCGCGCCGCAGGCGGACTGGCGCTCCAGCCACCGCCACAGCCCCACAAATTCAGCCCGCTCCGGCAGCAGGAACTGAGCTTCCTGGGCGGACAGAGCTTCTCCCCGGCAAAATTTTTCATAGACAGACCGCTCCAGCTGGGCCCGGGAGGGAGCGGGGCGCAGGTCGATCAACTGCAGCTGCACCGTCCGCAGGCCGCGAAACTCGTTGATCTGAGGATAGAAGGCCAGATCTGCCCGGCTCCCCGGAGCCAAGCCCAGCTCTCCGCCGTCGGCGGAAAACCAGATGGCGTCCATCAAATGGCCCCGGGATTCCAACCGCAGCTTCAAATGCCGTCCCCGGCCCACCTGGGACAGGGAGTTGATTTGCATGCCCCGCATAATCAGCACGGGGCGCGGGTTTCCGGCACCCCAGGGCTCCAGCAGGTCCAGGGACTCCACTGCCTCCAGCGTCAGGTCCTCCGGGCTGACCTCCGCATCGGCCTCCAGCTCTGAAGGCAGCTCTCCGCCGCCCTGCTCCGCCACCGCCCTGCGCAGGGCCTGGGCCAGGGCGGGAATATTTTCTTCCCGCACCGTAAAGCCCGCGGCCAGGGCGTGTCCCCCATAATTCTCCAGCAGCGGGGCACAGGCTGTTAGAAGGGCAAAGAGATTGATTCCGCCCCAGGAGCGGCAGGAACCCTTCCCCATTCCCTGGTCCAGGCAGATCATAAAGGTGGGGCAGGCGTATTTTTCCGCCAGCCGGGAGGCCACAATGCCCACCACCCCCTGGTGCCAGGTACGGCCGGCCAGGACAATCGCCCCGCTCTGGGGCGCCTGGGACAGGCGCTGGACGCACTGCTGGAAAATATCTCCCTCAATCACCTGACGGTCCCGGTTTAAAATACACAGTTCCTGAGCCAGGGCCTCAGCCCGGGCAGGGTCCCGGGTGAGGAGCAGCTCCACAGCCACCTCCGCCCGGCCCATCCGTCCGGAAGCATTCAGCCGGGGGGCGAGGGTGTATCCCACGGTCACCGAGGTGACCGGCTTATCTCCCAGTCCGGCACACTGAATCAGCTTGGCCAGCCCCAGGCGGTGGGGCGGGTTCAAATCCCCCAGCCCCAGGCTGACAATAGCCCGGTTTTCCCCAGTCATGGGCATCACATCAGCCACCGTCCCCACAGCGGCCAGATCCCGGAACTGCCGGAAGACGGCGGTCCGCTTCTCCGGCCCCGCTACCGCCATGGCCAGCATCAGGGCCACCCCCACACCGGCCAGCCCTTTGAAGGGATAGGTACAGTCGGACCGGTGGGGGTTCACCACCGCGGCGGCGGCGGGCAGCTCCTCCTTACAGGCGTGGTGATCGGTGACCACCACATCCACCCCCAGGCCGGCGGCAAACGCCACCTCGTCCACGGCGGTAATGCCGCAGTCCACTGTAATCAGCAGGGTAATTCCCTGTTCGGCCAGGGCGGTCACCGCGTCCCGATTCAGGCCGTAGCCCTCCTCCAGACGGCCGGGGATATAGGGGAGGACCTGTCCCCCCATATCCCGGAGAAACTGGGTGAGCAGGCAGGTGGCCGTAATTCCATCCACATCATAGTCCCCATAGACGGCCATCCGTTCCCCCCGCCTCAGACCCAGGCAGATCCGCTCCGACGCCCGGTCCATATCCCTCATCTCCATGGGGTCCAGCACAGGCTCCTCCTCCGGTGTGAGCAGCCGCCGGGCCTGGTCCAGATCCTGAATCCCTCTGGAGGACAGCACAGATGCCAGCAGGGGGGGGATTCCCGCCCCGCCCAGTTCCTCCCGCGCCTCGGGATTGGGGGCGGCCACCTTCCACTGTTTGAATTTCAAGGCCGTTCGCCCCCTCTCCCCCCGCCCCCTTACCGGGGTGTACCGGGGCAGTATTAACTGATCTAGTATACCACAATTGATACAAGTCCTTCAAGCTTAAATCCCTTTCCGCCGTCCTTTTTGACAGAATTCCTTCTTTCAGCAGGATGGGCAGCCCTAAAATCCCCCTTTTCTTCTTACGGTTCTGCCTCCTTATGCTTGCTCCCCGGGAAAAATCGTGGTAAAATACCCCGCGAAATGTTTTATTGTGAAGGATCAGACACTATGAAAACCTATTTTGCCGGACAATTTGATATTGCCGTCATCGGCGGAGGCCACGCCGGCATCGAGGCCGCGCTGTCCGCGGCCCGGATGGGGATGAAAACTATATGCTTCACCATTAACCTGGACGCAGTGGGCAACATGCCCTGCAATCCCGCCATTGGTGGCACGGGGAAGGGGCACCTGGTCCGGGAGCTGGACGCCCTGGGGGGCGAGATGGGGCGGGCCGCCGACCGGTCCTGCATCCAGTACCGGCTGCTCAACCGGAGCAAAGGCCCCGCTGTCTGGTCTCTCCGGGCCCAGGCCGACCGCAGGGAGTACCAGAAGGTGATGAAGCACACCTTGGAGCTCCAGGAAAACCTGTGGGTGAAACAGGCGGAGATTGTGGAAGTACAGACGGAAAACGGAGCCGTCTCCGGCGTGGTCACCCACACCGGCGCTCTCTACGCCGTCAGGGCCGCCGTGGTGGCCACGGGCACCTATCTGGGGGGCCGTACCATTGTGGGGGAGGTGGTCCGGGACTCCGGCCCCGACGGGCTGGCCGCCGCCCTGCCCCTGACCCAGTGCCTGGTGGATTTGGGCCTTTCCATCCGCCGGTTTAAGACGGGAACACCGCCCCGCATCAATGCCCGCAGCGTGGATTTTTCCAGGATGGAGCTGCAGCCGGGGGAAGATGACGGGCTGTCCTTCTCCTTTCAGACTCAGTCTCCGCCTAAAAACCGGGCGGTGTGCTGGCTGACCTACACCAACGAGGATACCCACGCCATCATCCGGGCGAACATGGACCGCTCCCCCCTGTACGACGGCACCATTGAAGGGGTCGGCCCCCGGTACTGCCCCTCCATCGAGACCAAGGTGGAGCGGTTCCCCCACAAAGAGCGCCATCAGCTGTTTATCGAGCCCATGGGCCTGGACACTGAGGAGCTGTATATCCAGGGCTTCTCCTCCTCTCTCCCGGAGGAGGTGCAGATCCAGATGCTTCACACCATCCCCGGCCTGGAGCAGGCGGAGATGACCCGGTGCGCCTACGCCATCGAGTACGACTGCGTGGATCCCACCCAGCTGGAAGCCACCCTGGAGAGCAAGAAAATCTCCGGTCTGTACGGAGCAGGGCAGTTTAACGGCTCCTCCGGCTATGAGGAGGCCGCCGTTCAGGGCTTTGTGGCCGGAGTCAACGCGGCCCTGAAGGTCCAGGGAAAGCCGCCTATGGTCCTCCGCCGGGACCAGGGCTACATTGGAGTCCTGATCGACGACCTGGTGACCAAAGGCACCAACGAGCCTTACCGCATGATGACCTCCCGCACTGAATACCGCCTGCTCCACCGCCAGGACAATGCCGACCGCCGGCTTGCCGCCATGGGCTATGAGCTGGGCCTGGTCTCCCGGGAGCAGTACCACAGGGTACTGGAAAAATACCGGGCGGTGGACCGGGAGGTTGAGCGGCTGGAGCACACGGGCACCCCTCCCTCTCCAGCCCTGGACCGGCTGATGGAGGATCGGGGAGAGCCCCCGGTCCGCAGCGGGGCCCGTCTGGCCGACCTGCTCCGCCGTCCCCGTCTCACCTATCCGGACCTGACCCCCTTCGACCCGGACCGCCCGTCTCTCCCCGCCGCCGTGGCCCGGGAGGCAGAGATTACCATTAAATACGCCGGCTATATTGACCGGCAGCTGCGCCAGGTGGAGGAGATGAAGCGGCTGGAGGAAAAACCTCTGCCCCCTGACCTGGACTATCTGTCCATCCACGGCCTGCGCATGGAGGCCAGACAGAAGCTGGCCGAAATCCGCCCCCGAAACCTGGGACAGGCCAGCCGCGTATCCGGGGTTTCCCCCGCCGACGTAGCCGTACTGATGGTCTTTCTCAAAAGCCTCTGACCGGCCGCTTTTCACCAAGGATCGGCCGCCGCGCACCATCCGCCAGCCAATCCGCTGTTTATCCCACCCACAGTCTGGAGGAACCGATATGAATTTGTCTCAAGTAAACGGCAGCACCTGGGTCCTGGAGGCCTCGGGGCTGATCCCCCTCTACCGCCTGGATGGCCGGCGTGTCATTCTGCTGGACACCGGTCTGGCCGAGGAGCGGGAGGAACTGGAGGCCGCCCTGGAAGAACACCACCTGCTTCCGGCCGGAATCCTCTGTTCCCACGCCCATGTGGACCACTGCGGAAACAACGGCTATTTTCAGGAAAAATACCGCATTCCCGTGGCCCTCACCCTGCCCGAGGCGGGAATGTGCAGCAATATCCTCAACCTGAAATGCTATTTTCTTATGCTGCCTCCCGCCATGGTGGAGCGTGAGTCCTCCTGCATGGTCCATACCCCTGACATGATAGTCCCCCCAACTGACGGCCCCTTCTCCTTTGCGGGCGCCCATTTCCGCATCGTCCACACCCCGGGGCACTCCTCCGGGCACATCGCCGTCATCACTCCGGACAACGTCTGCTACACCGCCGACGCACTGCTCAGCCAGGAGTATTTGGGTTCCAAGCTGCCCTACAACCTCTGTCAGTCCCTGGCCAACTCCAGCCGTGAAAAGCTGCGGGGGCTGAACTGCAGCGCCTATATCATGGCGCACCGCGGAATATGCTCCCCCCAGGAGATCGACCAGCTGATAGACGATAACCAGGCTCTGATTCGTCAGAGGACGGAGGAAATTCTGGAGCTGGTGGTTCGGCCCATGACCGCCAGCCAGATCATCCAGCTTGTCTGTGAACGTTACCAGCTCTTCACCCACAAGCCCCATCGCGCCCTGCGCTTTGAACGAAACATCCGCTTTTTCATTGAGCATCTGACCGACCAGGGAATGTTGGAGATGACCTGCCGCCGGGGCGTCACGCTATACCAGCATCCTGGCTGCTGAATGGCGAGGCCCTCTTGCCTTCCTGCCCCGGCTGTGCTACACTGAATGCACTAAATTTATTGCCGGAAGGAGCTCACCCCCTATGAAACAAATTATCTCCACCTCCAATGCCCCCGCCGCCATCGGACCTTATTCCCAGGCTGTTCAGGCGGGAAATCTTCTCTTTGTATCCGGCCAGATTCCCCTGGATCCGGCCACCGGCGATTTAATTCCCGAAACCACCATTCAGGCCCAGACCACCCGGGTACTTGCCAACCTGAAGGCTATTTTGGAGCAGGCGGGCGGAACCCTGGACAATGTGGTAAAAACCACGGTATTTTTAAAGAACATGGATGATTTTGTGGAGATGAATCGAATTTACAAGACTTTTTTTGCCTCCGAATGTCCCGCCCGTTCTGCCGTCCAGGTGGCCAAGCTGCCCAAGGATGTCATGGTGGAGATTGAGGCCATCGCCGTGCTGTAATCCGCCGCTGCCTATTTTGTGCCTTAGGCGCGGGCAGACCACAACCCCCGGTATTTCGGAGGAAAACCCCTTTGATTCCCGGGAAACTCCCGCAAAAGGGCTTGCATTTTGGCGGAGATTGTGGTATCCTTTATCCTGCGTCCGGGCGCTCCGGGCGAATTTTCGATTTTTCGCCCGCAGGGCTTTGAAAGGAACGATGAATTTCTATGAGTCTGGTTATTACCATTGTTCAGGTGCTGTGTTCTCTGGCCCTGGTGGCTATCGTAATGCTCCAGTCCGGCAAGAGTGCCGGACTGTCCGGTGCCATCGCCGGCGGCGCTGACACCTTCCTGTCAAAGAATAAGGCCAAGACCGTGGATGCCAAGCTGGCCAAGGCCACCAAGTGGGTTGCCATTGTCTGGGTGCTTCTCACCCTGGCCCTGTGCATCATTCAGTAAAATTGCAATGGAAATGCCCCGTCCGATGTGGACGGGGCATTTTTTATTCTTTAACCAGTTCATAAAGCCGCAGGGCGGTGACGATGCTCTGCTCCCGGGTGTACGCGCCGGCGGGTGAAAATTCATTGCTGCCCGTCCCGCTCATCACCCCGGCCCCCTGAATCCGGCCCACAGCCCCCACGGCCCAGGGTGAGATTTTGGCCCGGTCGGCAAACGACGCCTCCTGTTCCGGCAGCGGCTTCCCCATGGCCTGGGCCAGCTTGTCCAGCATGACAGCAGCCTGCTCCCTGGTCAGTTTCTGGCTGGGCGCAAATCTGCTTTCTCCCACACCGGCAGCCACTCCCAGGGACGCCAGCTTCTCCACATTCACGTCATCGGTGTCCTGGAATTTCTGGCGGCCCGTGATTTCAGCTCCGGCAGCGGTCTCATACACCGTCACAGCCAGGGCACAAAACTCCTTCCGGGTCACCGCCTGGGTATATTGGGCCTGCAGTTCCTTTGGCACAATCCCCGCCTCCACGGCGGAGCCCACCCCCTCGGCGGCCCATTCAGAGGGCCGCTCAGCCCGGTTCGCTGCGCTGTCTTCCGGTGTCCGGCCCCAGGTGGCCGCCCCGTCCATCACCTTGGTGGGCTGCATGTTATAATAGGCGTTTTCTCCCACCCCGGCATGACCGTCACCCAGCTCTCCCATACGGCCCGCGCCCCAGGTCCACAGGGTGCCATCCCGCTTCACCGCCGCCGCTCTGGTGGGGCCGGCGCTGGCCGAGGCCACATTGTCCAGCACCTGAAGGGGAATACAGTCGGACTCGTTGATTACGTTATCACTCTGGGCCGTCCCCCACATCATGTCACCCCAGGTCCATAGACTGCCGTCGGTCTTCACCGCCAGACTGTACCGCTCCTCGCTGCTCACATGGGCCACCCGATCCATAATTCGAATGGGAAGCAGATATTCGCTGTCTGTGGCCGTCCCGTTTCCCATCTGTCCCAGGAAATTGCTGCCCCAACCCCACAGAGTGCCGTCGGTCTTCACAGCCAGCGTGTGGCTCCCGCCCAACGTGACCTCTTTTACGCCGTCCATAATTTTTACCGGCTGAAGGCGAATGTATCCGGCGGCAGAGGAGATGCCGTCTCCCAGGGCCCCGCTGCCCCAGGCCCACAGGGTGCCGTCCCGTTTGATCGCCATCGTCCGGGCAGCCCCGGCAAAAGCGGCCGCGGCAGGTTACAATCTGAAGTGCAACAGGCGAAAAATAAGAAGACAATACGCAGGCCAAAGTGTAAAATGGAGTCACCACAACAACATCAACACGGAGGCGAGAGTATTGTCCTACACACATT
>Ga0129317_1000452_pt1 | contig 43833 bp, 35 predicted proteins | sample Cm1ome_FD_94430 | JGI IMG/M metagenome (GOLD analysis project Ga0129317, IMG submission 94430) | Eastern black-and-white colobus group fecal microbial communities from Wisconsin, USA - Cm1105 metagenome | ecosystem: Host-associated > Mammals > Digestive system > Large intestine > Fecal | place... | reverse complement strand
CAGGAGCCGCTGCTCAGTCCTTGCAGAATATGTGAATACGGATATTTCTTCAATTAAGAAAAAGGACCTGCCCGAGTACCTGTTCAGCAAAGATAATAATAACGAGATCGTTCTGGTCTCTTATCGGAATAAAGATCACGTTGGACTGTACGACCAGAGCTCCATGCTCCCCTTTCATGCGGAGTGCAGGACGATCATCAGCAACAACGGAACTGTCCATGAGGATTACTCTCTCGGACAGGTGGGAGATATGTCCTATTATATCAGGAACGAGAACAGCAGCGCTGTTACCGTCAGGGAGATCGTCCCCGATAACGGCTCTGAATGGAACGATGAATTCTTTACCGCAGAGACAGCTTCAAAAGCCTACTCCTTCAAATGCGACCATGACTGCGAAGTGAATATCTTCTTTCCTAAGTCTGCTATTGACCCCATCGCTCCAAATGCCCGCGGGATCCATCGGGAACTCGGTATCTGCCGCGGTTCTGGCAGCAGCCGCTCCTTTGATACATATGATCTCATGGATTTAAATGATGAGTATGAGGTCGGAAGCTTCGACCTTAAAGCAGGTCAGGAAGCCTATATTGTCTTCCTTCATCTGAAAAATGTAAAGAAATAAAAAAGCCTCGTGGTTGACCATGGGGCTTTTCCGTTACAAATAAAAAGCTGCGGATAATCGCTATCCGCAGCCTGTTTTACGATCCTTTGCGATCTCTTACTTCTCGGGCTCTTCGTCCTTGTCCTCAAAGTCCTCGATAGTAAGATCATCATAATCGAACTCAAGGAGCTCATCGCAGTTAGGACAGTTTATTGATCCCTCTTCGATCATGCCCTCGTCAAGAAGAATCGTGTCTCCGCAGGTGGGGCAGGTGATCTCATAAAGCTCATCGTCCTCGTCATCGAAGTCAAAATCGTCATCATCGTCCCAGTCGTCATCTTCGTCGCAGGTGTCACAGTCACCGTCGCACTCGTCACAGTCAAGGTCCTCATAGAAATCATCCTCAACTGCGCCAAGGTCCTCGTCAAGGATGTCGCAGAGCTCTGTGAGCTCGTCTACCTGTGACTGGAGGTCCTCAACATAGAGCACCAGCTCGGACATTACCTCAGACATCTGGATGAGAGCCTTGCCCTCTTTTGTAGATGCGTCGATCTCAAGACCGTCGATAAGTCCCTGTAAATATGACATTTTCTCGGTAAGCTTCATAACAAGCTCCTCCTCTCAAAATAGTATCTCGTTAAACGGGAGCTTATGCTCTTGACATATACTCGCCTGTTCTTGTGTCAACCTGAATGATCTCGCCTTCGTCGATGAAGAGCGGAACCTTGATCTCTGCGCCTGTCTCAAGTGTTGCAGGCTTTGTTGCGTTTGTAGCTGTATCGCCCTTGAAGCCGGGGTCTGTCTGTGTGACCTTCAGCTCAACGAAGTTGGGGGGCTCTACGCCGAATACGTTGCCCTTGTATGAGAGTATCTTACAGATCATCTCTTCCTTTACGAACTTGAAGTTGTCGCCAAGGATAGATGCGCTGATCGGTACCTGCTCATAGGTCTCGAGATCCATGAAGTAGTAAAGATCGCCGTCGTTGTAGCTGTACTGCATATCCTTTCTCTCAACGAAAGCTGTAGGGAACTTAGCTGTGGGGTTGAAAGAAGTTTCAACAACTGAACCTGTGATTACGTTCTTGTATTTAGTTCTTACAAAAGCAGCTCCCTTACCGGGCTTAACGTGCTGGAATTCAATGACCTGAACAACCTGTCCGTCAAGCTCAAAGGTAACGCCGTTTCTGAAATCTCCTGCTGAAATCATTATAAATACCTCCGTATTTTTCAAATTAATATGATACTTTATTTTATCACATTTCAGGAATTTTTGCAATACCTAAAGCGATATTCTTATAAAGTTATGAGATTTTTTGCACTTTTTGTCAAGTTTTCGCAGCCGTTTTCGGTCAAAATGACAAAATCCTCTATACGGACTCCGAATTTTCCTGCGATGTATATACCCGGCTCCACCGTCACTACTGCGCCCTCGTTAAGGGGGAGCTTGTAATTCGGTGAGGCGTTGGGCTTTTCGTGTATCTCCATGCCTACGCCGTGTCCCAGCGAATGTCCGAAACAGCTGCCGTAGCCTGCCTTTTCGATGATGTCTCTGGACACCTTGTCAAGGTCGCTGCCCAGTATGCCAGCCCTGGCAGCCTCTATGCCTGCAAGCTGTGCGCTGAGCACTATGTCGTATACCTTTCGCATCTCCTCTGTGGGCTCCCCTACACAGACCGTTCTGGTCATGTCGCTGTGGTAGCCGTTGTATACTGCGCCGAAGTCCATGAGGACAAAATCGCCGCTCTCTACCTTTTTGTCGGAGGGGACTCCGTGGGGCATTGAGGTATTGGCACCCGAAAGCACTATTGTCTCGAAGGAGAGGTCCTCCGCTCCGTAGGCAAACATAAGGCGGTTCAGCTCAAGTGCTATCTCGCGCTCGGTGACTCCCACCTTTATAAAGCCCATAAGCTCCTCCAGAGCCCTCTCAGCTATTTCCTGAGCCTTCCTTATGCAGGCTATCTCCTCGCTGTCCTTGGCGGCTCTCAGCGCGGCTATGGCGTTGCTGAGAGAGTCATTGCAGACAAAGGTCAGGTCTGTGAAGAAATGCTCGTAGGCGTTGAGTTCCTTGACCGTCATGGTCTCAGACTCTATTGCCATGGACTCTGCGCCGTGCTTCTTCAGCAGTTCCATGATCTGAGGGTAAAGCTTTTTCAGCTCGATGACCTCGGCGTCCTTTACTGTGACTCTTGCCTTTTCTATGTAGCGGAAATCTATGAGCAGGTACGCCTTTTCGGGGAATGCAAGTATCACTCCTGCGGAGGACTTCATGCCTGTGAAGTATCGCCTGTTTATGTCAGAGGTTATGAGTACGCAGTCCGCACCCTCAAATATTTCAAAAAGTCTGTCAAATCTGGTCATGCAGCACCTCTTAAAGCTCCGAAAGAGCCTGCACTGCAAGATAATAGCTTCCGAAGCCAAATCCGCTTATGCTGCCCTTGCATACGGGTGCGATGACGGAATTCGAGCGGAAACCGTCCCTTGCGAATACATTGCTGATGTGTACCTCGATAACAGGTATCTTTATGGCTGCGATAGCGTCGCGGATAGCGTAGCTGTAGTGTGTATAGGCACCTGCATTGAGGATGACACCGTCAAAGGTGTTCCTTGCGGCGTGGAGCTTGTCTATAATGGCTCCCTCATGATTGGACTGGAATATCTCGCACTCCAGCCCCTGTTCCTTTGCACGGTCGATTATATTGCTGTTGAGAGCGTCGATGGTCAGGTTTCCGTAGACTCCCGGCTCGCGCTCTCCCAGCAGATTGAGGTTGGGACCGTGTATAACAAGTATCTTCTTTACCATATTTACTCCTTTGCAAGTTCAACAAATTTCTTCGGCAGGAAGGGCTTTTCCAGCACCCTCTTGAACCTTATGAACCTCTTGCTCTTTGGTTCAAGCTCCATTGGCTCAACATAGAGCATGGTCACGCCCGATATGTTGGCTCCCCATACGTCCGTGAAGAGCTGGTCCCCCACTGCGGCGGTCTCAGAGGCTTTCAGCCCCATCTTCTTCATAGCCGCCTTGTAGCCCTTTCTCAGGGGCTTTCCGCTGTCGCTGACGAAATCAAGTCCCAGCGGATCGGCAAAGGGCCTCACGCGCTCGGGGTGGTTGTTTGAGACTATTATGAGTCTTATCCCCTCGTCTCTCATGCTGTCAAGCCACTCCCTTATACCCTCGGCAGGGACGGGATTGTCATGGGTGGTAAGGGTATTGTCCACGTCAAGGATAAGCCCCTTTATACCGTGCTTCTTCAGAAAGGCGGGACTGATATCCACCGTTCTTCTGAAGGCGAAATCCACGTCGGTCCCTGTAATTTTATGTATAAGGCCCAAGTTATTTGTCAACTCCGTTCATACAAATGAAAAAGCGAGCCTAAGCCCGCTTTTATCAACATTAATCATTATCGCAAGATCAATACTTACGCTTACGAGCTGCCTCAGACTTCTTCTTACGCTTTACCGAAGGCTTCTCGTAGTGCTCTCTCTTACGAACCTCAGCAATTACGCCGTCCTTTGCACATGATCTCTTAAATCTCTTAAGAGCTGTGTCTAAAGACTCGTTTTTGCCAACACGAACTTCTGCCACTAAATTTCCCTCCCTTGTTCAGAGGTTGCTCGGAGCTCGGCTCCGTAGCTCTATACTAATCACCCTTGCGGGTGTCAGTCAGCATATACCCCAATAAATAGCAGATATACTATAATTAGTCATAAAGAATATACTATAAGTTTACCATATTTTCGGACGATTGTCAAGCTTTTTTTTCGCCCGAAAAAAATTCGTTATTTTGCAACAATATTAACAAGTTTATTTGGTACATATATCTGTTTCAGGATATTCTTACCGTCTGTTGCTTCCTTTACCTTCTCGTCTGCAAGTGCCAGAGCGATAACGGAATCCTTATCGGCGTCAACTGCGATATTCAGCTTTGCCTTCAGCTTTCCGTTTACCTGTACAACTATCTCGATGGTGTCGTCCTTGCAGAGTGCCTCGTCATAGCTTACCCAGCCCTGCTCGCTGAGAACTGTGCCGAATACTCTGTTGTAGATCTCCTCGGAGATGTGAGGCGCAAATGGATAGAGCAGTGTGCAGAATGTACCCAGCTCTGCCTTGTTTATGGAGCCTGCGTTGTATATATCGTTGATGAGGGTCATGAGGGCTGCGATAGCTGTGTTGAACTTCATAGCCTCAATGTCCTCTGTTACCTTCTTGATGGTCTTGTGGAAGTTGGAACGGAGTCCCTCTGTGTACTCGGTGCCGTCTGTGAGCATATCCTGAAGTGACCATACTCTGTCAACAAATCTCTTGCAGCCCTTGATGCTGGATTCGCTCCACGGTGCTGCCTTCTCGTAGTCGCCCATGAAGAGTACATACAGTCTCAGTACGTCTGCGCCGTACTCTGCAACTACATCGTTGGGGTCGATAACATTGCCCCTTGACTTGGACATCTTCTCGCCGTCGGGTCCGAGGATAAGTCCCTGTGCGGTACGCTTTGCATAAGGCTCTGCGGTGGGTACCAGTCCCAGATCGTAGAGGAACTTATGCCAGAAACGGCTGTAAATCATATGTCTTGTAACGTGCTCCATGCCGCCGTTGTACCAGTCAACGGGCATCCAGTACTTCAGTGCCTCCTGTGATGCGAACTCATTGTCGTTCTTGGGGTCGCAGTAACGGAGGAAGTACCATGATGAACCTGCCCACTGAGGCATCGTATCGGTCTCGCGGCGTGCGTCCCTGCCGCACTTGGGGCACTTGCACTTTACGAAGCTGTCTATCTTTGCAAGAGGGCTCTCACCGTCTGTACCGGGCTCGAAGTTCTCTACCTCGGGCAGTCTCAGAGGAAGCTCCTCATATGGAACGGCTACCATTCCGCAGGTGTCACAGTGTACTATCGGGATGGGCTCGCCCCAGTATCTCTGGCGGTTGAATGCCCAGTCCTTCATCTTGTACTGTACGCCCTTTTCGCCGCAGCCAAGCTTTTCAAGTATCTCAAGAGCCTTGTTGATGGCGTCCTTCTTGTTGGAAAGTCCGTTGAGCTCGCCTGAGTTCACAAGCTCACCCTCGCCTGTGTAGGCTTCCTTGGTGATGTCACCGCCCTTGATGACCTCGATGATATCTATGCCGAACTTCTTTGCGAAGTCATAGTCTCTTGTATCATGTGCGGGAACTGCCATGATAGCACCTGTGCCGTAGCCCATCATTACATAGTCGGATATGTAGATAGGTATCTCCTTGCCTGTGATGGGGTTGATGGCTGTCAGTCCCTCTATCTTCACGCCTGTCTTGTCCTTGACAAGCTGTGTTCTCTCAAACTCGCTCTTCTTTGCACACTCTGCCTTGTAATCGTCCAGTGCTGCGATGTTTGCGATGCTGTCGCGGTACTTCTGGATAATGGGGTGCTCTGGCGCGATTACCATGAAGGTAACTCCGTAGAGTGTGTCGGGACGGGTGGTGTAGATGCGGAGCTTCTCGTCCTGCTCCTTTATCTTGAAATCAACGAATGCGCCTGTGGACTTTCCTATCCAGTTCTGCTGCTGGAGCTTTACGTTGGGCAGGTAGTCAACAGTCTCAAGTCCCTCAAGGAGCTTGTCGGCGTACTCTGTGATGCGGAGGTACCATACCTCCTTGGTCTTCTGAATGATATCGCTGTGGCATACGTCGCACTTGCCGCCCTGTGAGTCCTCGTTGGAAAGAACTACCTTACAGCTGGGGCAGTAGTTTACTGAGGTCTTGTCACGGAATACAAGCCCCTTCTCGAACATCTTCAGGAATATCCACTGTGTCCACTTGTAGTAGCTCTCATCTGTTGTGTCAACTACTCTGGACCAGTCAAAGGAAAAACCTACTGTGCGGAGCTGATTTGTGAACTTCTCGATGTTTCTGTCGGTAACTATTCTGGGGTGGATGTTCTCCTTGATAGCTGTATTCTCCGTGGGGAGACCGTAGGCGTCAAAGCCTATGGGGAAAAGTACGTTGTAGCCCTCAAGACGGCGCTTGCGGCTTACTACCTCAAGTCCCGAATATGCCTTGATGTGGCCTACGTGCATTCCGTGTCCCGAAGGATAGGGAAACTCTACCAGCGCATAGAACTTCTTCTTGCTGTGGTCATCTGACGCCTTGAAGGTATCATGCTCGTCCCAGTATTTCTGCCATTTGGCTTCAACAGATGAGAAATCATATCTGCTCATTGTAATATCATTCCTTTATTATTAATTATTATTCCATGGTTTTGTGTAATGCTCCCCTACGTCCTTGTGGAAGCATAAAAGCGCGGCACAGCATATGTCTGCGGCTCCCTCAAGGAGATATATCCAGTTGGAGCCTATATCGGCTATATTCTGTGGGAAGTATATTATTGCTATGAAGGCAAGAAGTCCTGCCAGTGCATAGTTCACATACCTGCGCCACAGGAAAAAGGCTGCCGCTTCAAGTATGGCGATGACCAGAGTCGTCACGGAGATATGTCCGCTGAGCGCCATGTTCAGCAGGCACTTCGCAACTACATACACCGCCATTACAACGATGAGCGTACCGCCTGTTTTGTTTTTGAATGTCAACCTTCATTCTCCTTTACAAGAAGGCTGCTTATGTCTACCTGCTCGCCGTCTGCCCAGAGTCCCTCAAGCTTGTAGAAGTTTCTGGTGTCCTTGTAGAATACATGGACGATTATATCGGCATAGTCGAGGATTATCCATGTGTTGCCCGTATCTGCCTCACGGCGCTGGGGCTCGATGCCCTTCTGTGAAAGTACGAACTCCACCTCGTCCGCAAGTGTTCTCGCGTGGGTGTTGCTGGTACCGTTTACTATTACGAAATAGTCCGCAAGTATAGTGAGGTCGGCTATCTTTATAGCCTGAATGTCCTCGCCTCTCTTGCTGTCAAGTGTCTTTACTATAAGCTCGAGCTTTTCCTGCTCTGTCATCTGCTTCACCTTTCTTTCATTAGTTGTAATCCGAAGCTCTCGGCGGTTCAGTTGCCTTTTCAAGGTCCTTGAAGGTTATTCCCGTATCGTCATAGAGCTCGTACTGATATTCGTATTCGCTTACAAATTCCATTATATTGCTCTCGGAGAGCAGCATGGGGCGCTGGTAGGGACGGAATGACTCGTTGAGCATATCCACTGTCGCCCTCTTGTGGATGGAGTAGATGCTGTACTCGTTTCCGTCGGAGCCGATGTATGCCGCATCCTCTCCCGGTACCATGTTGACTGACACGTTGTCCATGGATAGTATTGAGCCGAAGTCAGCAAGCTTGCTGAGGTCCTCCACGCTCATGTTGGTGGCTATCCACTTGTTCTTGTATATGGTGTTGAGGTAGCTGTAAAGCTTCATCCTGCCCTCGTCCTTGACGATGCTGAGTATCTTCTGCATTGCAGCTGCCATAAAGCGGCGCTGGTTCTGTACTCGTCCGATATCGCCCTGAAGCCAGTCATGACGGAAACGCACGAACCACTCTGCCTGCTCGCCTGTGAGAACTACGTTCTCGCCTGCGGGGATAATCTTGTCTGCCTCGTATACTATCTCGTTGTCGATGTTCATGGGTATTCCGCCCACAAGGTCAACGATGTCAACTATATCAAAACAGGTGGTAGTGATATATGCGTCTATGGGTATGCCGAAGTTGTCCTGAACGCAGTTTACCACACGCTGTATCTTGCTGGATTCCTGATCCCATGCGTAATAGTACACGCTGTTGATCTTGGCGGTGGGATTGCTGGTATAATTCGGTACCGCGCAGTCTCTGGGTACCTGAAGGATGTGAAGCTTTCCGCCTGCGATGTCGAACTGGCATATCCAGATAACGTCAGTAAGCTCCTGATCCTCGTCAAATCCGAGGAAGAGCACGGTGTACTGTCCCTCGATGAGCTGTGGAAGATCAAGTCCGTCGGTGAAGTCCTCTGTTACGATGTCGGGATCGACGCTGAAATCGATCTGGGGCTTCTCAAGCTCGCCCTCAAGGTCAACAGTGGGCTGCCAGCGCTTGAAATATGTGATTATGGACACTCGCTCGTCGGGCTGTCCGCTCTTTTTGTACCATAGTATGGGCATATTCAGGAAGAGCGTGATGATCGCTGCTATACTGAGCAGCACTGCTGTCAGCTTTATCAGAGCGTCCTTTTTGCTCTTCTTTTTCTTCTTTTTGCCCGAACCCTTTTCGGACTCGTCATAATCATAGTCGTAGTCATCGTCGTATACTGCCGACTCGACTACGTCATCTGCCCTGCCCTTTTCGTGCATCCCGTGATAGACCTGCTGCGGAGCTCTCTCCTGCGGCCTCTCCTCGCCCTCAATGGCGATGTCTATCTGCGGTGCCTCATGGAGCCCGTGGTATACAGGCTCGGCAGGCTTTGGACTGTTATCTATCCTTTTAAGCTTCCTCAGCGGTTTCATCTGCCTCGGAGCGTTGTCTGCTGTGGTTTTTAACTCCTCGTTAAGTTCTTCTCGGTTCATTAGAGTCCTCTTTTCAAATTTCCATCATTTTTTATCTTAAACGGAAAGCCGTGTGTAAAAATTATACCCCTCGGCGGTGCAGATCGGTATGACTCCGCCTTTTTTTATCACGGACTTCATTGAAAATGCAAATGCCTCGCGCATTGCTGCATTGAGATCGGTATAGGCAAGCTTACGCATCTTGTCTACATCCTTGTAATCCCTTTCCGCAGAAATGAGATCGCCCATATAGACTATCTCTTCAAGTCGGGACATTCCTGCTCTGCCCACTGTATGAAATCTTATGGAGTTTAGGATGTCTATATCCTCCACTCCGAACTCTTTTTTTACGAAATATGCGCCTGCGATGCCATGCCACAGTGAACGAGTGTCAAGCTCCTCGCGGCACACGGTGTAGCCGCTCTCAAGAACGAGAGCCTTCTGCTCATCGTCGGGCAGCTCCTTGCAGATATCGTGGAGAAGTCCTGCAAAATACGCCTTGTCAGGGTCTTCACCGTACTTTTCCGCAAGCTTCCTGCACTCTGCTGCCACATTCAGGGAATGGTTATAGCGCTTTGATGACAGGTGCGCTTTCAGGTATTTCTTCTTATCGTCAGGGTTATACTGCAAATCGCCTTCACCTCTTACCGAATATAATCCCTTCAATCTTATATATTGTACTACATTTTCGTCAAGATAGCAAGTGAAATCCTTATTTTTTGCAATTTTTTTTCGCACCTCTGTACTGGATATGACTGTGGGAGCTGCGTCTGATACCAGCACCCTGCCGAATTTTCCGAGCTCCTCAGCTTTTTTCTTCAGAGCAGGCAGATCTCCATTTTCACGAGAAACTACGCACAGGGTCACGTTTGAGAGTATGTCCTCATAGCGGAACCATGTGTCAAAGCTCATGAGCATATCGCTGCCCACAAGGAGGAAAAGCTCGTCATCGGGATAGGTCTCGCGGAAATGCTCCACGGTATATATAGTATAGCTCACACGGTCGCTTTTTATTTCGTAGTCGCTGACGAAAAGATGGTCGTTGCCCTCGCAGGCAAGCCTCAGCATCTCAAGTCTGTCCTCGTCAGGTGCGTACTCAGCACTGGAGCGGTGGGGTGATATCTTTGAAGGCAGGAGAAACAGCCTGTCAAGACCGAACCCTTTAACGGCAGTTTCCGCAAGATGAATATGTCCGTTGTGGACGGGATTGAAGCTTCCGCCATATATGCCTGTCTTCATTATGCACCTCCTGTTATTTCCACGGACGTTTGCTCTCTGTCCAGCCCTTTGCCTTCCAGTAGTCCATGTCTGCCTTGTTCCAGCCGTTGCGCTGCATAAGGCTCATTATCTTGAAAAATCCTCTTGTTTTCAGCGGTACGGGTACATTTCCCTGCCGCTTCAGTATCCTTTTGGCGATACTGTCCGCCTTTTTGCTGATGCTTTCCTTTACCTCGGGCTTTACGCTTTCCCAGTCCGCCGCCGCAACAGGTCTGCCCAGCTTGTAGGTCTGCGGTATGCCCCAGAAGAAGCAGCTGTCTGCCATATCCTTCATGGCGGACTTCACCCCTGCTCCCGCAGCTGTGGATACTACCACCGCCTGCTTGCGGAACATCTTCTCCTCGGGACGGTGTGCCATCCAGCGCCAGCCGTAATGGTCCAGCAGCGCCTTCATCTGTCCCGTGCAGTGATAAACGTACACGGGGGATGTGAGTATCAGTACATTGGCGGCATCTATAAGCTCCGTTATAGGTCTAAGCTTTCCGTAGTGGGGACAGGTGTCCTCGCCCTTGGTGAAGCAATTTGTGCAGCCGCAGCAGAACTCGTCAAAGTCCTGCGGCAGAAACACCTCATCTATGTCCCCGGGCTTTGCCAGCTTTTCGGCTGTCATGCGTCCGATACTGTAGCTGGAGCCCCTATGAGCGGTGCCGCTTATTATCAATACCCTCATGACTTACTTTGCCTTGGGGATGTTCTCGATAACGGGGTCCTTCTCGTTGCGCTTGAAAAGCACGAACTTATTGCCGATGACCTGCACTACGTCTGCGCCTGTCTGCTCGGCGATGGCGTCAGCGGCTTCCCTTGCTGTCCAGCCCGAATTGTCAAGGACTCTCAGCTTTATGAGCTCGCGTTTTTTCAGTGCGGCTGATATGTCATTGCACATTGCCTCTGTAACGCCGCCCTTGCCTATCTGGTATATGGTCTCATATGTGGATGCGATACCGCGCAGGTACGCTCTCTGCTTGCTTGTAAGCATATTATTCACCGTATCTTTCCTTCAGGTACTTGTACAGCTCCCTGAGAGCCGAACCTCTGTGACTTATTGCGTTCTTTTCCTCTGCGGTCAGCTCCGCCATCGTCCTGTCTCCTACCATGAACACCGGGTCGTAGCCAAAGCCGTTGGTGCCGCGCTGCTCATAGCCTATACTGCCGCTGCACCTGCCGCTTACACCGTAATTCTCACCGTTTTCATCAATAAATGCGATGGAGCACACGAAAGCTGCTCCCCTTTTGTCTGTGGGGACGTCCTTCATTTCATCAAGGAGCTTTGCACAGTGCTGTCCCTCGGGAGCGTATCTTGCAGAGTATACTCCCGGTCTGCCGTCCATGGCGTCTACGCAGAGACCGCTGTCGTCGGCTACTGTGGGGAGCTTTACCGCTTCATAGACCGCTCTTGCCTTGATAAGGGCATTTTCCGCAAATGTGGCGCCGTTTTCCTCGGGGTCGCAGTTTGCTCCTGCCTCGCGCTGTGACAGCACCTCTATGCCCAGAGGTGAGAGTATCTCCCTCGCCTCGCGGAGCTTGTTTGCGTTGTTTGTAGCCATTACCAGCTGCTTAATCATTGTCCTTACCTCCGAACAGTCTGCTGAAGAAGCCGCGCTTTTTCTTCTTCTCGGGCTCAGGTGCGGTAGCTTCTTCCTCCTCGTCCTCGGCTTCATCCTCGTCCTCTGCGCCCTCCTCGGCTTCTTCCTCTGTATCCTCGGTCAGCTCGTCAGCTTCGTCAGACTCGTCGTCTTCATCATCAGCTTCATCCTCTGTCTCGGACTCGTCCTCAGTCTCGTCTTCGTCCTCATCAGGCTCCTCATAGGCTTCCTCGGTGTCATCCTCGTCCTCATCATCGGACTCCTCGTCATCATAGGGAATGAATGCGCCGTACTCGTTGTAGTAGCCCTGAACGCCGTCCACCTCAACGATATCGGTGTCCTCATCGTCCTCGGTGTACTCCTCGGCTGCCTCCTCTGTATCCTCGTCCTCATCGTCAAGAGCTTCAAGCTGCTCGGGTGAGGCAAAGAGGGCGTCAACAAACATATTGCTGTCAAAGGGCTGGAGGTCGTCTATCTTCTCGCCTACGCCTATGAGCTTTACGGGTATGCCAAGCTCATTCTTTATGGAGATAACGATACCGCCCTTTGCCGTGCCGTCAAGCTTTGTGAGCACTATTCCCGTGATGGGTGCGGTCTCGCTGAACAGCTTCGCCTGATTTACTGCGTTCTGTCCTGTGGTGGCGTCAAGCACAAGAAGTATCTCCCTTGAACAGTCACCTGCCTTGTTGTCGATGATACGGTTTATCTTCTTCAGCTCCTCCATAAGGTTCTTCTTATTGTGAAGCCTTCCTGCCGTATCTATTACCACTACGTCGCACTCTCTTGCCTTTGCGGCTTCAAGGGCGTCATATACTACGGCTCCCGGGTCGGAGCCTTCGGCGTGCTTTACTATGTCAACGCCTGCACGCTGTGTCCACACCTCAAGCTGATCGATAGCTGCCGCACGGAATGTATCCGCTGCCGCTACGAGGACCTTCTTGCCCTCCTGTTTGAACTGGTGGCAGAGCTTGCCTATGGTTGTGGTCTTGCCTGCGCCGTTTACGCCGATGACCATTATTACAGCGGGGGATACGGAAAGGTCCAGACCTGTGTCGTTGCCCATTATCTCCGCGATAACTTCATGGATAAGTCCCATTATCTCCTTGGGGTCAGTGATGCCGCGCTCCTTTATCTTCTTGCGGAGCCTGTCGCATATCTCCTCGGAGGTCTCAACTCCGATATCGCTCATTATCATCTGCTCCTCGAGCTGGTCGAAAAGCTCCTCGTCGATAACGGTAAAAGAGTTGAGTACTCTCTGGATACCGCCGAAAAGGAAATCCTTGGTCTTTCTCAGACCGCTGGCAATTTTAGAAAAAAGTCCCATTATATCCTCCAAACATGGTCTATTAATCATATCGCAGCGACATTGTCATCTGTGACAAAAATTATTGAATATCTGCTACGTCCTCCTGAAAATCCACCTGCTCCATCTTCAGAAGCTTGGATATTCCGTCCTCCTGCATGGTGACGCCGTAGAGCACATTTGCCTCCTCCATGGCGCTTCGTCTGTGTGTTACCAGTACGAACTGGGTCGTATCCGTGAATTTTTTGAGGTACTGTGCGTACTTCCTTACGTTTACCTCGTCAAGAGCCGCGTCTATCTCGTCAAGTATACAGAAGGGCGCGGGTCTCAGCTTCAGTATGGCAAAATAAATCGCTATGGCTACGAAGGACTGCTCGCCTCCCGACAGTGATATCAGGTTCTTGATGACCTTTCCGGGAGGGGCTACGCTTATCTCGATGCCCGACTCCAGTACGTTCTCGGGGTCGCTGAGTATGAGCTCCGCCTTTCCGCCGCCGAACAGCTCCACAAAGATGCTCTTGAAGTTTGAGTTGATTATGGCAAAGCTCTCTGAGAATATCCTGCACATCTCTGCGGTCAGGTCCGTGATTATCTTCTCCAGCTCTGCCTTGGACTTCTGGATGTCCGCTATCTGCTCGGACATGAAACGGTATCTCTCCGATACCTCCTTGTACTCCTCGATAGCGTCTACGTTTACGCTTCCCAGTGCGCGTATCTTGTTCTTGATAGTGGTCAGCTCCGCCTGTGCAGCCATCATGTCGTCTATCTTCTCGGCTATCTGTACAGCCTCTGAGCGTGTCAGCTCGTAGACCTCCATGAGCTGCCTGATGATGTTGTCGGTGTCGCGGCAGACTGTCTCTCTGCGCTCCTCAAGTCGGGTTATCTCTGCGGAGAGCTTCTCCTTGGAGCCGTTTATCGCCTTGAGACCGTTCTGCATCTCGTTGACCAGTCGGTTCTGCTCGGTGTGGGTAGTGTGACAGCGCTGTATCTCCTCGTTGTATGAGGCGGTGTTGTCCTTGAAGTCCGCCAGCTTCTGCTTCAGCTCCGCTATCTCGGTCTCCTTCTGCGCTATTATCTCCCTCTGACGGAAGATCTCCTCCTCGAACTGGTGGGCGCCGTATTTCAGCTCCTCCTCACGCCTGTCTATGCGTGAGATCTCAAGCTCCTGCGCCTGTAAGTCCTTGGCAAGCTCCATGCCCTTTATCTTCAGCTCGGACAGCCTGTCGGACAGCTCCTCACGCTGAAGTCTCAGCTTTTCGCGGATATCCTGTCCCTGTGCCAGCTTCTCCTCGGCTGACTTTATCTCCGCTTCCGTGTCGGCAAGTGCCTTCTCGGAGTCGGCGATGCTCTGCTTTGCAGCCTCTATACGCTGCTCCGTCTCTGCGGTTACTCTGTCGGAGTCCGCAGACTGTGTGCGGAGCTGCTCTGCCAATGAGATGACGCTGGTGAGCTCGGCGCCTATGCGGACTCTCTCAGCCTCGCACTGTGCCTGCTCCTCCTTGGCTGCCTCGGTATCGTAGCGGAGCTTCTCCGACTCTGCACGGAGCTTCTCTGCCTTCTCACGAAGGGTGTCCCTCTCGGCAGCAAGCTTCTCTATCTCGGCGTCAAGTGTGTCTATCTCGTTCTTTCGGGTGATAATACCTCCCGAGCGCTGTGCGGAGCCTCCCGTGAAGGAACCTCCCGCATTGATGACCTGTCCGTCGAGGGTGACTATCCTGAACTTATAGCCGTACTTCTTGGCGATAAGGGTGGCGGTGTCGATGTCCTCGGCTATGACTATACGTCCCAGCAGCGACGCTATTATGCCGCTGAACTTAGGGTCGTAGGTAACTATCTTGTTGGCATTCGCCACAAAGCCCTCGCAGTTTTCCAGTCCCTGCTCCCTGAGCTCGTAGACCTTGACTGAGGTGATGGGCAGGAATGTGGCGCGTCCGCCCTTCTGCTCCTTCAAGAAGCGGATACAGCGCTTTGCGATGTCCTCGTTTTCAACGATGATATTCTGCATTGCGCCGCCAAGTGCAGTCTCTATGGCTACGGCGTACTGCGGCTCAACGCCTATATTCTGAGCGACTGTGCCGAACACTCCGCCTATTCTTCCCTGCTTGGAAGCCTTCAGCACCTGCTTTACGCTGCCTGCGAAGCCTTCCATGTTGTTCTCAAGGTCGGTGAGTATCTTCCTTCGCTGCTGCTTGTCCTTCAGGCCGTACAGCGCGCGCTCAAAGTCGTTTTTCGCCTGCTCAAAGCCGTCGCGGCGTGACTTGTACAGCCTTTCCAGTCCGCTGAGCTTGTTGCGCAGCTCCTCTGCCCTTGCGGCGTTCTTCTCGCTCCGGGCAGTAAGGTCTGCTCTGTGTCCCTCGTACTCCTCGATGCGCTTCACAAGTGTGCCGCTGTTTTCGCGGAGCTCGGCAAGCCTTGCGGTCTGCTCCTCTATCATGGACTTTGAGGACTCGATGTTGAAGCGATGCTCGCTCTGTCTGATGTACAAGCCGTTTATCTCGCTGCCTGCCTTGTCAACGGAGTCGCCCAGCTTCGTGCTCTCGCTCTCAGCCTTCTCGAAGCTCTCCTCTGCTGCCTTTATCTCGGCTTCCAGAGCCTTCTTCTGCTCCTCCAGCTTTTCAAGTCCCTCAAGAGCTGCCTTGCGCTCCTGCTCGAGAGCCTTCTTCGCCTCCTCGGAGCTGTCGATGTTCTTCTGGGCTGCCTCAACTGCCTCGTTGCAGTGTTTTATATCGTTCTCGAGAACGGCGATTCCCGACTTCATCCCGGAAGCGGTCTGCTCCTCCTCCAGCATCTTGCGGCGAAGCTCATCGGCGCGCATGGTGCTCTCCTGCATCTTCCTGATGCCATCGGCTATTTTCTGCTCCTCGCGCTGTATGTCGTTCTCGATGTTCTCGTATTCGTTCTTGCTGACAAGTATCTTGCTCTCAAGCTCGTCAAGCTTAATCTTCATCTCGTCAAGTCGGCTGACCCAGACGGATATCTCCAGACGCTTGCGCTCCTCCGCCAGCTTGATGAACTTCTCCGCCTTCTGGGACTGTATCCTCAGAGGCTCTACTCTGCCCTCCAGCTCGGTGAGTATGTCTGTGAGCCTGAGCAGGTTCTCCTGTGCGGCGGTGAGCTTTCGCTCCGCTTCAAGCTTCTTGTAGCGGAACTTGGATATTCCTGCCGCCTCCTCGAAGATGTCGCGGCGCTCGGAGCTCTTGGCTCCTACTATCTCTGCGATACGTCCCTGTCCGATTATGGAGTAGCCGTCGCGTCCAAGACCTGTGTCCATGAACAGCTCGTTGATGTCCTTCAGTCGGCAGGGCTTGCCGTTTATGAGGTACTCGCTCTCGCCGCTCCTGTACAGCTTACGTGTTATGCCGACCTCGTCCCCCATGTCGGGAAGGGTCTTGTCGGAGTTGTCTATATTCAGCGTTACCTGCGCAAAGCCCATAGGCTTCCTTGCCACGGTACCCGAGAAGATTACGTCCTCCATCTTGTTTCCTCTGAGTGTCTTGGTGGACTGCTCACCCAGTACCCAGCGCACAGAGTCGCCGATATTGCTCTTGCCGCTACCGTTCGGTCCCACGACTGCGGTAAGTCCCTTGTCAAAGGTAAGGCTTATCTTGTCGGGAAATGACTTGAATCCCTGTATTTCCAGTGATTTAAGATACACCCGCTCACCTCCTCAGCTTACATTCATATATGGGGACGGTCTCGCTGCCGACTATGGTCAAGTCCAGACCGCGCTCCCTGAAAAATTCTATATTCGCTCTTTTTTGTCCCACAGCCTTGCTGATGCATCTGCTGCTGACCTCTGCCGTGACACTGCCGCGGCAGTCCGGCAGCTCCCTCTCTATGGCATGAAGGATACTGCTGCGGTAAATGGCTGCCTCACACAGCTCGCGGAATGCAGGGTGATAGTAGCCTGCCACCATGTCCTGCTCCACAAATTCGCTGGCGTGAAGTCCGCATTTTATTATCCTTATCCCCCTGTCAGTGAAAAGCTTCATTATGTCCGCACAGACCTCCACCATTTCATCAAAGGGTGCAGGGCTGTACTCGCCCGACAGATAAAGCTGTCCCAGACGGGTGCCCCTCAGCACTACCACAGGGTATATCCTGACAGTATCGGGGGCAAGGTCTGCTATTCTCTTTGCCGTGTCCATGTCATCCGCAAGGCTGCTCTTGTAGAGCCCTGTCATCATCTGTAAGCCCAGCTCAAAGCCATATTCCTTTATAAGTCGGCTGGCATTCACCACGTCCTGTGCGGTGTGTCCGCGCTCGTTGGCGGCAAGCACCTCGTCCTTCATGGACTGGGCTCCCAGCTCTATGGCGGTGACTCCGAAGCCTTTCAGCAGCTCCAGCACCTCCGCGTTTATGCAGTCGGGACGGGTGGAGCAACGTATGCCCCTGAATCTCCCCTCGCCTACATATTCATGCGCCGCCTCAAGGAGTTCCAGCATATAATCACGGGGGATAGCCGTAAAGCTGCCGCCGAAAAATGCTATCTCAGTGTTCTCGGGCGAGCTTACCTCCCTCAGCGCCTGCTCGCAGACCTCCCTGACATCTCTGCCATGGGGAAGGCTCTGCGCTCCGCTAATGGTGCGCTGGTCGCAGAAGCTGCACTTATGAGGACAGCCCACATGAGGCACAAAAACAGAGATGTTACTGTGCTTCATAGCCCATGAGCTCCAGCGCTTCCTTTGCAGCAAGCTGCTCGGCTTCCTTCTTGCTCTTTCCGCTGCCTTTGCCGATGACCTGATCGTTAAGGCACACCTCAACTACGAAGCGCTTGTTGTGGTCGGGGCCCTCCTCACCGATGAGAACGTATTCCACCTTCTCCTCGGGATTTTTCTGGACGACCTCCTGAAGCACTGTCTTGAAGTCGTTGAATACGGGCTTCTTTGCATGGCGTATATCCTTTGGCATGAAGCGCAGGATGTGCTTCGATACGGGCTCCATTCCGCCGTCAAGATATATGGCGGCGATGACTGCCTCAAAGGCGTCCGCAAGTATGGAAGGGCGCTCCCTTCCGCCTGTGTTCTCCTCGCCCTTGCCCAGCAGCAGGAAATCTCCCAGATTTATCTGCTTTGCAAAAACGTGAAGTGACTTCTCGCATACCAGCGATGCTCTCATCTTTGTCAGCTCGCCCTCTGCTACGTTCAGATTCTTGTAGAGAAAGTCCGATACCACTATGGACAGCACGCTGTCACCAAGGAACTCCAGACGCTCATTGCTGCCGTTGGGGTGCTTTTTCTCGTTTGCATAGGACGAATGAGAAAGAGCCTGCCTGAGCAGCTGTATATTATTGAACTTATATCCCAATATATCTTCAAATCTCGAAAGATCTTCCATATTATCACTCCTTGTCTGCGGCTGACATACGAGCTACATAGCTCTCCGTCACGCCTGCGACATTGCCCTCCACGCACTTCTTTGCCTGTCTTACGGCGTTGAAGAATGCTGTTCCGTCAGAGCTTCCGTGAGCCTTTATGACGGGCTTTCTTACACCGAGAAGGGCTGAGCCGCCTACCTCTTTATAGTCCATCTGTTTTCTGAATGCCTTTATCTTACCGAGGGAGAATATGGCTCCCAGCTTGCCTGCTCCCGAGAATATCCACTTTACCTTCTTGGCAAAGAAGCTTCCCATTCCCTCATAGAGCTTCAGGACGATATTGCCCGTAAATCCGTCGGTGACAACTACCTGCACCTCACCCTTGGGCAGGTCTCTCGCTTCGATATTTCCTGCGAAGTTGAGCCCCGACTTCTCCAGCAGCTTGTAAGCCTCTATCTCAAGCTCTCTGCCTTTAGTCTCCTCGGAGCCTATGTTGAGCAGTCCCACCTTGGGAGACTTCACGCCCATGACCTTTTCCATGTAGGCGCTTCCCATAACGGCAAACTGCACCAGCATTTCGGGTCTGCACTCTGTATTTGCCCCTGCGTCGAGAAGTATGAAGCTTCCCTTATCACCGGGGAGTATGGGTGACGGCGCTATCCTTTTGATGCCTTTGATACGCTTGACGATGAAGGTGGCTCCCATGACAAGTGCTCCCGTGCTTCCTGCCGATACAAAGGCATCGCCCTTGCCCTCTGAAAGCAGGTTGAGTCCCAGAGCCATTGAAGAATTCTTGCCTGACTTCATTATCTCCTTCGGTTCCTCATGTATATCAAAAACATCATCCGTGTGGACTATCTCTATGCCGCTGAGGCTGAGACCGTTTTCCGCCGCACACTTCTTTATCTTTTCCTCGCTGCCTGTGAGTATGATGCTCACGCCAAGCTCGCGGACCGCTCTCTCGCAGCCCTTTATTACCTCCAGAGGAGCGTTATCTCCTCCGAAGGCGTCAACTATTATCTTAGAAGCCAATTCTCTCAAGCTCTCCTCTCAGCGAATTAACGGCACGTTCTGCATATGCGCCGTAGCGCTCCTTCTTGTCTTTTATCCTTACGCCGATATCGGGAAGTATACCCATATTCGCCCCCATTGGCTGAAAGCTGCCGCTGTTGAAGGGGTCACTGATATAATGGGAAAGGGCTCCCGTCATGGTGTCAAGTGGAAGCTTTAAGGGCTCAAGTCCCTTTATCCTGCGGGATACCGCGATACCTGCTATGAGTCCGCTTGCAGCGCTTTCCATATAGCCCTCTACTCCCGTTATCTGCCCTGCAAAGGATATTTCGGGGCGGCTCCTCATGGAGAAGTCCGCGCTGAGCAGCTCGGGGCTGTTTATAAAGGTGTTTCTGTGCATTACGCCGTAGCGCATGAATTCGGCGTTTTCAAGTCCCGTTATCATGGAGAACACACGCTTCTGCTCGCCGAATTTAAGATTGGTCTGAAATCCAACAAGGTTGAAAAGTGTGCCCTCGCGGTTCTCTTTTCGGAGCTGCACTACTGCATAGGGACGTCTGCCCGTTCTCGGGTCGTCTATGCCCACGGGCTTCATGGGTCCGAAGCGCATGGTGTCCACACCTCTCGATGCCAGCTCCTCGATGGGCATACAGCCCTCGTATACGCTGAATGGGTGGGTCTCGAAGTCCTTGAGCTGCACCTTTTCGGCTCCTATAAGAGCTTCATAAAATGCGAGGTACTCCTCCTTGTTCATGGGACAATTGACGTAATCAGCGTCACCTCTGTCATATCGGGACGCATAGAAGGCTCTTTCCATATCTATGCTCTCCGCAGTCACAATAGGTGCGGCGGCGTCGTAAAAACTGAGTCCCTCGCCGCAGAGCTCCTTTATTATATCCGCCATGGCCCCCTGTGTAAGGGGACCTGTGGCGATTATGGTCTCGCCCTCGGGAAGCTCCGTCACCTCTGTTTCCACCACTTCTATGAGGGGGTGGGACTTTATCTTTTCGGTAACTGCGTCGGAAAAGCGTTCTCTGTCAACTGCAAGTGCGCCGCCTGCCTCCACGGAATTTGCCTTGGCACATGGCACGGTCAGTGAGCCCAGCAGCTCCATCTCGTATTTGAGCAGTCCTGCTGCCGACTCCAGTCTCGCCGCCTTCAGTGAATTGGAGCATACCAGCTCGGCAAATCCGCTGTACTTGTGGGCGGGAGAATATTTCTGCGGCTTCATCTCGTAAAGCCTTACGTTTATACCTGCATCGGCAACTGCCCATGCGGCTTCGCAGCCTGCAAGTCCCGCGCCTATGACATTGACGGTCACGCTCATTTCTTCAGCTCTCTTTCATAGCCGCAGCCCTCGTTCTCGCATACCAGCTTTCCCGATTTTCCGCCCTTCATGAACAGGCTCTTTCCGCACTGAGGACATATCTCCTTTGTGGGGACGTTCCATGTCATGAAGCTGCAGTCCGGGAAGCCCTCACAGCCGTAAAAGCTTCTGCCCTTCTTGGACTTTTTAAGCAGCATTTTCTTTCCGCAGCGCGGACAGTTTCCGTCCGCCTCCGTTACTATCTTCTTTGTGTTCTTGCACTCGGGGAAGCCCGGGCAGGCAAGGAATTTGCCGAACTTGCTGTACTTTATCACCATGTTCCTGCCGCACAGCTCGCATACTACGTCGGTCTCCTCGTCGGGTACCTTCACGCGCTTGCCGTCCATTGCCTCCTCTGCCTTTTTCAGGGTCTGTGAGAAGTCGTCGTAGAACTCGTGAAGTGTGCTTACCCAGTTCTTTTCGCCGTGCTCCACCTCATCGAGATTGTTCTCCATCTCGGCGGTAAACTTGGCGTCAACTATCTTCTTGAAGTGATCCTTCATAAGCTCCGTGATGACCTCGCCAAGATTTGTGGGCTTCAATGCCTTGCCCTCATGCTCAACATAGCGGCGTGAGGTTATGGTGGTTATGGTCGGAGCGTAGGTACTCGGTCTGCCGATGCCGTTCTCCTCAAGCGCCTTGATGAGGGAAGCCTCGGTATATCGCGGAGGGGGCTGTGTGAAGTGCTGGTTGCCCGCAATGGACTTCAGCTTCAGCTTATCCTCTGCTTTCAGCTCGGGAAGCATCTTCTTGGAGCCGTCCTCGGAGTCGCTTGACTCAACGTAAAGTGCCATAAATCCGTCAAACTTAACGGAGTAGCCCGATGCCCTGAATGTGCAGCCCTTTGCCTCGATATCCGCAGATACTGTATCCAGCAGGGCGTTTGCCATCTGGCTGGCGATAAAGCGCTCCCATATGAGCTTGTAAAGCTTGTACTGGTCGGAGCTGAGACTGGACTTTACTCTCTCGGGTGTCAGCTCGGGTGTTGAGGGACGTATTGCTTCATGGGCGTCCTGAGCGTTGCTCTTTGTCTTGAAGTTTCTGGGCTCGGGGGGCAGGTAGTCCTTGCCGTATACCGTTCCGATATAATCAGCGGCAGCCTTCTTCGCCTCGTCGGAGATACGCAGGCTGTCAGTTCTCATGTATGTGATAAGACCCACTGCGCCTACTCCCTGTACGTCAACACCTTCGTAAAGCTCCTGTGCTGCCTTCATGGTGCGCTTTGCACTGAAGCTGAGCTTTCGGGAAGCCTCCTGCTGGAGGGTGGAGGTGATGAAGGGCGGTGCGGGCTGTTTCTTGGTGACCCTTTTCTTTACCGACTTTACTACATACTCGGCATTCTCGAGCCTTGCAAGAAGTCCGTCTGCCTCTGCCTGATTTGGTATCTCAAGCTTTTCGCCGTCTACTGCCACAAGCGCGGCGTCGAACACCTTCCTCGATGAGGGTGCAGTGAACTTGGCGTCTATGGACCAGTACTCCTTGGGAACAAATGCCCTTATCTCGTTCTCGCGGTCAACTACAAGACGTACCGCAACGGACTGCACTCTGCCTGCGGAAAGTCCTCTCTTGACCTTTTTCCACAGGAAAGGACTAAGCTCATAGCCCACAAGTCGGTCAAGTATTCGCCTTGCCTGCTGGGCATTGACCAGATCCACATCTATCTTGTGCGGATTGCTCATTCCGTTCTTTACGCCTGTCTTGGTGATCTCGTTGAAAGCCACTCGGTTGTTCTCGTTCATATCCAGCTTGAGCATCTGCGCGATATGCCACGAAATCGCCTCTCCCTCACGGTCGGGGTCGGTTGCGAGATATACTTTATCGCATTTCTTGGCACGCTTTTTCAGCTCCCTGATAACGTCCTCCTTGCCCTTCATATCTGTGTACTGCGGCTTGAAGTCGTTATCCTTGTCCACGCCCATCTTTGACTTGGGAAGGTCGCGGACATGACCCATGGAGGCTATGACCTCATATCCGGGTCCGAGGTACTTCTGGATAGTTTTTGCCTTTGCAGGCGACTCTACTATGACTAAATCTGACATTGATTTATCCCCTTATCTGATAAGTTCAAACATTTTGCCGGGAAGTGAACGCACTGTCCCGAATATCTCAAGCTCCGTAAGCTCTGTCATAAGCTCGGAGGTATCGAGCCCGAGTCTCTGGGCAAGCTCGTCTGCGTGGAGCGGTCCCTCCGACAGCTCCATTGCAATGCGTCTCTGAGTTTCCGACAGCTCGTCGGAAAGCTCAGGCTGCTCTGTACTCACGGCTGTTTCCTTTTTTACATCATCTATACCGTTCATCGCCCTCATGAAGCTGTTTATCTCATCGGCTGAAGGCTCGCGGCGTTCACCGAACACTTCTGCTCCCCTTCTGACGGCAGAAGTCTCCGCTGAAAGTTTCTTCTTTCCCGTTATGCAGTCCATAACATCGGAGGCGTCGTACATCGGCACTGCTCCGTCACGGAGAAGCTTCACATTGCCTGCAAACTCTCCGCTGAATATGTCCGCAGGAGGCAGACACAGTACCTCACGCCCCTGCCCTGCCGCAAGATTGGCAGTTATGAGTGAGCCGCTCTTGGCTCCTGCCTGAAATACCACCGCAGCCGCTCCCAGCGCCGCAAGTATCCTGTTGCGCTTGGGGAAGTTGGGCGAATTAGGCGGAGTTCCCGGAGGAAACTCAGATATAAATACGCCGCCTGCTGCAAGTATGGTATCTCTGTACTGGAAATTCGGCTTTGGATAGTCCACATCAACACCGCAGCCCATTACGCAGACCGTGGGTCTGCCTATGTCTGCCGCAGCCATATGTGATGCAAGGTCAATACCTACTGCAAAGCCGCTGATTATCACAGCTCCCCTTGCCGAAAGCTCGGAGCATATCTCCTTTGCCGCTTTAAGGCTGTACGGCGTGGCTTTTCTCGTGCCCACGGAGGTCACTGTAAGCTCCGTTTTTAGGCAGGAGATGTTTCCTTTATAATAGAGCAGCGACGGCGGATTGTAGATGTGCTTCAGCTGCTCGGGATAATCGGGGTCTGTAAATGCAACAGCTCCGATACCGCGCTTTGCACAGTTTGCAAGAAATATCTCCGCATTTCGCAGAGGTATGGCGTTGACGTTCTTCCGCTCGCTGTCATTCAGACTGACTATGCCGCTGTCGGAAGTCAGGGAGATGTACGCTTTCTCCGCTGTGCGGAAGAAGCTCATGACCTCCCAGATACGGTGATTGCCCGTTCCGAAGACCATATTCAGCCAGAGCCAGTATTTTGTTTCCTCCATAGTCAGCCCTCCTTTTCGGACTTATCGTTTCAGCTCCCACATGAGTATCCCCGCAGCCATTGCCGCGTTGAGGGAGTTGATGTTTCCGTGCATGGGTATTATGACCCGTCGTGTGCAGCGCTGTCCGATATCCGACGGCAGTCCGTTGCCCTCGTTGCCGATGAACACTGCCTGCGTCCCCGTGAAATCACATTCCGTCACGGGTACCGCGTCCTTGTCGATGACTGCCGCAGATGTGACAGCTCCCTTTCCGTGAAGCTGCTCAAAAAGAGCGTCGGCATCGTTTTCAACGGCTATCGCCATTCTGAACACCGAGCCCATGGTGGAGCGAATCACCTTGGGGCTGTAAAGGTCGCAGCTGCCCGACATTATCACTCCGTCAATGCCCAGTGCGTCCGCGGTCCTTATCATCATGCCCACATTCCCCGGGTCCTGAAGTCCGAACAGCACAAGGTACTTACCATTCTCGCGTACTATGCTCTCCGCTGTCCGCTGAAGGGGTATCCTGCACATGGCAAAGACTCCCTGTGTACTCTCCGTCGAAGCTATCCTGTTTCCAAGCTCATTTGAAATGACAATTGTCCTTGTATCTCTCAAATCAGCCTGTAAAAGCTCCTCGCCCCAGCGCTCTGCCGCCTTCTCGGTCAATATGAGCTGAGTTATGCCGCTGTCCTCTTTAAGAGCGTCCTCCGCTATTCTGAGCCCCTCCAACACGAATAAGCCGTACTGAAGCCTCTCTTTTTTCGATGAGGAAAGCTTCTGATACAGCTTGATGGTGGGATTATCTTTAGAGGTTATAATATTATCCAATACTACACGCACCTCCGTTATAACTTGGTGAGACTTCATGCAGCAGGCGGAGTCTTCCCCCGCCTCCTACAAGAAAACACGCTCTTTATAAAAGGAGCGTGTTTTTAATTGCAATTAAAGAGCAGCCTTTGCCTTGTCAGCGATCGCTGTGAAGCCTGCTGCATCGTTGATAGCGATCTCGCTGAGCATCTTTCTGTTGAGAGAGATACCAGCCTTCTTGCAGCCGTTCATGAATGTTGAGTAGTTCATGCCGTTGAGCTTAGCAGCTGCGGAAATTCTTGTGATCCAGAGCTGTCTGAACTGTCTCTTCTTCTGCTTTCTTCCGATATATGCGTAGTTGCCTGACTTCATTACGGCCTGCTTAGCCATCTTGAAGTGCTTGCTCTTTGCGCCCCAGTAGCCCTTAGCAAGCTTTAAAGTCTTGTTTCTTCTCTTACGAGTCATCATTGCACCTTTAATACGTGCCATAGTCTTTTACCTCCAAAATTAAAATTACGGGAATTGCGCTCAGTACCATGCGGAATAACTTTTCCGCTTCCGATTACATATAAGGAACGAGCTTCTTGATTGTAGGTGCGTTTGTGCAGTCTGCTACACCTGCGTTACGAGCGATTCTCTTGCGCTTAGTATCCTTCTGAGTAAGTCTGTGTCTCTTGTTGGTGTGCTGGTACTTTACCTTACCGCTTCCTGTAATCTTAAAACGCTTCTTAGCGCCCGAGTGAGTTTTAACCTTTACCTTTGCCATTATATGATCCTCCTTACTTAGCGGCCTTGGGCGAAACGAACATTACTATGCTGCGTCCCTCCATCTTAGCCGGCTTATCCACAGTGCCTGCCGCAGAAACTGCTTCCTTGAAGCGATCAAGCAGCTCGCTTCCAAGTTCGGGATGTGCAATAGCTCTCTTACGGAATCTTACTGACACCTTGAGCTTATCGCCGCCCTGTAAAAATTTGACAGCCTGATTTACCTTCGTCTCGAAGTCATGAGTATCTATTGTGGAGAACATTCTGATCTCCTTGATAGCAACGACTTTCTGATTCTTCCTTGCTTCCTTCTCACGCTTAGCCTGCTCAAAGCAATACTTTCCGTAGTCCATGATACGGCACACGGGCGGTGTTGCCTGCGGAGCGATCTTAACGAGATCCAGATCCTTGTCGAAGGCTATCTGCTGAGCCTCTTTGGCGGATAAAACGCCAAGCTTTTTACCGTCAGCGTCGATTACGAGTACTTCCTTGTCTCTTATCTCTTCGTTGATCTGCAGTTCCTGTTTGCTAATAGTCAAGCACCTCCAAGCAATATAATTTAAAAACAAAAATGAGTGCAGAAATTATCCGCACTCACCAATACACACTGAATATATCCCCTGCCGCAAGAACAGCAGGATATCCGATACATATTGACCGTTTCAGCTTAGCCCGACGGTGAGAACGCATAGTTCTGCTTTGTTTACTCAAATATTATACATCACTGTGAGAGATAAGTCAAGAGGGACAGTGAAATTCGTGAAAATGCACAGTTCAGTCGTCTATCAAGCTCTTGATTTTATCCCATATTGCAAATCTTACCTTGTATTTCTTAGGCTTTTTGAGGATATCAAGCTCCTCGTCGTCAAAATACTCCTCCTCAGCCGACTCGTCCTCAGCGACATCTGCCTCCTCGTCCTCGCTGCCGCACGCCGCGGGAATGCACAGCGGCGGATACATGACGCACCACCAGTTGTGTCCCTCCGCCTTTCCTATTTTAATACGGAGCGCTTTGTACTCTCCCGACGGCATGGTGATGTTGCCGTAAACGCGGTCGGTAAAGTCCGTTGTCTCAATCTCCGCAGTAACACTGTCGGTGCAGCCGTTTTCGCGGAGGACGTCCTCGGCAGTATCCTCAATGTCGCCAAGACGCTCCTGCGCTATGGCTTCCGCTTCGGAAAGGTCGGATGCTCCGCTGAAATAGCCACTACGCAGCAGCTCGTCACGGACAAGAAGCTTCAGGCGCTGGTCCTCCTCGCTGTCGGAGTTCGCCAGTATGTGCAGCCGCAGCACCCGTCCGCGGAGCCCGTCCAGCCTGCGCCCGTCCTGTATTATGCTTCCTGCATTTGAAATAAGTATGGTCAGTATAAGACCTGCTGCCATGACAGCCGATGTTGTCCTTTTCAATAGTATCACCTCATCGGCTATCATTGGCAGTTTTTTGCGGTTTATGCAGTCACCAGCGGCTCCTTGCGAAGTATCGCCATGAACTCCTCCCCTGTGATAGTTTCCCTTTCAAGGAGAAAACGGGCTATCTCATGAAGCTTGCCGATATTGTCGGTGAGTATCTGTACTGCCTTGGTATGAGCATTCCTTACGATGCTATTGACCTCATCATCTATCTTTGCCGCTGTTTCCGGAGAGCATATCAGCGAGGCATCTCCGCCGAGGTAGCGGTTGTTCACGGTCTCAAGGGCTATCATGTCAAACTTGCTGCTCATACCGTAACGTGTGACCATGGCGCGGGCAAGCTTTGTCGCCTGCTCGATATCGTTGGAGGCTCCCGAGGTGCAGGTGTTGAAGATAAGCTCCTCTGCCGAACGTCCGCCTGTGAGGGTGGCTATCTTGCTGAGCGCCTCCTCCTTTGACAAAAGGAACTTCTCGTTCTCGTCCACCTGCATGGTGTAGCCGAGAGCTCCCGATGTTCTGGGGATTATGGTTATCTTATGCACGGGCGCGGAGTCCTTCTGCATTGCCGCTACAAGGGCGTGCCCCACCTCGTGATAGGCTATTATCTCCTTTTCCTTCTGGGAGATGACTGCGTTTTTGCGCTGATAGCCTGCGATGACTACCTCAACGCTCTCCTCAAGGTCGGACTGGTTCACGGCGCTCCTGCCATTCCTTACGGCTCTCAGAGCCGCTTCGTTGACAATGTTGGCAAGCTCTGCACCCGATGCTCCTGCGGTTGCTCTCGCTACGGCGTTGAAGTCGATACCGTCAGCAAGCTTTACCTTTTTCGCGTGTACCTTCAGCACTGCCTCTCTGCCGGCAAGATCAGGAAGCTCAACAGGAATGCGCCTGTCAAAACGTCCTGGACGGAGCAGCGCAGGGTCAAGGGACTCGGGTCGGTTGGTGGCGGCAAGGATAACTACGCCCTTTTTGCCGTCAAAGCCGTCCATCTCCGTGAGAAGCTGGTTGAGGGTCTGCTCGCGCTCGTCGTTGCTGCCCATCTGCCCGTCACGCTTCTTGCCTATGGTGTCTATTTCGTCGATAAACACTATGCAGGGAGCCTTTTCCGTCGCCTGACTGAACAGGTCACGGACCTTTGCAGCGCCCATTCCCACAAACATCTCCACGAACTCGGAGCCCGATATAGAGAAAAACGGCACCTCAGCCTCGCCTGCAACTGCCTGTGCAAGCAGGGTCTTTCCCGTACCGGGAGGTCCAACAAGCAGTGCTCCCTTGGGAAGATCTGCACCTATCTCGGCGTACTTGCCCGGATTGTGGAGAAAGTCCACTATCTCAGCCAGCGCTTCCTTGGCTTCGTCCTGTCCTGCTACGTCCGCAAAGGTCTTGCCGGTCTGCGCCTTTACATATATTTTGGCATTGCTCTTGCCAAAGGACATGGCATTGCCAAGTCCGCCCATACGCTTTCCAAGGCTCTTGAAAAGCAGGTTCCAGAGAACAAACAGGAATATCATCGGGATTATCCAGCCAAGCAGGAAGCCTCTGAGAGGGCTCTGCTGCTGAAGCTTGCCTGTGAACTCCACATCTCCGCTCTCGTGGAGCCTCGTCACAAGGTCCGCATCGTCTATGCGTACCGTGGAGTAAGCCTGCTCCCTGCCGTCCTCCTCGACGGTGAAGGTTATCTCGGTATCCTCGATCTGCACCTTTCTGACGCTCCCCTCGTCTATGCAGTCAAGGAAAAAGCTGTAATCAGCGTCCTTTACGGAAGCCTGCGTAAGTCTCGGCATTACAAGCGCGTTGAATATCATCAGCAGCACCAGACATATCACTATGTAGACCACATACTGCTTACGCGGATTTTTTTCTTCATTCATGTGAATTCATCTCCTACATCAAGTATGACAAAATTATAACATAGTCGATGTGAAAATACAACAGGTAAATTGTGAGAGAAATGAAAGTTTCGTGAAAATCCGCAAAGCAAAGCGGCTGCACATTTCTGTACAGCCGCTTTCGGTAAATTATATCAGAGTGTTTTTTTCTTGTGAAGGAGGAAGAGCTGAATCTCCAGCGCATCGTTGCCGGTAAGACCTTGCTCTCCGTCAACATCGCCGTTTATTCTTCCCTGCTCGGTAAGGCAGTTCTCAAATGAGCCGCCTACGCCGTACTTGTTGGGGCTTGCAATCGACTGCATAACAAGGATAGCGTCTGCAAGCTCGACATTGCTGTCACAGTTTGCATCACCGCGTACCACCTTGCCGTCGGGAGCAGTTGCAGTAACGGTAGTTGTTGTTACCTTTGTTGTAGTTGTAGTCGTGGTCGTCTTGGGTGCTGTTGTAGTTGTGGTGGTCTTGTCCTCCTTGGGTGCCGGCTCCGTTCCGTCAGGCTCGATACCGCCTACCAGAACGCCGTCAGCGTAGATACAGATGTGATCTGCTTTTTCCTCCGGAGGATCATCAACTGCGAAGAAATCGCCGCTGTCGCCTATCTTCAGTCCCTCATAGCTCCAGTCATTTGTAGGATCCCAGAAGTCTCCGTAGTACATACCGAGGTCAAACTGGTACTTCTTGCCTGAGTTTGCGATAACGTAGCCGTCCCATGTCACCTCTACATAATATGTATCTGGCACCTTATCATACTTGAAAGGACCTGAGATAACGCCGTCTGCGCCCTCGTCTCCTGCCTCAGTGCTTGACTGATCGTAGAGCTCGCGGACTTCCTTCAGTCCGTCGATTCCGTTTTTCATTTCGCTGATGTTGAAGTAGTAGCGTACTGATGTCTTCTTTGAAGGTGATGTCTCACCTGTGAGTACCTTGAATGATATCTGTGTGGTTCCTGCACCGTCGCCGTTCTTGTTGGGCTTGTCAATACCGAGTGCCTCTACCCAGTAGCCGCTTCCGCCGCCTTCCGAACCGCCGCCGTATACTCTCTTTTCGTCAAGAGGAGGGAAATTCTCGGTAACTGCCATCTCGGGTGTTCCGAACATCTTGTACATACCTGCACAAGCGCCTACGAAGGCTGCGTTATAGTCGATGGTTACCTCGTTCTCTCTCCAGTCATTTGTGCTGTCGCTGTGTGCATCTGCATCATCGGGACCGCCTGCAAGTGCGCCCCAGAGAATGTGCTTCTGCTCACGGGGATCCTCAGCCATGAGAAGTCCTGATGCTGCACGGTGGTGAGGATTCTTTACGGCTGTATCATTGTAGCCGACAACAAAGGATCTGGGACCGTGTGTACCGTTCTTGCCCGCAAGAACTGTCATCTTCTCGGTCTCCTTGAATTTGATGTCATTCTTTCCCAGAACGTAGTCCATCTGGGTCTGAGCCCACTGGCTCCACTCACTTGCCTGACCGTTGTTGTTGTACTTATCGTACAGGAGACAGATGAGCTGCATTGCTGTATTGTAACGGCAGCTTCCCCACTCGTTGAGGAATGCAAAACCGCCCTTGGTCTCTTTCTGCTGCCATGTCTTGAGGCACTTGCCCACACAGTCATTGTCCCAGAAATTATCGAATACATACTGATTCTTGCCCTGTGCGTCTCTTACCATCTGTACAAGGTCAAGGTCGGGGTGTTCCTGATTGATAACTGCCCACATAACGCCTGCGCCTGACCACATATCGTTCCAGCAGTAGCACCAGCCTGAGGGTGCATAGTAATCAAAGTAGGGTGCAGCCAGCTCAAGAGCTGTCTTGTCCTCTGTTGCCATGTATATCCACGCTGCTGCCCAGCAGTAGTCATCTTCCCACTTGCTTGAGCCGTAGAACTCTCCGGGTCCGTCGTTGTTATCGGAGAGCAGAGGATCGGAGTCCTTTTTCTCTGAGGGCGGGAATGCCTTTATCGCATCGTTTGTAAAGTTCCAGAGTGCCTTTGCATAGTCAAGTGACTTCTCTGCATACTCGGGATCCGAGTCCTTGAAGTTGAGATAGTTGATAGCCAGTGAAGCACAGGCAGATACAGCGTAGTCGATCTGAGGCTTGTCGGCTGTCAGGAAGAACGCAGGACGAGGCATTGTGTCCACCTCGGGATTGTTCCAGATCTTATGGTCGATCTCACCGAGACCTACCTGATAGCAGTGTGCTATGACCTTGCCGTCCTTGTCCCGGAAGGTACACTTCATAAGGTAATCATTGAAGTGGCGGAGAATGGTCTCCATGTGAGCATCCTGTCCGAGCTGCTTGAAAACGTCCTTGTACTCGTAGTAATCCCATGCGAGAGTTGCTGCGGTGTAGTTTTCGGGCATACCGAACTCAACGTGGTCACCTGCGTCGTGGAATCCGCCCGCTACGTCAACAGTGCCGTCGCCGTCCGGGTCAAGGATATCCTTGTACTTCTCGATAAATGACGCTGAAAGATTTACGCCGCTCTTGGTGCTCTTATCCTTCTTTCCGTCCCATGGTGTAAGCGGAACGTGTGCATCATAAGTGTGGCAGTTTCCTCTCCAAGGAAGAAGGTTTTTGCCTTCAACATCGTCTCCGCACATATTCGCATCGTAGAAATAGAGCGAATACTGGAGTGCTCTTGCGTAGTCTATATCCAGACCCGAGTCTGTGACTACTTCACTGATGGGGGCGCAGAACTGCTGCTCCGTCTCAGTGTCCGCAGCCTGTATGGGCATCGACGATGCCATTGAGACTGCCGCCGTAGCAGCACTCAGCGCTGCGGCGATTATCTTCTTTGAAAGCTTCATAGTATTATTCCTCCCTTTTATAATCTGAAGCAATTTTAATCCCATTTTGTAAGCTTGAGGAGATATCTCTGTATCTCCAGTGCGTCGTTGGCAGTTATGCCCACAACGCCTTTGTCAACGTCTCCGTTGCGCTGTCCCTTTTCGGTGATGTGCTGCTCATCGCTGCCGTCAGTACCGTATTTGTTCGGGTTCGCAAGAGACTGCATTATCAATATAGCGTCAGCCAGCTCAACTGTTCCGTCACAGTTGACATCGCCCTTCATATAATCGCTGTCCGAAGGGAGCTGTGATGTGGTCGAAGTAGTTGTCACCGCTGTCGTCGTAACCGCCGTTGTTGTCTTTGAAGGAGCATCTCCCTCATTTATGGGGTACTTCTTCAGGTCGGGCAGCTCATCAAGTGTTATACAGTAATCGCTGTTGTATATCTCCTTGAGGTTGTCCACAGGGTTGTTCTGCTCGCTGGTAAGGTAATTCATGTACCACGGGCAGAAATACAGCCATGCTGCCTTGTCGTTAACAAGGTTCTCCAGCGACGGTATGGAGTCGTTCTCCGACATCGTCACCATTTTATGGCAGTCCGTGCTCTGTACGAGGCTGTAGAATGTGGACGATATAGAGCTGAGATTGGGCATTCCGTCCGCTGCGTTGTACTTGTCGTAGCCAACTATATCCACCACGTCGTTTCCGGGGTACCATGCGGCAGATGTGGGGAATGTATAGCCTGTCCACACCCAGATAAGGTTGTCCAGACCATACTCGTTGGTGAGCTTGTCATATAGGAGCCTGTACAGCTCTTTGCAGGGCTCGGGCCCCTCTGCCCCCCACCAGAACCAGCCGCCCTCGGCTTCGTGGAGAGGTCTCCACAGCACGGGAACATCGGCTTCCTTCAACTTTTTCAGCTCTGTCGCCAGAACATCTATGTCTGCCAGCAGCACCTCGTGCTCCCAAGTGCCCTCCTCAAGAGCCTTGGATATGCTGAAGGTTGTATATGTAGCAGCCGCAGACTTCACATAGAAGGCTGTGTCCTCGCTTCCCTTTTCAAGGGGCACGTTCCAGTGCCATGTGAGAGTGGCTATGCCCTTGTACTCGTTTACCCACTGTATAGCTCTCTCGGGAGCGTGGTCACGCCACGTCGAGGTGGAGTTATACGCGAGAAGGTCGATACCTCTGATGGCAGGCTGCTTGCCTGTTGTCTTTTCAATATACTGGAATTCCGCCTCATTGTCCACAATGTAATTCTTGGTGGTCGGGTCGGCGTTGATGTTGTAGTTATGCTCGCCGCAGTACTCCTGCTGACCTGCGATGATATGGTTTCCGTAGGTGTCACAGAGGTAGCTGTACAGCCTTTTTGCAGAGTCGGATGCATTCGGGTTTGAAAGCGTCCTGTCGGGACTCAGCTTGGTGAGCTTTTCGGATGCAGGCTTCAATGTGAGGTAGTCGTAATACGCATAGCCCCAGTAAGCCTTGAGCTCAATGTTGTTCTTTCCCTTTTTAAGGTTCACCACGCCGCCTGAGGTCTCCTCGAACTCAGTGTTGAAAGGAAAGCTGACTTCGCCCTGATTTACGCCGTTTACGTTCAGGTACTGCACCTTCTTGTTAGTGTCGTTGGGCTCACAGTAACAGATAGTCAGCTCGTAAAGCCCGTCCGCAGGCACCTCCACATCAACGCTGATAGTGGTGCCCTTCTGGTCGAGGTACGCAAAGCCGCTTCCCGAGAATTCGGAAATCTCCCACTTCACATCGGCATCGGGCTTGCTTTTTACCCCCGAGGTATAGAACTTGCCCCCCGATGTCTTGCCGTCCTCGAATTCGTACTTCAGCACAGTGTCCGCTGCCGAAGCACTTTTCCCGTCTTTCATGGCAGAGGGAAAACTCATCGCCGCCACAACGATGAAAGCAGCCGCCACAGTGCAGGCTGACCGCTTTATGATCTCTTTCTTCAAATTGATCCCTCCAGATCGGAATATTAAATTTTCAATATCAAGCTTAAAATTTAAGTGCCTAAGTTAAACTATAAGCTTAACGCATACTTCCAAATTTATAATAGCACATTTTCTGTGAAATTGCAAGGGATTTTATGAAACATTCCTAAAAATGGTCTGTTTTAATGAAAGCGCAATTAATGGTCAGTCTTTGTCTTCATTATTTAAGCTGTCACCGCTGCCCCTTCCGAATACAAGCCAGAGTACCGCTGCGCCCAGTGCTCCGAACACTGCAAGCCCTGCCCACGCCGCCGCGGGTATGCCCTCATCAATGGGCTGAAGCTCCGCAAAGGCTGCTGCAGAGGGCTCCTCTGCCATGAACGTCAGATCGTTGTCACGGGCGTATCTTTCCGCTTCCGTGCCTGTTTCTCCGAGGATAACCAGCTCAGTCTGCTTTTTCATAAGATTACCGTCGCAGTCCCAGCCAAGAGCCTCGGCACCTATAGTCTTCACAGAAGGCGGTATATAGACCTTTTCAAGTCCTCGGCACATATAAAAAGCCCTTTCACCGATAGTCACAAGAGAGTCACCTGTGTCAAGCCTTTTTAGCTCTGTACAGCCGGCAAAGCAGAACTTGTCCATGGTCTCAAGGCTCTCCGGAAGCTCCGCCGCAGTAAGAGATGTGCAGGCTCGGAAGCAGGAATCGGGCAGGACTTTCAGGGTCTCGGGAAGCTCCACATAGGAAAGCGCTCCGCAGCCGCAGAAGCACCCCATGCCTATCTCCTCCAGCCCTTTGGGCAGGATAACGCTCTCCAGCTCGTAGCAGGCGTAAAAGCTGTGATGACCTATCTTCTCCACCGTGTCGGGAAGCTTCACCCACTTCAGACTGTGGCAGTTGTAGAATGCGTTGTCCCTCACCTCAGTAACGGGGCACCCCTCGATAAAATCAGGGATATCTATGTATACAGGCTCCCCCGTGAAGCCGACAATGGTGACTTCTCCATCTATTATTGTGTAATCGTAGCTGCTCCCGTGAGCCTTCTCGGCGCTGTCCCCACCGCCTGTCAGCGTCAGAGCAGCTGCGGCAAGCATTATCAGTTTCTTCATAGCAGAATCCTCCTATGAAAAAAGTATATCACCTGCATCCCTTTCGGGAAAGGAATAATTCACGCTAAATACCGAGGTTTCCCGAAAAAAAGCCGCTTTTGGCAGCATTTTCCGACAAGGGCTTCCCGTTTATCCTGTCGCATTTTGAAGAAGCTCCGCGAAATATTTCCCGACAGCTACATCTTACAGCTGCAAAAAAAGCTGCCGGCACTTTCGTACCGACAGCCTTTACCCCTTCCATTTCCTTCCGAGGTATCTCAGCGCCGAGCGCTGAACTTTTCAATTAGTCGTTCTTCTTTCTCGGCTTCATCGAGATGCCGAGTCCGACGAACATCAGTCCGCCTATTCCCATGGGAAGCACAGGCCACCAGAGCTGTCCCGTCTGAGGGATCTTCTCCTTTGTGGTAGTCGTCGTTGTGCTTGTGGGAGGAACTGTTGTCTGGGGAGCAGTTGTCTTTTCGGAGCTTCCGCCGGTCGTTACCGATGTTGTCGTAGTTGTGGTCGTAGTCGTTGTGGTCGTATCTGTTGTGGTTATTTCAGTAACGGTCTTGTGGCGGTTCCTTATAAGGAACTGTGTTTCCGTGTGCTCGACCCTGACCTCATAATCAGTGGGAACTACACGCTCGGCAACTCTCCACTGTGAAGAATTGTCGAGAGCTACCCAGCGATACTGCCAATCATTGCTCTCATCAAGAGTTACGGTGTCGTAGAGCTCCTCATCCTTGAATATGTCAACAGTTACATAGGTCGGACGTGCTGCATAGGCGTTGTCGTCATCTATCCACACTTTTCTGACTGTGTATGCTGTTACCTGTTCACTGAGAGTCACTCTCACTATCTTAGGATATGCGTCATATGTGGTGCCGATCTCATCGCCCTTTACCTCCATAAGCAGAGGTGAGGGCTCATAGTAGTAGACTCCGTCCTCAAGAGGATATCCTACTGCAAGATAAAGTCCGTCGGACAGTCCGCTGAATACAGCATCACCTTTTTCGTCCGTATAGCCTTCTGCAAGTGCGCCGAGCTTCTTCTGTATCGCATAGCTCTCAAGAGTCTGTGCCGCATGGCTTATGTTCTCCACCGACATATCCCCGAGGTCTGCCTGACAGTCTGCAAAATCGCCTGTCAGCACAAAAGAATCGCCGTCTCTTTCGCCTGCTCTGTATATCTTCCAGCGCATACCTTTAAGAATTACGTCATCTTTTTTACACTCAAGAGTGATGCTCTTGTCAGAGGCTGCGGAAAAATCTATGGGAGCCGCCAAAGAAAACACAAACAGCATACAAAGCATACTCATTAACAGGCATATGGCACTTTTACGGACCTTCTGCATTCTCATCACTCCTTTTATTATTTTTCTCAGAGGCTTCAAGTCCTCTGAAATATTCCTCTACGGCTCTGCGGCTCCTTTCCGCCGCGTTCCTGCGCTTCTTTCCGCCGCCGAACATCATAATGATGAACAGTACAAGCAGTATGGGTGCTGCTATAACAGGCGCTACGATGATCGGTGATATTATTAAGCCGTCATTGGCTACATAAACCTTCATCTCCTCCGCGGTCTCTATTCTCCTGCCCCTGACAAGGAGTCTGTGAGAATTGATACCGTATGGAGTACAGGTGAACAGAGTACAGTAATCCTCATTCGGGTCTATGGCAAGATCGTCGACCTCGTACGGCTTTACGGTCTTTATCTGATCCACCTGATATGTGAGGACGTCAGACAGCACCGTTATATGAAAAACGTCGCCTATCTCCATCTTGTCAAGGTCTGTGAAAAGCCTTGCACTCGGAAGTCCTCTGTGTCCCGACAGTACGGAATGTGTACCGACGCCGCCTACGGGAAGGCTCGTCCCCGGCAGATGTCCTGCCGCTATCTGAAGAACGTTATCATTAACACTGTGGTATATGGGAAGCTCCACCTTGATCTTTTCAATGGTGACATATCCCATTATACCCGTTCCCGTAATGTCAAGCGTATCGTTGTAGCCCTCCACAAGCTCGGGGTGGAAAAATGCGCCCTTAGTGGAGGCAAGTCTGCTGTTATAGTCGTTTGCAGCCCTGATAAGCTGATCGTGCTGCTCATCGCTCATTGACTCTGCTATGCGGTTGTACGCCTGTATGGCGTGCGACTGGTGCATTGCGTTGATATGCTCGCTGATCGTCGGATACAGCAGCAGTGCCAGTCCCAGCAGCAGTGCCGCAAATGGCAGCGACTTCAGTAAAAAGCGCTTCATCAAAAGCTCCTTGAGAAATATTTATGGTCGTGCAGCGGAGGGAAAACCTCCGCTGCATTCGGTTATTCAGTATATTTTTTCAGATCGTGTTTCGCTTAGTTGTCCTTAGCCATTCTCTTCTTTGTGATCAGAAGAACGCCTGAACCTGCAACGAGAAGTCCGCCGAAGATGTAGAACAGCTTAGTACCGATACCACCTGTTGAAGGAAGTGTAGCACCCTGTCTATTCTCAATTGTTACCTCAGCAACAGCATCTGTTTCATTGTATGCTGCATTTGAATATGACCAGTTTGAAGGACCTGTTACAGGGTCATTTGCTGTAATAGTGATTTCAACATCCTTAGCAGCATTGTAGCCATCGGGAACCTTAGACTCGTGCAGAGTATATTTGCCGGGCTTAAGACCTGCAAATGTTATATAACCATTGCCGTCAACTTCTGCTTCAACGCAGAAAGGAGTTCCTGCTGCCTTTTCGGTATAAGAGCCGGCTGTTTTGGTCTTAGAATACGTTGTTGCTCCGTCATTTTCATACTGTGCCTTTGTAGAATCAGTAGGTGCTGTTTTGGTATATGAACCGTCCTTTAACTTATAATATGTTCCTTCTGCATCCTCTACAAATGTCTCAGATGATGTAACCTTGACCTCGTTAAGATCAGTGCTTATAAGCTGGAACTTAGCACCTGCAAGATCATGAGTATCCTGATCAACTTTATGGAGCTTGATAGCTGTTGTATAGGTTTTTACTGTTGATTCCGGAGTTTCACCTGTAGGTGAATCTGAACCGGGTTCATCAGGCTTTCCCGGTTCATTTGTTCCTGAACCAGTTGCATTTGGATCACGAGAATACTCAAGCTTAGCGGTATTCGGGTTACCTGCATCAGTAATGACCGCATTGTCATTAAGAGTTGCAGAATATGTAATAACTATAGGATCGCCGACTGTCTTATTCTTGAAGTAATTAACAGCATCCTTGAATACGACCTTTATCTCTGTGCCGTTATGTGTTACATAGAAATCACCTGTTGTAACTGCATCACCAACACCGTCTGTATCCTCAGTTACACCTGTGCCTGATACAGTTACACCTACAGTACCTTCATTATATGTAAGGCCGCTTGAAAGAGTATCCTCAACAACATAGAAATACTTGTCATAGCCTCTTACATCAGGAACTGTTGTCTTGATCTCATAATAAATTACATCGCCGATAGCTGCTGTATTTGCATCTACGGGATTAGAGCCATCAGCATCTGTGATCTTCTTTGTCAGTGTAGGAAGCGAATGCTTTGCGTTGATAGTTGTATCACCGACAAGCTTAAGAACATTAGCACTCAGGACTCTTACACCTTCCTCAGTTTCGCCTGAAACAAGCGAATCTGTCTTATCGAGAACGAGATACCAACCATCAGCCAGTTCACCTGCACTGTATGTACCAGATGATTCTGAATAATTCATTGCGATAGCTTCATCTTCGTCAACACAATCCTGAACTATTTTAGCAAGTTTGATCTTGGCATCAGCATCTGTGATTGATGATAAAGCTTCCGCAACAGTCTGTACTGAAGCATCAGGAGCTATGGCACTTGTCAGTCCTAAAGCTGTTTGATTAGTATTAAGTGCAGTGATCAAATCAGCTGACTTAAAGCCCGGCCCCCATGCCAGATTCTTGAGTTTTCCTGCTTCCTGTGTACCTGTAATGATCTGATAAGCCTTATAAGTATGTTCAGCAGGATCACTGTCCGTGATCGAAAGTGTGGATGTACCGGTCTTTGCTTCCGCAAAGGCTGTCATGCCTGTTGCTGCTAAGGGTGTGATAGCCATAAAGGCTGCTGTCATCATCGCTAATGCGCGTTTATTATTTTTCATATGATTTCCTCCATTTTAATATTGTTTTATTTGACGGATGCGTTTTACACTTTCAGGAAGCCATTTCAATCACGCCTCCTTCTGCGCCTGCCTGCGGCGCATCCGCTAAATATTCCCATTGCTGTCAGGAATCCGCCGAGCACATAAATGCCTGCGGTTCCTCTGCCTCCTGTTGCAGGAAGCTTGTACCAGATGTATTTGTTCTTGACAAGTATCGGATCATCACTATCGTTTGTTGCTGCGCCGTTGCCGCTGTATGAAACGAGATAGCTTTTATCCGTATCATTGGATTCACCTGTCAGAAGCTGTGCGTCATTGGTAACATTTATCCACTGATCATTCGTCTTATCATGGATAGACACCTCTTCGATGTAATACTTGTAAAGGAAATTCTGTGCATCCTCCTCTATACGATGGTTAGAATCATCAGTCGTATTATTCCAGTAGTATTTCCAGCCCGAATCCTTATCAAGAATTATCTCCTTTACATCGAAGTCAAGATCATTCTCGTATTTGCCAAGAAGCGTCATAGGATTTGTTACCGAATCCTTTTCCAGACCTGTTATATACAAGCTGTTATCGGAATAATACCTGCCGTTTGCTACATGATAGCCATCCATTTCAGGCGGTATATACGACTTAGTGACATCTGTTATGGTGATATTATGGACTCTGAACGAACCGTTACTGTCGCCCTCAAAATAGATGTACATATTCTCGGTATCAGCATAAGCGGGTATTTCAAACTCGCCGCTGAGAGCATTATCCTTGTAAGCATTGTTGCCTTCCTTTACAGCCGCTGAACCAATATTCTGATATCGGCTTTTGTCTATACTCTCATCGTTCTCATGGCCTTTTATAGTATCAATAGATAAGGTTACTTTACTGAGACTGCTGTCTCCGTGCCCCTGAACATAAGCGTCAAACTTATATTTATGTCCCTTCTCTAACTTCATTATCGAATTATTAAGCTGAGCACCATGCCAAGTTGCATTTCTTCCGCTAACTATCATATAATCAAAATGATAGGTAGTATCATGATCGTAAGACAATTGAGCAGTGCCGCGAGGCTTCCAGTCACCAACAGTATCGTTGAATGCAATACTGTAAACCGTTCTGTCGGGAATTATCTCAACTGTACCGTCGGGTTCGTCAGTCTTGTCGGGACTGTTTACTCTGATACCGTCTCTGCCTTCGATGGCTATGAATTCATCCATGTAGAAGGTATCCGCTTCACAAGGATAATTATCATAATCATTCCCCTTGGGAACAGTCTCTACAAGCAGGTACATACCATACGGGTCGATCTCATCAGGAAGCTTTATGGTTCCTGTAAGCTGTACCCATCCATTGCGCGGGGCGTCAACAAACGGGTTTGTAATTGGCTCAAAATGACCAAGTCCGTTATTGAACGTCATCTTAAAGCGCGTTGCTTCCGGGCTCTTGACATACACACTGAAGGTATATGTCTTGTTTACCTTGAACAGCGCCGGATCAAGATTAAGTCTTGCGCCGCTCCATGAATTTGTTCTGCCTGTTATCGCAAGGCAATCCTTTTTGGCGAAAGCTCCCGCATCAGAGGTATACGATACTGTACTGCCGTTGGGCAGCCAGCCGTTTTCGCCCTGTGTGAACGAATGATGCAGTTTCATCTTTGCATCCTTCGCTGTGTTTGAAGTTACCTTTATAGTCACTTCATTCGGCACGGAAGGATTATCAGGATTCGTAAGTGCAAGATTATCAAGAACCACAAATCCGTCGTCGTACTTTGCACTGAGAGTGCTCGGGCTCTTCACAGGATTATCGGGGTCAATGACCTCAACTCCCTCGGGAAGCTCGCATCTTATCTCCGCAGCTCCTCCTGCATATACGCCCTTGTAATTCTTAATATCCACTCCGTCATACTGTTCGGTAGAGTAGCTCTTTATGAGATTACCTGCTTCATCAACGATATTTACCTTTACCCATGTAGGAGTGCTGTCCTTATAACCGACTCTCTGACGAGTCAGGCGAAGCTTTACCTCCTTATCATCATAAGAAATGTTTTCCCATTCCTTCTTGACGTTTATCTCCATCTTGGTGACATCTGTATTCGTTATCACCATGGCGCCGGAAGCGTCGGTTCCGTATGCCGCCTTGTATCCCTTCGGAACATTGAGTTCTTCAACAGCGTATGTGTAAATGTGGTCACCGTAACGCGAAAGAAGATGTGTTATGTCATAGCCGCTCGCCCATTCTCCACTTGTGATAGCGAAGGTCCTTTTCTTAACGCCGTCTTTCTTGAGCGCTACCTGCTTGGTCTGTCCTGTTACGGAGTCTGTACGCATGACCTTGAACTTTACCACAAAATTCTTCAGCGTACTGTTTTCGCCAAGCTCGGGGCTCCATTCCTTTTTGACCTTTATATCGGTAAATTCTTCCCTGATGGTATTCTCGAAGTTATAGCTGTTCATATCATTCAGTACAGCTCCTTCTGTTTCGGCTGCACCGTTGATGATGGAAAGCTCTGTTTCCTTACCGTTCTGATCTTTAACAGTTACCTTATTGAATACCTCGGAGCTCATCTCAACTTCAGGTCCGTTGTTCTGAGGATTATTACCGTAACCTATTTCAACGACCTTGAACTTTCTGTCCTGTCCGAGATCATCGAACTTCTTTCTTTCTCCTGCCTTTATCTTAAAGCGGTTGTCTTCCAGATAAAAAGGAGAATCGGGATGTTCGCTCTGTGGTATTACCCACGTTTTATTTGTATTATCCCATTCATATACCTGGAACCAGTAATCGGTATTATCGTATGTCTTGGCAAGGTGTTCACCATATTTGACATCCTTTGTTACCGACAGAGGCTTCAGTGTAGGAAGGTTCATCTCCATTGCGAGGTTTGAATAACAGCCGCCTCGCTCAAGATAGAACATTTTTATCTCGTGTGTGCCGTTGGCATTATCATACCAGTTGGGTATATAATCCGTGATGGGCTTTACTATCCATTTATCATTGCTCGTCTGAGAAGTATTCACACCGATGGGCTTGGGAAGCTCATTCCACGCATCAGCAGCTGATTTAGTTATCTCAGCACCATGCTCGTCATGAGTTATATATCCATTTATGAGCTCGGGTGAATGCTGGAGAACATAACTATAAAGTGAATTATCCACATCAGAATTAGTAAGCCTGTTCCTTACTTCATCCAAGGACACTCCGTCGCCAGTGGCACCGTTATCCTGTGTCCATACAAGGCCGTTTGAAAAGTCTATCATACCGCCTGCAGGCTCGTGGATACCGCCCAGATCAAGTGCAAGATTTCCGTCAACAAAGACCCACATATCATCGTCGCCGCTGTACTTGAAAGTTATCGGCTCCTTGACATTGACTCTGTCGAACTTGTTGTTGACGAAGGAAGCTTCCATAGTCATTCCGAAATGATGATTATAACCGTTACCGTCATAGTTAGGGTCTTTTCTGCTCTCATCATATTCGTCAAAGGGGAAGAATCCTATTTTGAAACCTGCATTAACGTCCTCGTTGCCATAAACTATCGGATTTCCATTATCGTCAAACTTATTATAGTTTGTCTCGTTAGCTTTATGGTGAGCGTCATTGACGATATCAAAAGTGGTTTTGTACACTTCAAAATTATTGGTTTCCTTATTGAAGTAAGCGTAATTATCATTACTGTTAAATATAAGATGATCTACGCCGTTTACGCTTGTCTCTTTCCTGAGCAGATGATTTACACCCTCATGATCTACTCCGTCATAAACAGTCTTGTAAACGCTCTGATCCTCACCTTCCACATTAGTAGATGGAGCAAACAGATAATTAAGGCTATTTCCGGAATCAGCCAAAACAGGATAACCGTTTTTCGGATCATTCTTATCATTCGGGTTGTTGTAAAGAGTAGGAGCTACAATGCCCTGAACAGCTCTGTTTCCCGAATACTGAGGAGATGCATTATAATCGCCTGCATAGCTGTTCTTGTCAGGAATGTATTTTATAGTTTCTCCATTTGAATTCCGTTCATTATACGCATCCGCATTTCTAACGTGTTCATTTACAGGCGTACCATAAGCAAAGAACAGGATATCATCTTCAGGATTTCTTCCACTGTTGATACCGTAATCTTTCCAGCCGTTCCGCTCCACATTGTCACTTGACCATTTAGGATGTGTCCAGTAGCCCGGTTCAATTACTTCTCCCGCATCATTCTTTACCGGTTCAACCCACTGCCATTCATAGCTGTTCGTCTTGGCTTCCAAATTGGAGTCGCCGTAGTCAAACAGAGTGAACTTGATGCCTTCCGCAATATTATCAATAGTATCGATAACAGGAGGTGTTTCACCTGCCAGAGCGATCATTTCATTGGAAAGCTTCAGCTGAGGGATGTCACTCACCAAGAGCTCCTCCTCAGTTTCCTCATCCAGATCATAGACCACCTCATCATCAGAACTCATATCTGATGCCATGATCTCGTCTTCGGTGAACGTATCCTCATCGGTATAGCAGCCGAGGTCGTGGATATGTTCCTCATAGCCGCAGACAAGCTGTCTTTCGTAGCATTCCTCCGTATGAGTATGCTCCTCATTTTCCTCCAGTCCGCATATGAGAACATCCGCGTAGCACTCATCTGTATGAGTGTGCTCGGGTACACCGCATTGTTCTTCGTTCACCATGGTAATGCCCGTATCGTGCAAGCCCCAGAGGACGCCGGATGATACAAGCATCGAGAGGACAAGCAATAGCGAGATCATGCGCCGTCACTTGAGACTGTTTTTATGGATAAGCTCATAAAAACCGTCATTATAGTTTTTCATCCTATCTCCCGTCCCCCTTTTTGAGTCATTTTATCGGCCAGACCTTAAAAAAGACCTTGCCGACGATCTGATCCTTGCCCACACAGCCGAT
>Ga0129317_1000451_pt1 | contig 43932 bp, 51 predicted proteins | sample Cm1ome_FD_94430 | JGI IMG/M metagenome (GOLD analysis project Ga0129317, IMG submission 94430) | Eastern black-and-white colobus group fecal microbial communities from Wisconsin, USA - Cm1105 metagenome | ecosystem: Host-associated > Mammals > Digestive system > Large intestine > Fecal | place... | reverse complement strand
TCAAAAAAGTCCATATCTTTGCGACCACTCTTGGAGTCAGCAGTCTGATCTATGCAGAAGCTTTTCCAAATGAGAAGCTCCCATGTTTTATAGAAGGCTGTGCCCATGCTGTTTCATTTTATGGTGCTCTGAACACAGTCAACTAAGTCTTTCTCATCGGAATGGTTTTGTGGTATACTGGACATGGCATAAATCTCCTTTGTTAAAATGGTTTTTCGACAACTCCATTATACCAAGAGAAACAGATTTATACCTTTTTTATTGGCTGAAATATTGAATTTTCAAGGTTCAACACACCGATATGGTGTGGGAAGTTTTAGTATCTAATTAAACAGAAATCACCCACTCCAAAGGTGTATGCTCCGAGTTTAGGTTAATGAATGTCCTTAAGGACACCGCCTATCCTGTTGGCAAACAGGATAGGCATTTTTATTTTCGTCTGCTCTTCCTCGAAGAGCTTTTCTCTTTATCGAGAAAGGCAAGCAACGCTACAATCAAGCTACCAAAGGACATCAACAATGCTAATATCCCAATGAAAATCGAAATGATCTCATAAGCCGTCATCGGCGCCACCTCTACGTCGCAAAATACTATTTAGCATCGGTTACAATCGGAAAGTTCATTTCAACAATAAACTCTTTTTTTTCTATTTTTGCTTCAATCTCTCCATTCATCCGACTTACCAACTCCCTTGCAATAGATAGTCCCAATCCAGTAGATGTTTTACTTCTGGCAACATCTGCTTTATAAAATCGCTCAAATACCTGATCTATATTAATCTGTTCTGGATGTGTAACCTGATTGCTGATTCTAAGCACCGCCTGATTTTGATCACGTTCCAACACAATGCTAATCTTCTTTTCTCCATGATCCAGCCCATTTTTTATTACATTTTGGATAACACGGCGAAGCCCTTGCCTGTTTCCATGTATATACAACTGTTCTTCCGTAATCTGAATATCAGGCTGAATTTCCATTCTTACCCAGTCATCATAGTATGAAAAAACAGTTTCTTTCATTATCCGGTTAATACAGCAAGGCGTCAATTCCAAATTATAAGATTCGTTTTTTAACTTTGTAAATGTAAAAAGTTCTTCCAGCATTTCATTCAGACTATGAATTCTTTCGTGGATAATGCCTAGATAACGTTTCTGATCCTCCACATTTTCACATTCTTCCATAAGCTGGAAATATCCATCCAGAGATGTCAATGGGGTTCGAATATCATGAGAAAGATTTGTATAAGTATCCGCAATCAGAGTTTCTTTCTCTTGATACTGCTGCTTCTCTTTTCTCCGCAGTTCCAGAAGTTCATTCAACCTGTCTGAAAGCGTTCCTATTCCTCCCATATCAAATTCACGATTAATCAACATGTTACTGTCATGTTTCATCAAAAACGCCAATTGGCGGCAGATGTCTTTCACCTGCCGCTGGTATTTCCACATAATAATAAATTGTAAAATAATAATTCCTGCTAATATCCCAATTACGATATACATCCGTTAAATATCCCTCTTTTGAAAAACAACGCTACTAACAGATATCATTATAACAATGAACACCATTGCTACACCGAATGCTGCCAAGCACTCATTTCCACTTGGATTCATAGGAAGCAGTGATAATTTTCCAGTTATCGTATACTTATAAATCTGGAAATTCTGAATTCCTATTTTTTGAATAGCACTGTTGACCACTCCATACACAATGGTCATTACATTCATAGTAAGACAGACAGCAATGACCATGCTGATTACATTATTTTTTAAAATAATTGCAATCGCCATACAAATCAGCACAAGTGCATAATGAAGAGCCAGTTCCGCCACAAAATAAGATAAAATCGCCTTTGTATTTCCCCATTCCAATTCCCCGAAAAAAATACCATTCGCCGCTGCCTGAAATAAGAATGCACCTGCCATTGTCAGTACCGTAAAAACAGACAATGCAATTGACCTGGAAAAAATCAAAGATCCCCTATTTCCAACCTGACCTCCAATATTTTTAATATAGCCGCTGCTGATATCCGCTGTTGAAAACAGAACAGCAAAAATCACCAGAAACAGTGCATAAAATTTCCCCTGTGAGTTTGCAAAGAAGATGTCAAATACCGTAACCTTTTCTCCCGGTTCTGTAGGCAGCATCACCATCATTCCCACATTCATATTTTCCGCAGTTGGTTCAGCAATCTGCTCCTGCTGCACAGCATCCTCTTTATTTAATGAATCATAATCTGTCTTACATAAAGATGTTGTAATCAGTAATGCCACAGCCAGTACCATCCAGATTACATACAGACTTTTTGTTCGGAACATCCGGTATAAATCCATTTTTATCATATTAAGCATGGTCTGTACCTCCCGTCAGATTCAGAAAATAAGTCTCCAGTTCTTCACTGGTAATGGATATCCCTTTTACTGGAATTCCCGCTTTTGCAAGTTCCATATTCAAAACTGCACTTTCATTCAATCGTTCAAAAATATGAATATGTTCTTTATCTGTTACTTGAAAGTTGGTAAATCCCATAGAATCCAGCACAGGAATCGCCAGTTTCGGATGATCCAATGTCAACTCCATACGTTCACTGCATCTCCTCATTAATTCTTCTTTTGTAATTTCCTGTAGGAGACTTCCATTATGAATAATTCCATAATCTGTAGCAATCTTAGATAATTCCTCCAGAATATGACTGGAAATACATATTGTCATATTCCGTTCTTTCCGAAGTCTCTGAATCGTATCACGGATTTCTGCAATCCCCTGTGGATCCAAGCCATTAATCGGTTCGTCAAGGACTAACAAATCTGGTTCTCCAACCAATGCAAGACCTATTCCCAACCTCTGCTTCATTCCAAGGGAAAAATGCTTTGTTTGTTTCTTTCCCACATCCTCCAGACCTACTATTCTCAATATTTCTTCAATATAACCTGTCTTCTTTATTCCAAACAACTTACATTTAATATTCAAATTTTCATATGCGGTCATATTTCCATAAAGCCCCGGTGCCTCAATCAGACATCCTACCCGAGATCGAACATTTTGCAGATCCTTTCCTTTGTATCCGAACATCTCGATTTCTCCACAAGTCGGCTTTGAAAGTCCACTGATCATCTTTAGGCAAGTTGTCTTCCCAGCCCCATTCCGACCGATAAAGCCATAAATAGCACCTTTTTTAATATGCATATCGACACTGTCTACAGCCTTATGGTGTCCATACTGCTTAGTCAAATTTCTTGTTTCCAATAACATCTCGCTCAAGTTTTTTCATCTCCTTTTTCTTATCTGCATTTATCATAAAAGAATAATCCTAACCAAACGCAAATAAATAGTAAAAAAAGAGTAAAGATTAAACATGCAGACGATAACCGATTCCCCAGACTGTTTCAATATATTCCTCAGATGTAACTGTTTTTATCTTTTTACGAATATTGCTTATATGTACATCCAGAGTTTTTGTTTCACCCATATATGGTTCGTCCCACGCATATTCAAAAATGTCCTCTTTACTGAAAACCTGCTTCGGATTTCTGAGCAGTAATTCTAAAATCGCAAACTCCTGTCTTGTTATCTTAGGAAGTATTTTTCCACCAATGCTGACCTGAAAAGTAGCTTTGTTCAATACCATCTCTCTGAACGAAAGGTTAGATTCTTTTATTTCCTTTTCTTCTGTATGACGAAGCTGTACCTGAATTCTTGCCAGTACCTCTCTGATTTCAAAAGGTTTCGTTATATAATCATCAGCCCCACTAGTTAAAACCTTTACCTTTTCATCCAAGCTATCTTTCGCAGTCAAAACAATAACCGGAAGATTTCCCTTTTTTCCGTATTTCCTCCAGAACTGCTTCTCCTGTAATTCCCGGCAACATCAAATCCAGCAACACCAGTGCATAGCTATGCTCCTGCATATTCAAAAGCAGCTTTGCCTCAGGTCCGGAAAACGCCTGCTCACAGGAATAGCCTGCTTTGGATAATGCTTCCTGAAGCAGATTATTGATATTTGTATCATCTTCTACAATCAGTATTTTCTGCATGATAGTTCTCTCCTCTATTTTACACTGTGAAAACATTATTTTCTTGCATTATACGCTTTTCCCTTTTTTCCCGCAATTACTCCCCACAGATCCCCGGAATTCTCCAGTACATAACATACTTTTTGTTCCAGCTGAACTTATAATTTTCAGTATTGCTGTGCTTCCAAGATGCATATATCACTTTTTCCTTACCATTATGCCTTTATTTCTCCATCAGTGCTTTCGCAACCCTTATCCCGCCCACAAATAGAGCCAAACTAGAGCCATTTGATAAAACAAATGCCGGAAGCCCGCATAAATCAGGCTTTCGGCATTTTAATCCGTTATTCAAACTCGCAAATAAAATCTCGTCACTATACACTTTTGTATAGGAATTATGGTTCTATCTGGTTTTATATGTGTTCCACTGTCCAAAGTTCTCAGACTGTACTGAACAGTGTTATCAATTTGTTATCACATCTCTGTTATCAATCAAAGATTCTCGTGATATCCTGATATCGGTTAACTACACGATAAATCTCTACATATTCGTTACCGACCTTGTAGATAATCACATAATCTTCCCATATCGCATATTTATAATCTGTTCGAAAGCTGACCCGTTTGGAGAGATCTGACCCCATTCCAGGAAACATCTGAAGGTTTTCAAATTTACCGTAAATTTCCTTTATGGTCTTTGCTGCATATTCTTCGTTATCTTCAGCAATATAATCCCGGATGTTTTTCAAATCCTTTGCAACAATCGGATTGATCCGCAGTTTTAACATCTTATTCCCCCACAAGTGCTTTCAGTTCGTCCAGATCTAACCAACCTTCGCCATCTTTCACTGCTTCTTCAGCTTCCTGCAGCTTCAAGAGAAGCTTTTTCTCTGCACGGTCACGCTCGTAATCTTCAATATCCATAACTACAAAACGTCCTCTGCCATTCTTGGTCAGGTATACCGGTTCTCCTTTATGACAGTTTTTCAGGACTTCATTATAATTTCTCAAATCAGATACTGGTAAAATATTAGCCATATTCTTTCAGCTCCTTCCTTGATTTTATATTGTTTCTGCTACTTATATTATACACAAAAAGCTGTAAAATTCAACGTGAATTTTTACAGCTTTATTCAAACTATGCTTTTTCTGCCTAAAAGAAGCTGCCCACTACGGACAGCCTCTTCTCTATAATACGATTTTCATTACCGATATATGTCCACCAATCCTGTTTTTAACATTGACTCTGAAAACTCATATGCAGCTCCATCACCGTTAAGATTCAGATACATATTATTCAAGTCATTCTCATTTACGATCCATGCCATATTCACCTGTATACTCTCACCAGGTTTTAATGAAGAAATATAGTTTCCTCCATTTCCATAATCCTCTGATATACTGTTGTATGTCATTTCAGCTGTACGTGCAACACCATCCCATATAACACGATCGTAATCATCTCCGGGCTGTTCTGTCGGATCGTAAATTTGATATGATCCATCTTCATGGTCCATCAACAGCAATGTACCAATATAAAGCATATGGTTAATTTCTTCATCTGACTTATTGGTATAAGTAACTGTCGCATAGACAAGCTTTTGTTTCACACTTTCTGTTTTTACAATCTCATCCACTGAATCAATGCCATTACCGGACTTAATATAAGACAGCGTATTATTTACTAAATTTCCATCAGTTCCAACTGCATCAGTCCATTCTTCCGGCACATTATTCTGACCAAGCAGCTGCAGATTGTCCCCCAACTGAACAGCATCAACACAAACTGAAATTTTATCATTTTCAATATAGTTGCCATCTCTGTCTTCACCAGATGCTGATATATCAAACACTTCACCAATCTGATGCATCCCGTATTTTCTGGCATAACGTTCAAAGGACTTGATATTCTTATTTGTGATCTCGATATTAACCATCCCGGCATTTTGTTTTGCCAGCTCTTTTACCGTGACCTTTCCCTGTTTCGGCTGATTCTTCTTCGCTTTCTTCTCTACCGATTTCTGCTTCTGATGACGCAGATAAGCAGCAAGAACCTTTTTCAATAGATCTGCTGTTACTTTGGTAGTCCGAATGCAGAACGTGACCGTTTTCTGAGTTACCTCTTCCTGCATGATTTTCCCTCCTTTCAGCGATTTAACTGCTGTCCAGCTCTGTAATCATGGCAACCACCTCCTTCATTCTTTACTCTTCCTCCGCACACAACGCTTAAAAAAATTCTTTTCCTTTTGGTGTAACCAATGTCTGTGAACCAAGATGTCCATTGTTAAAATAGTCTTTTACAATAAACAGATCATTGTTCTTCTCCACCGCATAGGGTAACAGCGTGCCGGATGGACTCCTATATAGAAATCCTCTATTTAAAAGAAGTTTCACAAATTTTCTTTCTGGAAATTCAATCTCTTTTGCCGTCGTTCGAATATTGGTGCATTCTCCTGTAATCATGAAATAATCATAATAATCTGCTTTTGGCTGCATATCCTTTACACGATTTTGCAATTCTCGATTTTGATTGTTTTCTGCCAAAAGTCTCTCGGCAAATTCCAAAAGAAGTTCCGGGTTATCTTTTACCCTGTCTAAAAGATCGGTCTCTAAATATCCGCCTGTTTTCCTAATAGCCGGAAGTACCTCATCAAATACCCACTTCTCAAAATTCTGTGCTGACTTTAAACGACTTTTTGTAATCAGCCGATATACATCTCCCTCTGGAATAAAAATCATTGGCTGTACCCCACCTGATGTAAGGACGCCCCGTTTCAGGGCCCCCTTGCAATGAACATTTATCGCATTTCTTGGTTTTGCATATCCCAAAGCAAATGCTACATCAATTCCAGAAAATAAAAGTCTGCCTCCATCTTCAATCATACGGATGGAACCAAACTCCGAATTGTGAAACTCTGTGATTTTATAATCCGTCTTCTCCATCCCCTTCTCCTCCTGTACCGGCAAGTAACATCAAACCATTTTCAATGATTGTGCTTCTAATAAACTCTGCTACATTCACGGTTAAATAACCAAGATATTCTGCAAGGAAACCTCTATATTCCTCTTCTGTCAATAATTCCTCCAGTGCTTCCAAATGAGCTGTCACTTTAGAAGTCTGTTTTCCGCCAAGCAGCTTGCCTAATATTTCTGTAAATTCCTCTGTGTCACATGACTCAAACATACATAAGATCATCTCCATTGTTGTTTCCAAAACTAAACGATCCATTTTCATTTGCGTCAGCTCTTCCATTGTTTTCATGGCAGTCATAAGCGCATCACTTGTCATACGTTCTGTATTGATTCTTCCTTCTGAATCAACCAATCCTATTGCAAATAATTCTAAAAAGTATTTTCTCATAAATCTTGTCCTCCTATCGAAATGGCATTTCTTGTTCAAGTTCTTCTGGTATATCGAATGGAATCTTCCTCTTCTCTGCTGGTTGAAATCCGTCAGATTCTTCTTTTTTTGTTTTGGCTTCTGCAAACTCTACATTATCCATAATGACTTCGGTATAATAGGATGCAGTTCCAGTCTGTTCATCTTTGATCTGAGAGATTACCAACTCTCCGGAAAGAGCAATCTTAATTCCTTTTTCAAGATATTTCTCCACAAATTCTGCATTATTTCCATAAGCTGTGATCATCACCACAAATGCTTTGCTGGTGCGATTTCTTTTTACTACCAGTGGAAACCTGGATACTTTGGTTTGTCCCTTTTGCGTAGATGCCAGCTTAGTTTCTGGATTTCTGGCAAGTCTACCTATTAAAACAATCGTATTCATGCTTCTTGTCCTTCCTTTCTTCCTGCAACACCTTTCCCCGGTATTTCAAACAGGATAATAATCTATGCATTTTCTGCACGAAAAAATGAGGAATGGAATCGAACCATTCCCCACTTGCTACAGGATTTCTCCTGTAATATAAATAAGAAAATCTAAGTATTCGCATTTGGGCTTTGTCTGTACATATACATCTGATCGTTATCATTCCAGATAACCCGGCTGTAAAAATACAGTCACAGTCTCTGTTTCAGCAGAGGTCCTGTACCTTTCGGTGGTATCATTATTGCTTCGCTCTTCCCGTAGGAGTCTTCGCCTGCACGAGCCGGATTATCTCCGGTAAGCATGTTCCTCAAGATGTATCAGCTCCTTCAATTGTCAAGGTGCAATCGGAAGAACTGTCTGAACCTCTTTTACGTTTGCGATTTTTGGAAATCAGAGGATTTTCAATTTGCCTTCCATATACTCTGTATTGGGAGCGACAAAATCGGACATGATTTTAGAAATTTTTTGAAATTATTTTTTGAAGTGAAAAAAGACATAAAAAAAGATGCCAGGATTTCTCCTGACACCGTAGTGACTGTGCCAACTTCGTGCCCAGTGGGCACAAAGTTGATTGTGTTATTCTTCATTTCCTAATGATGTTGGTTCTTTCTTTGTTTTCTTGTTTTTAGATATCATCTTATGACCTGTATAAATAGCCATAATCATACAAAGCAAAGAACTTGCCGCAAAATATTTATGACTTGATTTTGTTCCTTTGTAGCCTGTGTAAAAAGTTCCTAGCATTGTTATCAATGCTCCGACAGACCAATATTCATGAGCTTTCATTCTAACATCTCCTTTTGTGTTAATTATAATATGTACCTTTTGATAAAATATGCAGTCGAGTAGACTAAGACCTCTCAATCTTAGCCCCTCACAGATCCGTACGTGCGGCTTTCCCGCATACGGCTCCTCATAGTAACATTCACTTTAATATAAGCAATAGTACGTTTTAGGCTTTGCTAATGGATAATACTTGAGCATTTCCACAAATCCATTCCATGTGTATGCCCGTCTACAACCTCTCCGATTCATAGCTTTAAACAGAAACTGCTGAACTCTATGCAAAAATGTTGTTATCTTTCGGAAATTCCATGTAACACCATAGTACCGATAGTGTCCGATTAGCTTCACATTTAATTCCTTGATTATCTCTCGCATCGGTCGATTCCGATTATCATAAATCCAATTCTTATAGGCTCTGACCTTTTGCTCAAACTTCTTTCTTGAAGTCTGTACTTTTGGTACGAAACCTCCTTTTCGGTTTTTGCTACAGTAGAAAGTAAATCCCAAAAAGTCAAATGTTTCCGGTTTATGTTCTCCTCTTGCCCTGCGATTCTGCTCTGCAAATCTTCCAAATTCAATCAGTCTGCTTTTACTACTCTCAAGTTCCAGACCAAACTTTTCCATTCGTTCTTTTAACTCTTTATAGTATCTTTCAGCTTCTGACTTATATTGAAATCCTGCAACAAAATCATCCGCAAAGTTGACAAGAAAACACTCTCCCTGCATTTCCTTCTTCACTACAAGTTTGAACCACAGCGTCAGCACATGATGCATGTATATATTCGCAAGCATCGGACTCATTACTGAGCCTTGTGCCGAACCTTCCTCTGTTGGTTCAAATTTACCTTGTTCCATTATTCCTGCTTTAAGATATTTACGTATCAGCCACAGTAAGTTCTTATCCTGTATGTTCCATTCGAGAAACTTCATCATCCACTCATGGTCGATATGGTCAAAGAACCCTTTGATGTCAGCATCTACGATATAGCTGATTTTCCCATAACTTATCCGTTGATATATCTCTTTTATCGCTTCGTGACAACCTCTGTTCGGTCTGAATCCATACATACAGTTTAGGAATCTTGGCTCATAAATAGCACCCAATATTTTCTTCACTGCCATTTGTACAATCTTATCTTCATAAGAAGCTATCCCTAATGGTCTTTTCTTTCCATTTGCTTTAGGAATGTATACCCTCAGCGATGGAAGTGGCTTAAAGGATTTGTTTTTCAGCCTTTGTACTAAATCCTTGATATTTCTGTCAAGGTTCTTCCCATACTCATCTTTGGTTACCTTGTCGATTCCGACTGCTTTGCTCCCATCTAATTCCTTATGACATTGCTTTAACATATCTTCATTTATCAAATGGTACACTGATGTAAATATAGGATGTTTTGTTGTTGCTGATATTTCAGCTATTCTTACTAATTTCGTTTCCATTATTTCCTCCGTCCCTGAGTACGGATAATGTGTCCTCAGTAAGACCTTTACTATGCAATCCCCTTCCCTCCATCGGCATTACCCGATTTCTACAGTACTATGAGATTGTCCGACTACCTGCCATTCATTTGAAATCCTCCGTTTTCAGTTGTGACTTCATACTCTTTTTCGAGAAACGGCAGGTTCTCCCCAGTTGATGTGTATTCACGATGTAAAACATGATTGGTTCTCTGACTCCGCAGTGCCACATAATACTCGCCATATCGTATTACATGATATTGTCTTCCGCACCAGTTAAGACGTCGACCGACTGAAGTTAACGTTTCGAAGCTCAATCACTATTCAACCCTGCTTTCTTGCTGTCTACGCTTGTCAAATGCCGTTACCGACATCATCCCAAGACTCGCTATTATCTGGTTGGCTAAACCTTGGATAAACCGGATTCCCACCGGCTTGACTACACACCCTTAGCTGGGCGCACAACTGGAAGTTGTACTTATCTATTCTTTTCAGTAGTATCCCATTTCGAGCCTTTCTTACAAACATAGAAATCACAGCAGTCCCCCCCGGTTGCCAGTGTTTTTGTCCGATGCAGCACCCCGCCCATCATGTCCACAGAAATATAATCCATCTGACACATGTAAGGAACAAGTTCACTGTGTCCCAGTTTTCTGCCAAGTTCACATAGACCACACTGGCGATAAATTGTAGTGTACTCATCGCCATCTCTGCCGGGGATAGTTTCCGTAACCCAGTTATATGGACTGCTACTCATTCCATTAGCAATTTTATCTTTCTCTGCTTTTTTCTTCTGATAATCCAAAGAAAACGGATTTTTACCGCTAAAGGCTTTCTTGATAATCGGTGCACCCATTGTTGCAGTAACCATTTCAGAGAAAAGTTTTTCACTCATTTTATTTGGGGCTGTTTCATAAACAGCCATCCAGACAGCGCCGCCGCTTAACGATACACGAAGCGGATTTTTCATCATGTCGCCAATCTCATCCAACTCAGAAATGATTTGTTTATAACGCTCTTTGCTTTTCTTTTTCCACTGTTTACAATCAACATCCGGCGTTTTTTCTTCCAGCAATTCAAAGATTACACCGTTCATTGCAAGCCACATTAGCTTTTCACAATAAGAATACTTCATTTTACACTCCTCACTATCACGCAACAATCCCGATTTGTTTATTGCCCTTTTATAACGGTTGCATCATTTCAAGGATGATTCCATCCGGGTCTCTGAAATAAAACGCTCTGCTTTCCCCAAATCCATCTGCCCTGAAATCGAAATACTGCGGTTCAGACAAGCATTCCACATGATTTTCGATAAGGGTTTTGTAGACAGAATCAATGTCATCCGTGTAAAAGCATACTTCTGAGATAGATGTCGTAAACAAGTCTGATCGTTCTTTATGGATCTTGCTGTCTACGAGCTGAATCAATTCAACCGGTGGCGCTTCAAGAGCCTTCGAACCATTCAAATATGCAACCCTTGCTTTACAATTTTCCTTATGGAACATTTTATCTGTCTCTTCGCCTTCCATAAAGATTTCGCCCTGAAATTCAAGTCCAAGAATATCTCTGTAGAAAGCAATCGAGCGTTCCAAATCAGAAACCGTTAATCCAACGTGATAAATTCTTCCAACCATATTTTCCCTCTCCAATAATTTCTTTATTTCCGCAAATTTAATAATTATTTTTTTTCGCAATCAAAACTCCAACAGGAGCTAAACCGCCATCCACCAAATTCACTTTGACGACTGTAAAGCCATAATCCGTAATAAACTCACAAAAATTTTCCTTGTTCCATTCTTTGTATGCTTTAAATCCTGTAATAGACATCAATCGCTTTCGTAAACCACTTGATTTTTTCTCTGCCCATAAGAAGGTTGGTGCGTACAAAATACCATCTTTTTTTAATACTCTACGAATTTCCTGCATTGCTTTTTCAGGCTCTGGCATAATGTGCAGTGCATTTGAAATTACTACACAATCAAAATTTTCATTCTCATATGAAAGTGCCGTAGCATCGGCTACGCAAAAACTAAGTTTTTCTGTTGTACCTCTCCTTTTCGCTTGCTTAATCATATTTTCCGAAAAATCGGTTGCCGTCCAGCTATTAGTACAATCAGACAACGGGAAAGATAGCTGCCCTGTTCCACAAGCTAATTCTAATACATTCATATCAGATTTGAGATAATCTCTAATATATCCGCAGATTGCATTATAAAACTTCTTATCTGACTCCATCAAAGGTGCATATATTTTTGCAAGTCGTTGCCAATACCCCTTGTTTGCCTTGTCTTTCATATCAAAATCTCCATTTTATTCAATAATACAACTTCAAATTTTCCAATTTAACAAACTGAAATTTTTACTTTTCTTGGAGTTTCCCAAAATTCCAAATTAGCATACTATGATCTGTAAATCCTTCTTGAGGGTTATAATAAAAATTTACATTATCATCTACACTTATTTTATTTGAATTATTTGTACTATACTTCTTTGATAAATAGATGTGATCTAATTGTTTTTCTACACCATTTGATGTCCATGTATAATATTTTCCTTCTTGTCCTACCGCATCATATTTATGTTCAATAGCTTTAATAAATTCTTCATGGATTCCCTTTTGATTGCTGATTTGATTTGATTTACAAGCATTCATGTCTCCTAATAAAATAGTACTTTCATCAGGTATAGTAATAGTATGATTATTAACATGTACGTTAAAAATAGAGAAATTAATGTTGTCATCCTTAAATTTCAAAAAAGCTTTTCTATTATTGGCCAATTCTTTTACCAAAGGACCATTTTCAACTGTACACTTATCTATGTATTTTTTTCTAACTATAAAACCTGTGACAAAATGTATATTCCCATTCAATTCAGGTACCATTAATTTATATTCTGCATTTTCTATGACTCTTTCAATTTCATCTCTTTCCTTTTTTGAATTCACAAATTCTTGGACAGCTAATATATCTATATCCAAATCTGCTTTTGCAAGTACATTATTTAACCCTTCTTGTGTTAAATTAGATAATTTTTCTTTTATACTTTTTATATTAAATATACTTTCCGGTAGCCTTGGTCTACGATTTATCGAAAAAAATGTTTCTCCATTCAAATTAAGTGTTGCAAGATTCATCCTTTCAATCATCCATCCTTTCATCTTTTTGCCCTTCGGACAAGAAGCATTCCCGCTCTAAAGAGCTCGGTAAATCCAATCTCATGATATCATTTCTAATATAGATTTTACCGTACTTTTCAGATTCAGTCCATCCTTTATCCCCAAGCGGTAGAAAAACTCTTCTGTTTCTGCTCCACTGCTGAAAATTGCATTACAGTATTCCGTAATCACTTCTTCCTGTTCTGGGGATAACGTTTCCAGTAATTCCTGGTATTTCTTTTCAATCTCACTTACTGGCTCTTTATCCTGATTTAACTTCCATTCTGAATATGCTTTTCCCATATGCTCTGTAATTGTCAGATTCACAAATTCCTGCACTTCCTCGGATATGGTGCTCGCAGATTCCTGTTTATCTTTCTTTTTATCATTTGATTTTTCAAGTGTCGTGTCATCAATATAACGAATGATTTCTCGAATATTTGACTTCATCGACTGCAAATATCCCTTGATCAACACCGCAAGTTTTCTTGCTTCTGACTCTTCTGTTTCAGGATCCGACAAATAAAACTCTTCCAGCTCTTTCAGTAGATCCATCCCTGCTTTCATCTGAAATTCCACATCCAGTAAATCGTCCATCACTTTATATAATTCTTCCATCGTCTATTTTGCCTTTCTATGCATAGTATCCTCAAAAGTTTTCCACCATCATCCAAGGATAAACTCCTGTAATCCACATTTCACAACCTCAATCACCGCAACAATTCCCATACCGATATGTGGGAGAAGAACAAAAAATATTGTCGTAATGATCGTTGATTTCGTTGTCCAGTCCGTGCTGATTCCAAACCCAATACTCAAGACTTCTGTCACAACAGAGATTCCGGCTATCAGATAGCAGAATCCGGCAGATAATCCTACCAGGAACACCAGCACAATATTCACCGCTGCAAGTACCAGCCAAACAGGAGCTGCAATAATTCGAAATGGCAGTTTTATCAAAAATCTCAACATAATTCTTCCTCCTCACTTTGTTCCCAGTGGGCACAAAGTTTTTATCCATCCGGGATATCATTTCCCCAGTACATATCGTGCCGAACCTCTGCATCATAAAACTGATTGATCGTCACCGGAGCGTTATACAATACGGTCAGCATATACTGCCGGATATTCTTCACCTTACTTGTACTCCGATCAAGGCTAAAAAATACATACTGGATATGTTCATACCCCACTTTCAGCAACCGACTCTTCACTACCTGGGTAGGCACAGCTTCCCCATTGATCTGTTGATATGGTTTGGTTGAACAGATTGCATCTAGCATCAGTTCGACAAGTTCTTCTACACTGTCTGCTCTGTAACTTTGGCAGAGAATGTCATATTCAATATTGTCGTGGATGATCTGACGGTAGACAGACCTCTCCCGTATCTTATCCATATCCTGCTCTTGGATGGATAGATAAGGTTCAGTCTTACTAGATTCAGTATTGTTATATTCAGTATTATTACAGTTTGTTTTTGAAACTTCTTGAAGTTTGTTTTCTAAACTTCCTGAAGTTTGTTTTTCAAACTCCTTGAAGTTTGCTTTTGAAACTTCTTGAAGTTTATTTTTCAAACTTCCTGAAGTTTGTTTTTTAAACTTCTGTGTATTTACGGGCTTTTCCGGCTCTTTTTCCACATATTCTTCCGGTTTTTCCACCAGATTTTCTGATGTTTCTTCTGCTTCCAGAGTTGCCGGTTCATCCGGATATTCCTGCAGGCTGAAATTTTTCACGTAAATTACATTCGTTTTTCCGAGTCCGATTCGCTTTTTTTCAATCAATCCAATTCCTTTTTCCCGATCCAGCTCTTTCAGACAATTCACAGCCTTATTCCTGCCACAGTTAAGCATTTCCATAATCTCTTCCACCGAAAAGAAAATATATGCCCTGTCCTCTTCATCAAACCATCGGTTCTTGATGGACAGTGACATCCGGTCTAACATCAGTCCGTACAGCACCTTTGCTTCACAGGAGAGATTTTTAAAATATTCACTTGTAAACAGCAGTTTGGGAATACGATAAAAACTGTACATATCGCATTCCATTCCTTGAAAATAATGGAATGTTGCTCTTATACTCATGACACATCCCTCCCTTCGTACTTATCAATGATTCTGATTGCTCCATTCCTCCAAAAGCTGACATATAACAGTCCGTATCTTCTGTTCATCATACTCTGGAGGAAAATACTTCTTAATTTCATCCTGTTTTAATGTTACCGTTGTTTTCTTTTTACGCTCTCCTATAACCAAGAGCCGCACAATCTCTTTTGTCAGCGTTTTTTCTTCTCGATGTTGCCTTATTTTTTTTGCCTGTTCCAGACTTGGATATTTTCCCGTACTCTCATGCACATTCTCCACCATCTCCTGTTCTGGAACCGTAAGATAGGAAAGTTCTACACCTACCTGCAATCCGATCACATCACGATCTACTGCGTTTAATAGGTCATTCATCAGATAAGTAAGCCGGATGTAGCGATACACCTGCCTTGCACTATCATTTCCGTTCTTTCCAATGTCTTTCGCGCTGGTACCGCCTGATGTTCCCTGATGATTCATTGCTTCCATTTTCATACGGTATGCAAATGCCTTTTCACTTGGAAGTATATTTGGTCTCTGCAGATTGCTGTCTACCATTGCCCGGACAGCTGTATCCTGATCCATATTTCTGATAATAACCGGAACCTCTTTAAGACCGGCAAGTTGTGCCGCATGTCTCCTTCTGTGACCAGCGATGATTTCATATTCACCATCACCCAGCGGTCGTACCAGTAATGCCGTAAGGATTCCCTCTTCTTTCACACTTTCCACCAGTTCCGCCATTGCCTCATCATCATTTACTTGAAATGGATGGTTCTCGAAAGAATGTAAATGCTCAAGTGAAACCTGCTGGATATCGTTCGTTTCTTCTCCTCCACCAAGTAATTCATCATAGGATGTCAGTTTTATCTTAGATGCACTTCTACCTTTCATCCAAAAGCACCTCCTGTGTCATCTGCCAATATGCAGCCGCCACTTTTCCTTTTGGATCATGCTCAAATATGCTGATTCCTTCAGCACTGATCTCAGCTGCTCGTACTGAAAATGGAATACTCTGTGGGAAAATCTTGATCTGGTTTCCATATGTATCAAAAATCAGATCAGATATATCTCTTGCATAGTTCGTTCGATTATCCACCATTGTAATCAATATGCCTCCGATTTTCAGTTGTTTGTTAAGCTGTCTTCGCACCTTTCCAATCGTCCGTATCAGCTGTTCCAGCCCCTTTACAGGAAGATAAGCTGCCTGCACAGGTATGATCACTGCATCGACACTGGCAAGTGCATTGATCGTCAGCATTCCAAGTGATGGCATACAGTCAATCAATATATAGTTGTATTCATCTCTCATTCTTTCTATATATTGTTTTAAAACAAGTTCCCTGCTCATAATATTTACAAGTGATACTTCCATTCCTGATAGTTCGATGTTTGCCGGAATCAGATCAATTCCTTCCTGGTGATGTAAAATTCCCAGTGTATTTTCAAATGGCTCATCTTCTACGATCTTTGTCAGAATAGTAGCCAGTGTAATCGGTAATTCATCTGGGTTATGATACCCAAGGCTTGCCGTCATACTTCCCTGCGGATCATTGTCAATCACAAGCACTTTCTTCCCTGCTTTTGCAAGTCCGACTGCCAGATTCACGCAACTTGTTGTCTTGCCAACCCCGCCTTTTTGTGAACACAATGCCAGCACTTTACAATCATTCATTACTTTCTCTTCCATCCTATTTATCCTCCCATAAATAACTTGAACCTTTCAGCATCCATAATGCTGCTTCCAAAAATGCAAGATACCGTTCTGTCATACTATCCAGAGCTGCTTCTGAAATAACAGGTTTTTCCGACTTCAAATCTTTTGCCACATCTTCCAAAACCAAACTCATTTCCCTCATTTCTGACCGGATAATCTCAATCGTTTCTTTCTTTCCAACAACACATACATGATTGTAAATGCATGACCGGACGATATAATCCTGCTTTTTCATTCCGCTTACTTTCACTCGTTCTTCAATCGTTGCTTTTTCATAAGAATTTACACGAAACGAAACAGTTGTTGTATTGTGTTTTCCATGTCTGTCACTTGCCATAGATTATCCCTCCTCTCCCTCATGTTTTTTATCCAGCAATCCCGCTAATTTGCTCTGCGTTGACGGATACAGATGTGAATAGGTATTCAGTGTTGTTTCAACTTTTTCATGTCCCAGCCGCTCTGCAATCTCCAGCGGAGCCACTCCCATATCAACCAGCATACTGGCATGGGAATGCCGGAGATCATGAAGTCGTATCCGCTTTACACCAGACCGCTCAATTCCAGCAGCCATACAATGTTCCATATGCGATTTGGTAAACCGAAAAAGTCTTTCCTTTTTCATAATTCCATACAAATGACTGCAATACTCCCGGAATTCCTCGGCAAGAAAATCCGGCATTGTAATCACGCGGATACTCTTTGGAGTTTTCGGCTGTGTAATCATGTCCTTTCCTTTCAATCTCTGATAAGATTTATTGATTGATATGGTCTTCTCTTCAAGATTGATGTCATTATAAGTAAGGGCAAGCAATTCACCGATACGCATTCCGGTCCAGTACAACAGAAGAAACGCCATTCTTGTCTCCGGTTTATCACTTACAGTCTCCAGAAAATCATTAAACTCTTCCTGCATCCAAAAATCCTTCGGTTCTCCTTTGCTCTTGCCTATCGCTCCTGCCTTCCTGCAGGGATTATCCTGCAGGTTATAATATCGCATAGCATAATTGAAGATTGCAGTCAGCTGGCAGTTCACTGTTTTCAGATAAGTAGGAGAATATCCTTTTCCATTCTTATCCTTATACGTCAGCAACTCATTCTGCCATGCACGGACATCTGCCACCGTAATTTCACTGAGAATCTTCTTTTCAAAATAAGGCTTGATTTTCAGGTCGATAATATATCGCTTCGTGTACATAGTGTTTTCTCTGAGACGTACATCCATATCTTTGTAATAAATCTCCAGAAAATTTCCAAATTCAATATCCACACCCTGGCTCTGCTGTTGCAGAAAATCTCTTTCCCATTCCTTAGCTTCACCCTTGGTCCTGAATCCTCTTTTCTGTTTTCTTTTTCGGTTTCCCTGCCAGTCTTTGTAATACACCTGTACTTTCCAGTTTTTTCCTTCTTTGTAAACCCCCATTACTAATCCTCAACTTTCATGCCATAAATCTTTTCTGCCAGGAATTTCGTAGAGATTTTTCCAGCTACTACAATATATCCTTTTGCCTTCAATTCTTTGTTGTATTCTCGCATCAGACTATATGCATAAGTTTTTGAAACTCCAAGAATTGCACACACATCATCCACATCCATATACATTTTTTCCTGCACCATACTCATACCGCTTTATCCTCCTTCAAATACTGCTCAACATGTTCCAGACCATAGATCTTGTCCTCTACATAGCGGGTTGGCACCCGTCCGAGAATCACATAATAGTTCTTGCTTGCCAGATCAGCATTCATTCTCTCCACCACCCGGTAAGCAAAAGAAACTGATAACTCAAAGAGTTCTGCAATGTCTTCCACTGATAAATACATTTTTCTCTTACGCATGAAACCATTCCTTTCCTTCTTCCTGGGGAATCTCACAAGTGTCTTCCACCCCATAGAAACGCTTCACAAAATACTTTGTCGGAACTTTTCCTCTAAGCGTCAGATATCCCTGTTCTTCCAGCTCCTTGTTCAGATTTCCGATGATCTCATAAGCCGATGTCTGTTTTACTTCCAGAAGTTCACATATATCGGCTGCCTTTAAAAATAATTTGTTCTGCATAATCAGTACCTCCTGTGTTTTGAATATTTATCTCTTCATATACTCTGTACTGGCAGATACAAAATCGGACATCCTTTTCCGAAATTTATCAAATTTTTTTGTTTTTTAATTCTCCATCAGTGTGGTTACTGTGTCATGGAGTTTAGCTCATCAAAAATAAAGATCCTTTCTTTGGTATCTTTTTTCTAAATGCAGGCAACAAAAAAAACAGTCTGCCTTGACGAAAATCACTTCAATCAAAACAAACTGTTCTTCTTATTTACTCTAATTATATTTTATGAAAATAACTGATTTCACGAAATTTGCAGGTGAATTTGGAATATAAACAAGAGAAAAAAATATTTTTTAAACTCCATTTGCACTCCATTTGGTCTTTTCGACTGCCTGCAAAGCCTTTATTTATGGGCTTTTTCGCAATTTAGTCCGCTACTCAAACTCAATCGTTCCAGGTGGCTTACTGGTCAGATCATAGAATACTCTGTTTACTCCTTTGACTTCATTGATAATTCTGCTCATCACAGTCTGCAGCACCTTCCACGGAATTTCTGCTGCTTCTGCTGTCATAAAATCGACGGTCTGTACTGCCCGTAGTGCTATAGCGTAATCGTATGTTCTTTCATCACCCATAACACCTACGGAACGCATGTTGGTCAGAGCTGCAAAATACTGATTGATTTCCTGATCAAGTCCTGCTTTTGCAATCTCTTCGCGGTAAATGAAATCCGCGTCCTGTACAATACGTACCTTTTCTGCAGTTACTTCACCAATGATGCGAACGCCAAGTCCCGGACCTGGGAACGGCTGACGGAATACCAGCTCACGGGGAAGACCAAGCTCGAGTCCTGCTTTACGCACTTCATCTTTAAACAAATCGCGGAGCGGTTCGATAATTTCCTTGAAATCTACAAAATCCGGTAATCCGCCTACATTGTGATGAGACTTGATTACTGCGGACTCTCCGCCAAGACCGCTCTCGACCACATCCGGATAGATGGTTCCCTGTGCCAGAAAGTCTACTGCGCCGATTTTCTTGGCTTCTTCCTCAAATATACGGATAAATTCTTCTCCGATGATCTTACGCTTCTGTTCCGGCTCTGTTACGCCTGCCAGTTTATTATAATATCTTTCCTGTGCATTAACCCGGATAAAATTCAGTTCAAACTGTCCTTCTGATCCAAAAACTTGTTCTACTTCGTCTCCTTCGTTTTTTCTCAAAAGACCATGATCTACGAATACACAGGTCAGCTGCTTTCCAAGCGCCTTGGAAAGCAGTCCGGCTGCTACAGAAGAATCCACGCCACCGGATAATGCCAGAAGAACTTTTCCATTGCCAACCTTTTCACGGATTGCACGAATAGAATTTTCTACGAAAGAATCCATTCGCCAGTCTCCGGAGCAGCCGCAGACACCACGTACAAAATTATAAAGCATTTTGGTACCTTCCTGTGTATGGAGCACTTCCGGATGAAACTGAATCGCATAAAGGTGCTTTTCTTCATTTTCTGCTGCTGCTACCGGACAGTCTGCCGTGTGTGCGGTAATCTTAAATCCCGGTGCCGCTTTTGCAATATAATCAAAATGGCTCATCCAGCAGATTGTTGATGGCGATACATCACCAAACAGGCGGGATGTTGTATCAACAAAAACCTCTGTCTTCCCGTATTCACGTACTTCAGCACGTTTTACCTCGCCTCCGAGAAGATGCTGCATAAGCTGTGCACCGTAGCACAGGCCAAGCACCGGAACGCCAAGCTCAAATATTTCCTTTGTATAGGTTGGTGAATCTGCTTCGTAACAGCTGTTTGGTCCGCCGGTAAGAATAATTCCTTTCGGGTTCATTGCCTTGATCTTTTCAATGTCGGTTCTGTAAGAATAAATCTCACAATAGACATTACATTCTCTGACACGTCTTGCAATGAGCTGATTGTACTGTCCTCCAAAATCAAGGACAATGACTGTTTCTCTTTCCATCTTTTCTCCATTCCGCATCTGCATATTGGTTCTGATCATAGTTCTTAACAAAAGAGCCCTCTGCAAATGCATCGTTGTTGATTGTATTTCTGTCAGCTTTTTTTATTATAATGTACGTTTTTCAGATTTACAACTATAAATTTTATAAGATTAATAGAATCGGGATGGTCTTTCGTCCTGAAAAATGATAAAATAGGGATGTCTAAAGTTCTTCATTTACAGAAAGAGGTCATTTATGTTTACCAGAAGAAATTTTCAAAAACCGGCTCTTACCCCGGCAAAAGAATACTTTATGATCACATTAGCTGTGCTGATCATGGATATCGGCATTTATGTTTTCAAATTTCCAAATAATTTTTCATTTGGCGGCGTATCCGGTATGGCTGTTGTACTTTCAAATATGCTTCCCTTTACGGCATCTCAGATCAATCTTTTGATCAATCTCTTTTTGCTCATCGTCGGATTTGCTTTTCTTGGGAAAAACTTTGGTGTAAAAACAGCGTATGTAACTGTGCTGTCCTCGATTTTACTGAATATTTTCGAAAAGATATTTCCGACGCAGCATCCTCTCACAAACGAAATCATGCTGGAGCTGTGCTTTGCGATTTTGCTTCCTGCCATTGCAGCAGCACTTCTCTTTTTCGAAAACGCTTCCGGCGGCGGTACCGACATCATTGCAATGATTATCAAAAAATATTCGACTATGAATATTTCTACTGCTTTGCTGATTACAGATCTGATTGTTGTCATCGCATCATTTCTTATTTTTGATACGCTGACCGGTCTTTGCTCGATTCTCGGACTGCTGGCAAAAACCCTTCTGATTGATAAGGCCATTGAACGGATGAAGCTCAATAAATTTTTTACGATTGTTTCCAGTAATCCGCAGCCGATCTGCGAATTCATCACACATGAGCTGAACCACAGCGCTACGACTTACCATGCTCAGGGTGCATATTCACATCGTGACCGCACTGTTATTCTGACTGTCGTTGACGTAAAGCAGGCGATTTATCTGCAACGCTTTATCAACCGCACGGAACCAACTGCATTTACTGCCATAACAAAGAGCAGTGAAATCGTCGGAAAAGGCTTTTCAAGCTACATTTGACCGACAGCCTTTTCCATACAAATCATACATTGCATTTTTTCTTATTTCTGTATAAAATGATGCCAGGGTCAAAAGCCTGAAACCACGATGTGCGAATAAATAAGTCTGAATTAACAGCTTAAAACAGAAGCACGCGATGAAGCTTACGTACATTCGACTTTACTATGGAGGATTCTTATGAATAACACAACGAATAATACAATTGATTACATAGCAGATCAGCTAAAAGCTCTGACTGCAATTCCAAGTCCGACCAGCTACACAAAGGACGCTGCCGAGTATCTGATTACAGTACTTCGGGAAATGGGATATAAACCTAAACTTTCAAATAAGGGAAATGTATTTGTTACCATCGGAGGCACAGGCCGTCCGTTGATTTTTGCCGCTCACATTGACACACTTGGTGCAATGGTCCGTTCAATTAAAGAAAATGGTCGGCTTCGCCCAACTACCCTAGGCGGACATCAGTGGAAAACGGCAGACGGTGAAAACTGCACCATTCATACCAGAGACGGGCATGTCTATACCGGCGTCGTGCTCAACACAGAACCTTCTGCTCATGTTGCAGATCAGCCTGTTGAACAGACAGAAGAAAATATGGAGATTCTGCTTGATGAAAATGTTTTCTCAAAAAAAGAAACACTGGCACTTGGCATCCAAACCGGTGATATCATTGCCATGGATCCAAAAACAGTAATTACCAAAAGCGGCTATATTAAGAGCCGTTTTCTGGATGACAAGCTCTCCGCTGCAATCCTGCTCGGACTTGCCCGTGCAGTAAAAGAAGAAGGGCTGGTTTTAAACCGCAAGGTTTCCCTGCTCTTTACAGTCTATGAAGAGGTCGGTCATGGCGGAAGCTATGTATCTGAGGATACAGAAGAAATGATTTCTGTTGATATGGGCTGTGTTGGCGCTGATCTTAATTGTACAGAACGCATGGTTTCTATCTGCGCAAAGGATTCCGGTGGACCGTACAACTATGACCTTATTACAGTGCTTTCCGATCTTGCAAAAAAGGAAGGGGTGGATTACGCAATCGACATTTATCCACATTATGGCTCGGATGTGGAAGCAACCCTGCGCAGCGGTCATGATATTCGCCACGGTCTGATCGGTCCTGGCGTATATGCTTCCCATAATTATGAAAGATCACATCTTGATGGTGTTAAAAATACTTATCTGCTCTTAAAAGCATACGTTACAAAGGAGTCATTATGAGTGAAAAAATTCTGTATCTGGAATGTAATTCCGGAATCAGCGGTGACATGACAGTTGCTGCCCTGCTTGATCTGGGTGCAAGTAAAGAAGTACTGACGGAGGCACTGAAAAGCCTCCCTCTGACCGGCTATTCCATTGAAATCAAAGAGGTTTACAAATCCGGTATCCGCGCCTGTGACTTCAATGTCATTTTGGACTCTGCACATGAAAACCACGATCATGACATGGAATATCTGCATGGAGCTTCTCCTGCATATGATTCCCCTGCCCCGCATCATCACCACCATCATGATGCCCGAAATTTAAATGATATTGCTCAGATTATTATGGCCGGTCAGCTGACGGACGGTGCGCGTACGCTTGCATTAAAAATTTTCCGCATCCTCGCACAGGCCGAAGCACAGGTGCATGGTAAATCAATCGAAGAGATTCATTTCCATGAGGTCGGTGCCGTTGATTCCATCGTTGATATCACAGCTGCCGCAGTCTGCCTTGACAACCTTCACCCGGATCAGATTGTTATCTCTGCTCTGACCGACGGTATCGGACAGATCCGATGTCAGCACGGTGTAATTCCGGTTCCTGTACCTGCAGTTGCAGCAATTGCTTCAAATGAACGTCTCACGCTCAAGATTCGCAACGTAGAAGGTGAGCTTGTAACTCCCACCGGAGCAGCAATCGCTGCTGCGTTCCGGACGGAATCCTCACTTCCTGACTGCTTTGAAATTCTTCGAACCGGCTTTGGGGCCGGAAAACGAACATACACCGGTGCATCAGGACTTCTCCGCGCTATGCTTCTGAAATCTTCTGCTTCAGAAGATCATGATACGATTCTGAGTCTTGAAACCAACATCGATGACTGTACCGGTGAAGCGCTTTCCTTCACTTTACAGCAGCTGATGAAAGAGGGTGCACTCGATGCATTCTGTATTCCGATTTATATGAAAAAAAATCGTCCTGCTTATCTGCTCAAGGTGCTTTGTCAGCCGGACGACCGCACAAAAATGGAAGCTATCATCTTCCGTAACACTACAACGATCGGAATTCGCTTTCAGGAAATGCACCGCACCAAGCTTGACCGGCGAATTGTAGCCGTTGAAACTCCATGGGGTATGGCTGATGTAAAATGCTGTACTTACGGCTCTGAAACATACTATTATCCCGAAAATGACAGTGTAAAGCAACTCGCAGTTCTTAATAAAATCGGCTTTTCTGCCATGTATGGAATGATTCAGTCCTACACACGCGAAAAAGTACTTTAATGAGATTTACTTATATCGGGAGTGGTACAAGCCACTCCCGATAAGTCTGTCAGATGGCTCTTACTGCCCAGCGCATCTTTGTTGATTTTGCACGGCTGTTCTGAATACACTCTTCTTTTGACGGCCGAATAACATCTTTTGCGATATCCTGATAAATCCCTTCGCGATAAAAACGCTGGAACGACTTCTTTACCAGCCGGTCCTCGCCGGAATGGAAGGTCAGAATTGCCACTTTTCCGCCCGGTTTCAGCACACCAGGCAGCTTTTCCAGCAGGGAATACAATACTTCGTATTCATGATTCACATCGATCCGAAGCGCCTGAAATGTGCGCTGACTGGACTTGCGAACCATCTCCTTGTAATCCTTCTCTGGAAGAAATTTCAGCGCTTCCTCAATCTCATTATGAAGCTCTGTAGTCGTCCACCCTTCTTTATTCCGGCGATTTCTTGCCATAATTCTCGCTGCGATCTCCTCTGCATACGGCTCGTCCGAATTTTCCGCAAGCATTCCAATGAGTTCTTCCTCTGTCACAGAAAGAAGCCGTTCGGAGGCACTCTCTCCTTTTTGCGGATTCATGCGCAGATCCAGCGGCCCATCTGCCTTATACGTAAAGCCACGTTCCGGATTATCAATCTGCATCGAAGATACCCCAAGATCTGCCAGTACAAAATCAAATTTTCCGGCTTCCTCAGCTACCTGATCGATATTCGCAAAATTCAAAAGCTTTACGGTCAGAATTTCCGGTCCATAACCAAGCTTTTCAAGCCGTTCTTTTGTCTTTTCCGATTCGATCGGATCCACATCCAATGCATAAAGGTGCCCCTGTCCCTGCAGGCATTCCAGCATTCTCTTCGTATGGCCGCCGTATCCAAGTGTTGCATCCAGCACCTGCTGCCCCGGCTGTATCTGAAAGAAATCCAGGATTTCCTTTACACAAATGGAAATATGCATGCCGGCCGGTGTCCCACCCTTGCTGATCACCTTCTTGATTGTGTCTCCGTATTTTTCCGGGTTTAGTTCCTTATATTTTTCTTTGTAGGATCTTGGATGGGTACCGGAGTAACGCACACGGCGTTTGTGGACGGGCTGCTGCCCAGATGAGTTTTCTGTCGAAGTATTTATTTTATTTTCCATCTTCCTGCTTCTTCCTTTCTTTTTTCTGGATTGCTGCCATCAAAACGAATATTCGCAGCCCCGCAGGGGACTTACCTGATTCGCGTCAGAGCCAGGAGGCGCACAGCTCTTCCTCCTTTATTTTTGTAATCTGCACCGCCTTCAGCCAGTCGCCAAAAGTCCCTTTTCCTGCCGCAGTGCATGCTGCAAGGGTATAGTTCGGCGCCTGTCGCAGCAACATCCAAAGCTCTGGATTTCTGTCCCCTGATTTATTAGAAATCCCGCCCGTATTTTTTACGTATCTTAAAAGCCAACGTGTGCAGTCCGCCCGTTCCATTCCGTATCCCATTCCGCGTCCATTCCATTTCACGACACTTTCTTTCATGGACCAAAGTACCTGAAGCAGCTGTTCCCGCTCCGGCAAACTTTCACAGGATTCCACAATCTGATGTTCTTTTTCCGTGCAGATGCGGCGCATCAGACTTTCTTTATACAGAAATCTCCGCTCAATATCAATTCCCACCGGGATCGTATCCAGCGCACAGGCACAGGCGGACCGGCAATGGCTCAGATTAAAATGAAGTCCTGGATACGCTCTGCTATAAGGCTTTCCCTGCTCCGTTTTCGCAAGCGAAAGTTCGGAAAGCGTCTGAATTCCATACTTTTCGCCAATCACATGCTGAAACAGCAGCCAGGCAGTGAGATGCTCCCGCTGATTTTGTAGCTTTTTTTCGTTTTGCGCAAGTGCTTCCGCCTCTGAAGAATCCAGAAGTCCGGATCGCATGGCTGCTCGCAGTAAGGGGGATTTCCATTCTTGTTCTTTCAATTCGCAAATATAAATGTTCATTTCATTAGACTAGCAGAAATGAGCGCGTTTTTCAAGTCAAAGCGGATATTAGGTTCAATTCGCTGCGGATAAGATCAGGAAGAATTCTTTCCTGTGATATTTCTTATTTTCTTCTTGCATTATTTGCATTAATATGTATAATACAAACAAGAACACGAAACGCTTCTTATGTACTCTCTGAATCTTTTTCTATAGCAATACCAGAAAATCACGCATAAAAGCAGGCAAGAAAAGATTCCGAGAGATTATTTCTTACCAACGGAGGTTTCCCATGATCATTAAAATCAACCAGCGTTCTGAAATCCCGCTGTATCTTCAATTGCGCAACCAGATCGTAACCGGCATCGGAAAAGGGGCATTAAAACCTGGTGAATCACTTCCGACCGTACGGCAGCTCGCCACCGATCTTGGCATCAATTCGATGACTGTCAGCAAAGCATATCAGCTGCTCAAGGCCGAAGGATTTCTGGAAACAGACCGGCGCCGCGGTAGCGTCGTCTCGCTCCCTGACGCAAACCGTCCCGGCGCAGCTGCCGCTTTTGAAGAAAAACTGACCGATGAACTCGAACTGCTCACTGCCGAAGCCAAAGTGCACGGCATGACACTGCAGGATTTTCTTTCTTTTTGCACCAACGCATTTCTTGAGATGGAGGTAGTATCATGATGCTGTTTCTGATTATGCTGTTTACCGATCTTTTCATGGTCGGCATCTGCTTTTCTGTCTATGGAAAAGCGACCCTTTATCATGATCATATGCTGCTCGGGGTACATATTCCGGAAGATAAGCTGGAAACGCCATCCGTCACTGCCCTGATTGCATCCTATAAAAAGCAGAACCGCCATTTCTATCTGATCCATCTGATCCTTGGGGCTGCTGTTTCGCTGCTCGCGTTCTGGTATACCTCAATCCTCATCATCTGCTGGAGTATCTGGCTTGTCGCATTTTTCTACGGCATTTTTTCCGATCTTTACCGTACACACCGCATGCTTTACTCACTTAAGACAGAAAATGGCTGGTATGACGATCTGGAAGAACCGGTCACAGCGGCTGCTGATACGAGCGTCTCTGCGCCGACTCGGAAGCTCACGCCGCCGCTTTGGCTGCAATTTCTTCCGCTATTGCTCTTTCTGATTCCTGTTTTGTTTCCTTCCATCCGTGAGCAGATTTTCCGTCATCCCGAAATGCAGCTGCCGCTGATATGTGCCACTGTCGTCGGCCTCTTTTTTCCATGCATGGCTGCCACAATCCTTCACTCCGGAAATAAAATTTACAGTGAACATTCTGAAATCAATCTGCAGCTGAATACACTGGAAAAAAGGACATGGTATTTCTGTCTGCTGCTTTCCGGCCTGTGTAACGCGTTTTCTTTTCTGGTGCTGCTTTGGCAGACTGCTTATCAGCCATTTCCAGGCATCCTGCCCTTTTCTGTAATTGCAGCACTTCCGGTCATTGTATTGCCGATCTGTATCTGGCGTCTTCACGTCAAAAAGAAAGCAATCCTCGCCACAGACACGGCCCCGCTGTACGTCGATGACGATTATTTCTGGAGAAACGGCTGGTATGACAATCCGAACGACCCGCGGGTTCTCGTGCAGAACCGCTATTCTTCTATGAACTATACCTTTAATTTCGGCCGACCGATTGGGAAAGTGCTTACTTACGGAATCTGTCTTGCAGTCGGTGCTCTGTTCCTCTGGATGTGCCTTCTTTTCCTGAAAATGGATTTCACACCGATCCGCCTTACCATCACAGGCGAAAACGTTTCAATTACATCCGGATATACCGATGCCGATTTTCAGCTCCGTGATATTGAAGAGATTCATCTGCTCGATCAGCTGCCGGCTGAATCCTTCACCAAAACAAACGGCTCCGCGGATAACCGTATGCTGCTTGGTATCTTCTGGGGAAACCAAACGGGAAACTGCCGGATGTATGTGACACTGCGTGAATCACCGGTTCTTGAAATTCGGGTGCCTGAGTACACCGTTTTTTTGAACAGCACGACTCCGGGGCAGACACAGGCGTGGTATGAGGAGCTTCTCGCTGCCAGATACGTTTTCACCTTTTCTGATTAGCCCCCTCTTCCCTCACAAACACTTCTCTGAGCCGCTCCACTGCCCGCTTTTCGATCCGGGATACGTAGGAGCGGCTGATTCCAAGCTCCTTTGCAATCTCGCGCTGTGTGCGTTCTTTTCTGCCGAGCAGCCCGTACCGCTCACAGATCACCTGCAGCTCCCGTCCATCCAGCACACGCTCCAGGCATTCCCGAAGGCGCAGGATATTTTTCTCCTGCTCCATTTCCTCTATGATATCCACTGGTTCACTCTCAAGAATATCCATCAGCCGCAGTTCCCGTCCATCCTGATCGGTTCCGATCCTTTCCTGCATCGAAATCTCCCGACTCAGTTTCTTTTTTGTGCGCAGCAGCATCAGCAGCTCATTTTCAATACAGCGCGCCGCGTATGTGGCCAGCCGGTTATTTTTTGTACAGTCAAACGTCATTACCCCTTTGATCAGTCCAATGATCCCTGTTGAGATCAGGTCATCCGGATCGTGCTCCGGTGACTGATATTTTTTTGCGATATGCGCCACCAGCCTTAGATTGTGCTCGATCAGCTTATTTCTGGCTTCCAGATCCCCTTTCTTCCAGCGTGCCAGATAATACTTTTCTTCCTCCTCCGAAAGCGGCTTTTCAAATGTTTTCAACAAAGCACCTCTAAGCGGTTTTATGCTATCTTATGAAAAATACAGGCCGGAAGTGCCTGTTCCATGGATTTTGTGTTACATTTTCTTTCAATACCGCTAGACTATTTTTCAGATTCCATATATAGTAAAAATAGTTGTTTTCCCATTTGACTGATTCAGACAAGTGGGACAAACTCACCCATAAGAATGTTTATAAACGAGTAGTAAAGCAGATACAACTATCCACTTTAATTTTACACACAAGGAGAATCTACTATGGCAAAATGGCTTGATACTGCAATTTTTTATGAAATTTATCCGCAGTCTTTCCAGGACAGCAACGGAGATGGAATCGGTGATTTTCAGGGAATCATTCGCCGTCTCGACTATATCCGTGATCTTGGCTGCAATGCAATCTGGATGAATCCCTGTTTCGAATCTTCTTTTCACGATGCCGGCTACGATGTAACAAATTACTATCAGGCTGCACCGCGTTACGGTACAAATGAAGACCTGAAGCAGCTCTTTGATGAAGTGCATCGTCGTGGTATGCATATCCTGCTTGATCTTGTTCCGGGACATACCTCTATCGAATCTCCATGGTTTAAAGCATCCTGCTCACTGGAAGAAAATGAATATTCCAACCGCTATATCTGGACAAATGATATGATGTGGGCAAAGGAAAAGATTCCAGGCATCAACAACTGGCTTTTCGGTATCTCTGACCGTGCCTCTGCCGTAGCGGTCAACTGCTTTTCCACTCAGCCGGCTCTTAATTACGGATTCGGCACCGTAACTGCTCCATGGCAGTTTTCTGCTGATTCAGAAGAAGCGCAGAAAGGCCGCCTGATCCTGCAGGATATCATGTCTTTCTGGCTTGATCTGGGCTGTGACGGTTTCCGTGTCGATATGGCTGCCAGTCTCGTAAAAGCGGATCCGGACCATCATTATACAAAGCTTTTATGGCAGAAAGTCCGTGCATTTCTTGATGAAAAATACCCGGAGGCAGCTCTCGTTTCTGAATGGGGTGATCCAAAGGAAGCTCTGGAAGCCGGATTTCACATGGATTTCCTTCTTCACAACGGTCCGACTCATTATATGGACCTCTTCCGCGAAACTCCGTATTTCTCAAAAAAAGGAGACGGAGATATCAGTGAATTTGTCAAAACGTATCTGGAGCATTATAATCGCACGAACGGAAAGGGCCTTTGCTGCATTCCATCAAGTAACCATGATATGAAACGAATGCGCCATCTGCTTGATGAAGAAGATATGAAGATTGCTTTCGCTTTCCTTCTGACCATGCCCGGCTGCCCGTTTATTTATTATGGTGATGAAATCGGTATGCGTTATATGGACGGAATGCCATCCAAAGAAGGCGGCTATGACCGTACCGGCTCCCGTACGCCAATGCAGTGGGATCACAGCGCAAATGCAGGCTTTTCCAGCGCCGCTCCGGCAAATCTCTATCTTCCGATCGACCCGGATGCAGAACGGCCAACCGTAGAAAAGCAGCTCACTGATCCTGATTCTCTTTTGAATATGGTAAAAAGCCTGATCCATCTTCGCAGCGAGCATCCGGCTCTTCTCTCCGGCAGTGATATTCGTTTCCTGTATGCGAAGCCGCATGCTTTCCCGTTTATTTACGAAAGACTGCATGAGACAGAAACACTTACCATCATTTTGAATCCTTCGACAAAAGAGTCTGACTGCCCGCTTGAGGCCTGCCCTGGTGAAGTACTTTTCTCCTATGGTCAGGCGGCAAAATGGGAAAATGGTGTTCTTACCGTTCCATCCTGCAGCTTTACCATCTGCCGCAGGGAGAATTAATCCTGTATAAAGCGAGTAAGTTCTCGTTTGTATGGCATAGAAAATTCATCTTCTATGTCATACAAAAACTCTGTGAAGATCCAGAACCTGGTCTCACAGAGTTTTTATCTTTTATTTGTTTTATCTTTTATTTGTTTTATCTTTTATTGGTTTTTATCTTTTATTGGCTTTTATAATTTCTTCCGGTAATCAGTCGGCGTACATCCATAAAATTCACGGAATCTGCGGATAAAGTAACTGAAATTTCCATATCCCACCTGAAACCCAACTTCCATTGCCGAAAGCGGCGTCGTCTGCAGCAAAATACACGCCTGCTCGATCCGATAACGATTGAGGTACTGTACAAAGCTCACATGAAATGTTTCTGAGAAATAATTCGAAAAATACTTCGGTGACATATGAATGATCTCTGCCGCCTGTTCCAGCGAAATATGTTCCTGATAATGCTCTGCAACGTACCGAAGTACTTCCTTTAAGCGCAGTGCAGTCGTAGAATGCTCTCTTTGCAGCTGAGACCGTACCACAAACTGCTGATTCTGCTCCAAAAGTGCAAGCATCCGATAAAGCTCCGCCTTAATCAGCAGCTGATAGGCCATAGGCTGATCCCTCCACAGTCTGCGCAGCTCTTCCAGCAGCTGCAATAGCTCACCATGCCCTCTTTCATTTCTTCCTATTTTCTGAGGAAACCATCTCTGATCACCGATCGGATCCAGAATCGTTGTCTGCGTATAATCATTTTCCCGAAAATTCAGGCTTTTCATGGAAAAAACAAACGAATAATAATCATTCTCATAGCCATCTGCCTGTATCTGGTGGATCTGACCCGAATTAAAGAAAAAAATATCATCCCTCTCTCCTGTCAACTCTCTTCCATCCACCAAAATCTGCAATTTTCCCTTTTCTACTCTCAGAATCTCTACATCATCGTGCCAGTGATACGGAACAAAAATTTCCGGTCTTCCAAGTCTGCCCTGTTCTGCCGTATAATATTGAAACGGGAAAAGCAGGGAGCCATGCACCCGCTTTTCCTCCAGATCGTTTTTCATATATTAATTCTCTGCCTTTTTTAATTTTAATTTTTCTTCTGTCTTTCTTACCGTAACAATATAGCTGGAAATCAGAATCACATCTGCTCCAAACCAGGCAAGCACTTCTGCCAGGAACACACCAGTCTCTCCAACGACAGCCGGAAGCAGAAGCGCCGCAGAAGTACGCATGATCAGTTCACCGATTCCGGAAATCATCGGCCATACCGTATTTCCCATGCCCTGCAAAGAAGATCGGATTATGTACAGCACGTAAAGCACCGGGAGACACACACACATAATAGCAAGATACCGATATGCAACAGAAATTGTCTCTGTAATCTCCTGCTGTGTACCGGAGACAAACCCTCCGAGAATTGGTCTGCCAAGCAGCAGCATGGTTCCGGAAATTACTGCCGAAGTCGCTACAGCAGCCAAAAGCGCAGAGCGTACTCCTTTATGAATCCGATCCATTCGTCCTGCCCCAAGGTTCTGTCCCACATACGTTGTCATTGCAAAGCCATACGATGAGGTGGCAATCTCCAGAACGCCGTGCAGCTTGCTTCCTGCTGTAAATCCTGCAATAAAAATCATTCCATACCGATTTACAACGCTCTGCACGATCATTCCTCCGCCTGCGATCAGAAGGTTCTGTAATGCCATCGGCATGCTAAGTACATACATCCCTTTTGCAAGCGATGCATCCAGCTTAAAATCAGTCCGGTCAAGTGCGAGAATCTCAATCCTTTTTACCCGTACGAAACATAAAATGCAGGAACACAGCTGCGCCGTCACCGTAGCAGCCGCTGCACCAGCAATTCCCCAGCCAAATACCGTCACAAACACAAGGTCCAAGACAACATTGACAATAGAAGCTACCGCCATAGCACGCAGCGGCGTCTGCCCGTCCCCGAGCGCACGCAGGATCGCTGCCAGCAGGTTATAACCAGTAATTACCGGAATTCCGATAAAAGAAATTCTCAGATAAACCATACTGTACTGTACAATTTCTTCCGGTGTATTTAAAAGACCCAGCATAGATCTTGCAAATACCTGTCCAATTACAAAAAGCACCACTGCACTGATCCCGGAAAGCACCATTGAATTTCCAACAGCTTTCCTGAGTCGTTTTCCATTCTGCGCACCGAATGCCTGCGACATAACAATGGAAAATCCCTGCGTCAGCCCTTGCAGAAAGCCCAGTATCACCCAGTTTGGCCAGTTGGTTGCTCCAAGAGCTGCCAGCGCATCAACACCCAAAAATTTTCCAACAACCATACTGTCTACAACAGAATACAGCTGCTGAAACACATTTCCAAGCATCAGCGGAATCGCAAATGCTATGATCAGAGAAATCGGTTTTCCTTCTGTCATGTTCTGAATACGCGTTTTTTTTACGTGTGTTTTCTTTTGGACCTCTTTCTTTTTGCCTGTATTTTCTTTATGATTTTCCACTTTGCTGCCTCCTTTGCACTTCCATATAATTATCTTTGCAAAGTATAGCACCCGTCACAAGTCGGAACAATATACAAAAAACGGGATTCATTGTACAAAATCCCGCTTTTTTTGTCCAAAATCAGAGTTTTTTCTATTTTTTGTGTCCAATTTCCTTTTTTTATTTCTTTTACTCTTTTCTGCGAAGCAGATCATACTGCGCCCCCGGCTGGTCAAGCAGTACCCACAGAGACTGCTTTGAATGTGGCGCACTTTCCATTTCCTCTCCGTCATCATTGCGGATTGAGAGCACCTTCGCCTCAATATTCGCGCCATCCGGTTTCATAATTTCAATCTGCTCCCCAACCACAAACTTATTTCTCTGTTCGATATGGATCCGTCCGTCCGGCGCCACATCACCTATGATCCCAAGATACGTATACTCTTTTACATACGTATTGCTGTCATAAATCTGAGCCTCATGATCCGGTTTTCCGTAAAAGAAACCGGTTGTAAACTGGCGATACGTGCAGTTGGAAATCTGATCCAGATACCAGTCCATATTTTTTTCATACAGCTTTGGATCTTCCGCATAATCATCCAGTGCCTTCCGATACGTACGGGCTACCGTTGCCACATACAGTGCCGTCTTCATTCTGCCCTCTACCTTCAGGCTGTCAATTCCTGCATCAATCAGATCCGGGATGTGCTCGATCATGCACAGATCCTTCGAATTGAAAATGTATGTGCCGCGCTCATTTTCCTCCACTGGAAGATACTCTCCCGGCCTTGTCTCCTCGACAACCGCATACTTCCATCTGCACGGATGCGTACATGCCCCATGATTTGCATCTCTTCCGGTGAAATAATTACTCAGAAGACATCTTCCCGAATAGGAAATACACATGGCACCATGTACGAACGTCTCAATCTCAAGGTCATCCGGAATATGCTCCCGAATCGTTTTGATTTCCCGCATAGACAGCTCTCTGGCGGATACCACCCGCTTTGCACCAAGCTCATACCAGAAACGATACGTCTCATAATTTGTATTGTTTGCCTGCGTGCTGATATGGCGCTCAATTTCCGGGCATATACGTTTTGCAATCTGAAATACACCCGGATCTGCGATGATCAGCGCATCCGGTCCGATTTTCTTCAGTTCTTTAAAGTATTCCTCAACACCGGCAAGATCGTAATTGTGTGCCAGAATATTGGCCGTCACATAAACTCTGACTCCATGCTCGTGCGCAAATGCAATACCCTCTGCCATTTCTTCCATTGAAAAATTCTTGGCCTTTGCACGCAGCCCGAATGCTTCCCCGCCAATATAAACGGCATCTGCACCGAATATAACGGCCGTTTTCAATACCTCCAGGCTACTAGCCGGGATCAGTAATTCCGGATGTCTCATGTTCCTCTCTCCGTTTCTTTTCCATAAAACAGATCCGTTCAATCTGTCTCTATTTCTTCCGCAAAACAATGCAAATCGATCGAATGCAGTATTTTATAGGTGAAGTATAATAGTATCCTTCTGTTTCACCGTCACCGCCGCTCCGTCCCCGACCGGTACGATTGATGTCTGCAGACCATCTGTATGCTTTAATACGTACAAATATTCCCGCATCCGTTTATAAATCGTCCGGTTCCTGCGCTCCACAGCATAATGCGACTCAATAATATCTCCGTCCTGCAGTACATTGTCTGAAATCAGAACACCGCCTGTACGCAGAAGCCGAAGTGCATCCGGCAGAAAATGAATGTACTGCCCCTTTGCCGCATCCATAAAAATCATATCATACGATTCGTTTAATCCCGCCATGATCTCAAGCGCATCACCTTCCAGCAGCGTAATACGTTCTTCCCGACCTGCTTTTTTAAAATTCTCCTTTGCCACCGGAATCCTTTTTTCATACTTCTCAATTGTCGTAATATGGCACTCCTCTGAAGTATGATCCGCCATTAAAAGAGCCGAAAATCCAACCGCCGTTCCGACCTCCAGAATTTTCTTCGGCTGATGTATCGCCAGCAGCACCTTTAAAAAGCTCTGCATATCCTGTCGGATGATTGGTACTTCATCAAGAAGCGCCTGACGTTCAAGTGCCTCCAGAAACGGACCATTTCCGGTATCCAGCGAATTGATATAAACTGCCATACGTTCCTGTACGATCATAGTTCTTCTTTCCGTTCCTTTTTCTGTACTCCCATTTACATGATGGCAAGGTCAAAAGATGCCTTACGGATTGTTCCATACTTCGTACTTCTACAATCCTGCCATCATTTACATAATTACATAGCTTCCGGCCTATCTGTCACCGTTTTGCTTTCTTACAGGTTCAATCCTTTTGTCACTTCCTGCGTATCAAGCTCTACGCTCTGAGCGATTCTAAGCGTAATTTTCTGTAAAATCCTGCAGACTCTCAGTTCGCTGCGCAAAAATGCATCCACCTGCGGATCACGCCGAAATTCTTCATAATCCCTGCAAAGCCGCTCCATTTCCGCATACATGTCAACGGACTCTTTTGTATTCTGCACTTCGAAAATGTGACGACGGAAGTGATTGATCCTTTCTCGTTTTTCCGGATTTTCTGCCACCTCATCCCGGATCTGGCAGAACTCCCGGTACTCACTGCTCGTCTGAATTGCTTTTATAAGCTCTTCCGTACAGTTTTCTATTCTCTCCATGTCTTTACTCTACTTCCATAATGATCGGCAATATCATCGGACGACGTTTCGTTCTCTTCCAGAGAAACTCGCCGAGAGAATCACGGATCGCATTTTTCATTTTGCTCCAGTCCGTTACCCGGTGAGAAAGACAGTTCTGCATCGCCTCTTCCACGATTTCCCTTGCCTCTTCCATCAGATCCTCTGCTTCACGAACATACACGAAGCCTCTGGATACAATATCCGGCCCCGACAAAATCTGATTGGAATATTTTTCCAGAGTCAGAACCGCAATCACAATGCCATCCTCTGCCAGATGCTGACGATCTCTCAGTACAATATTTCCAACATCACCAACCCCGAGACCATCGACCAGAATCGCCCCCGTCTGTACGTGTCCTGTCACCTTTGCACTGTCCTGATCCATTTCCAGTACATCGCCGGTCTTCATGATAAAAATATGATCTTTTGGAATTCCAAGATTTTCTGCCAGCGTTGCCTGCGCCTTCATATGACGGTACTCACCGTGAACAGGAAGTGCATATTTCGGATGTACCAGCGTATAAATCAGTTTGATTTCCTCCTGGCATGCATGACCGGAAACGTGAACATCCTGGAAAATAACATTTGCGCCCTTCATTGAGAGCTCATTGATCACCTTTGAAACGGCTTTTTCATTGCCCGGAATCGGATTGGAACTGAAAATAACCGTGTCACCAGGTTTAATCACGATTTTTTTATGCACATTTGCCGCCATACGTGAAAGAGCAGCCATGGATTCTCCCTGGCTTCCGGTCGTAATCAATACCATCTGATCGTCCGGATAGTTTTTCATCTGTTCCAGGTCAATCAGGGTGTTGTCCGGAATATTCAGATAGCCCAGCTCTGCAGCGGTAGAAATAACATTAACCATACTGCGGCCTTCTACCACTACTTTTCTTCCATATTTATATGCTGTATTGATGATCTGCTGCACACGGTCTACATTCGAAGCAAATGTTGCAATAATAATCCGATGCTCCCGGTTTTCCGCAAACAAATTGTCGATTGTGCGACCGACCGTACGCTCGGATGCCGTAAAGCCCGGACGCTCTGCATTCGTACTGTCGCACATCAGTGCAAGCACGCCCTTCTTTCCGATCTCCGCAAAACGCTGCAGGTCAATCGCATCACCAAATACCGGTGTGTAATCTACCTTAAAGTCACCGGTATGCACAACAATTCCTGCCGGAGAATACAGGGCCAGAGCCACTGCATCCTGAATACTGTGATTCGTTTTGATAAACTCAATTCGAAACTCTCCCAGATTGATGGACTGTCCCGGTCTTACTACCTTGCGCTTTGTTCCCCGCATCAGATTATGCTCTGTCAGCTTCCGTTCGATCAGTCCCATCGTCAGCTTCGTTGCATATAACGGCACATTCAGTTCTTTCAGGATATACGGCAATGCGCCGATATGATCCTCATGACCATGGGTAAAGACCATGCCCTTTACCTTGCTGATATTCTCCTTCAGATACGTTACATCCGGAATCACCATATCAATACCGAGCATATCATTTTCCGGAAACGCCAAACCGCAGTCCACGATCACAATACTGTCATTATACTCAAATGCGGTCATATTCATTCCGATCAGACCAAGTCCTCCGATCGGAATCACTTTCAGTTTCATAGCCTGTTCTTTTTTCAATCTGCACCTCCATACCTGCCACTGCATCTGAAAACAACCTCCCCACCTTCGTTTTTCAGGGATCCAACGGCTTTTTCCGTACAGCAGCACACTAACAGCGGAATATGCCATCCCGCACATCCCGTCTTCCTCAGTTACTTACTTCTCATATTCTTTACTGCCTTACAGCGGCTTTCTTCACGCCGGCCATATCTGCAGTCATACTCATTTTTACGTTCTGTTTATTCCAAATCATTCTGTGTTTGTTACAGTTCCAGCTCCACATCGTCCAAAAGCTCTGCAAACACCTTAGAAACTGCCTCCAGTTCTTCGTCATCTTCTACAAACACATACCGTGCCTCTGCCTCTCCATCTTCTGAGAGATCCTTAAGCAGATAAGCCTCTGCTTCATCTTCTTCCGATTCTGTCACAAGAAGATACGAAATTCCTGCGATTCTCGTTTCTTCCACCACAAAGAACCCGACCGATTCTTTTTCTCCGTCCGGGCAAAATTCAATCTTTTTTGTCATTCTCTTTCCTTTCAACGCTGTCAAGATATCCCTGCAGAATATACACCGCAGCCAGCATATCTACATAATCTTTCCTGTTTTCACGGCGCACTCCGGCTTCGATCAGTGTACGGTCCGCAGCTACTGTCGTAAGACGCTCATCCCACATATGTACCGGAAGTCCGGTTCTCCGTTCGAGCATCTCCTTAAATTCCATCGTTTTTTCTACACGTTCCCCGCTAGTGTTGTTCATATTTTTCGGAAGTCCCAGCACAAATTCAGTCACCTGGTACTCTGCGGCCAGTGCTTCAATTCTTGCAAGCGTCTTCCTCAGTTTGTTTTCCGATGTCCGTCTGACAATTTCGATTCCCTGTGCCGTAATCCCAAGCGGATCACTCACAGCCACCCCCACAGTTTTTGAACCGAAATCCAGTCCCATGATCCGGATCATTCGTTTCCGTTCTGCCAGGATTTATTTTTGATATACTCCCTGAGCAGCTCCTCTACCAGCTCGTCACGCTCTACCTTCATGATCATACTGCGTGCATTTTTGTAGCTCGTAATATACGTCGGATCTCCGGACATAATATAACCTACAATCTGGTTTACCGGATTATAGCCCTTCTCCTCCATTGCATTGTAAACAAGATCAAGTACCATTTTCACGCGGGTCTCCGGATCTGTGTTAAAAGAAAAATATTGTGTGTTATTAATATCTGCCATTTCTTCACGCCCTTATCCTAATCTGTATTTCCATTCTATTCTAATATAAGAACAGAAATTTTTCAATATTCTCTTAGCCAGAATCTTTCTGAATTAATCCTGTTGTTACTGTTCATTTCCAATTGTCGTATAAATGTGCTCCGCCGGCCCCACAGTCAGCGTTCCCCTTATTGTCTGATTTGCATAATCACGATCTGCAGAAATTGCAGCTCTTATATATTCTTTCGTATATCCGGTAAAATATTCCTTTCCGGCAATTATATTTTTCTCTTCAAAAAGAATTTCCGCTTCCTGTCCGATCCAGCTTTGTTCAAACATAAGGCGGTTTTCATTTCCAAGTGCAATCAGCCGCTCACTGCGCATTGCCTTAATGCTCTCCGGCACCTGATCCGGCATCACAGCTGCCCGCGTTCCCTGACGCTTTGAATATTTGAAAATATGTGTTTCGTACAATCTGATCTGACGCAGAAACTCCTCTGTTACTTCAAACTCCTCTTCCGTTTCCCCGGGAAATCCGACAATCACATCTGTCGTAAGTGCCGGAAGGGTAAATGCCTCCCGTAAAAGTTCACATTTTTCCCGGAATTCTCCTGATGTATAGCGACGGTTCATCCGTTTTAAAACGGTATCACATCCGCTTTGCAGGGAAAGATGGAAATGCGGACACACCTTCGGCAGCGATGCGAGCGTATATGCAAACTTTTCTGTCACAATGCCAGGCTCAAGCGAACCAAGACGAATTCTGGAAATACCATCTACGTCATGCACTGCCTCGATCAGCGAGGTAAGATCCATTCCTTCCTTTAAATCGACACCGTAGGAGCTCAGATGAATTCCTGTCAGTACAACCTCCTGACAGCCGCTGGCTGCCAGAGCCCGCACTTCCCGCAATACATCCTCTGTATCCCTGCTTCGTACCCGGCCTCTTGCAAATGGAATAATACAGTATGTACAGAACTGATTGCAGCCATCCTGAACCTTAATATCGGCACGCGTTCGATTCTCCGTACGGTCAATCAGCAGCTTTTCATACTCTTTTGTATGATTAATATCAATTTTTTTTGTTATCGCACACTCTGTCTGCTCCGGCTCTTTTCCGGCTCTTTTTTGTTCAAAATCCCGAATCACCGAAAGCAGCTGATTCTTCTGATTATTTCCAAGAACAATGTCTATCGCCGGGTCTTTTTCCGCACCGCCTTCTGCTGTTTCAACGTAGCACCCTGCCGCCACCACAATCGCGTCCGGATTCATTTTTCTGGCTTTATGCAACATTTGTCTCGATTTTCGATCTGCAATATTGGTAACTGTGCACGTATTGATCACGTATACATCTGCACCGGGTTCGAATGGTACGATCTCATAACCGTCTTCCTCCAGCAGCTGACGCATGGCCTCAGTTTCGTATGCATTCACCTTGCATCCAAGGTTATGAAGTGCTGCTTTCTTTTTCATTCTTTTTCCTCCGTTTTCGGCAAATTAACGAATAATTCCTGTTATCTTCGTATGTTTTCAGCTTGACTTTTCCCGGCTCAGCCGTTAAGATGAGGCTGTAACAAAAAAAACTGATTTGGGAGGATTATAGCAATGAAAACAGTTCAGATTTCTTTAAACTCTATCGATAAGGTAAAATCTTTCGTAAATGATATTACAAAGTTCAATAATGACTTCGATCTCGTTTCCGGAAGATATGTTATTGATGCAAAATCTATCATGGGTATCTTCAGCCTTGACCTGTCAAAGCCGATCAATCTGAATATCCACGCTGAAGAAAATATTGATGAGATTATGACGGTACTTGCTCCGTACATCATCTGATCAAATACCTGTCTGGTTTAATCTGACAGATTTTATAACTGCTGCAGAAATTCTGCAGCAGTTTTTTTACGTCTTGCCTGTAAGATGATATCTGCATTCCGAAATTGCAGCCGAATGCTATTCTACCCAGATTGTCTCTGTCGTATCAATTGCCGTCTTTACCAGCTCATCAATCTTCTCATCCAGCTTCCGCTCGGATGCCTCGATAATATGCAGATTCGGTTTTGTTACCGGATGCTTTGCCACAAAAATAGTACAGCAGTCCTCGTACGGCAGAATGGATGTCTCATACGTATCAATCTTTTCAGAAATATCGATAATCTCCTGCTTGTCAAATCCAATCAGCGGACGGAATACCGGCATTTCACACACTGCATTTGTCGCCGCAAGGCTCTGCATGGTCTGGCTTGCCACCTGTCCGATGCTCTCGCCTGTTACAAGCGCAAGTGAACCAGTCTCTTTTGCAAAATGCTCCGCAATCCGCATCATATAACGACGCATGATAATCGTCAATTCATCATGCGGACATTTTTCATAAATATACAGCTGAATATCTGTAAAGTTTACCACATGGAGGTTGATCGGTCCGGCATACGGAGTCAGCTTTCTGGCAAGATCCACTACCTTCTGCTTTGCACGTTCACTCGTATAAGGCGGTGCATGGAAATAAGTTGCATCCAGCTTTACACCACGCTTACAGATCATGTATCCTGCTACCGGACTGTCGATTCCGCCGGAGAGCAAAAGCATTGCTTTTCCGTTCGTCCCAACCGGCATTCCCCCCGGTCCCGGAATGATTTTCGAATAAATGAAAATCTTTCCGCTTTCACGCAGCTCGACGTAAACCATGATCTCCGGATGGTGGACATCTACCTTCAGCCCCGGAAATGCCTTTAAAATCCGCTCTCCCAAAATCGCATTTACTTCCATCGACTCAATCGGATAACGCTTATTTGCGCGGCGCGTATGCACCTTAAAGGTCTGATGCTGCAGATCATATACGTTCTGAAGAAACGTCAGCACATCATCGCCGAGCGCTTCAATTCCATGATCCTCTGCCTGCATAACCGGGCAGATGCCTACAATGCCAAATACATGCTGCAGATGTCCGACTGTCTCATCATAATCATACTCGCCTTCACAGTCTACAAAAATCCGGCCCTGCTCTTTATATACCGTAAATTCTCCATCACACTTTTTTAATGCATGACGAATCTGACGCACCAGTGCGTCTTCAAAGAGATGGCGATTTTTCCCCTTGATTGCAATCTCTCCGTATTTAATCAGAAATGTTTTAAACATGTATGTTTCCTTTCTTATTTTGTATTTCTCCGTTCCGATGTCCCTGTACTAATGGACAGAATACTGCTTCACAGTCAGTGTCTTGCATATCTGCGCAGTACCGGCAACAGCTCCCGCAGTGTGGTCAGCGCATAATCAATTTCCTCGTCTGTTGTAAAACGGCTGAAGCTGAAACGCAGAGTCGATTCCAGCAGCGGCTGTTCCAAATGAATTTCTTTTAACACGGTACTCACCGGAAGCTTCTTATTTGATGAACAGGCAGAACCTGACGATACATAAATTTCCTTCTCTTCCAGAGCATGCAGCAGTACCTCACTGCGCACCCCCGGGAACGAGGCACTTACAATATGCGGTGCTCCCTCTTCGCCTCTCAGGGAATTCACAACCACTGCAGGATACGTCTTCTTTCCGGCATGAAATGCATCCATTTCCCGGCCGATCTGCTCCAGTCCGTTTATCATGCGTTCCTTCAGTTCCAGAAAATGGGCATTGCTTTCTTCAAAATGAGAAAATACCTGCTTTGCAGCCTCTCCAAGTCCTGCCGCTCCCGGTACATTGTCTGTTCCGGACCGCATGCCCTTTTGCTGACCGCCACCATAAATCAATGGTTTGATATGTGCTTTATCACTTACGTACAAAAAACCGGTGCCCTTGGGTCCGTGAATTTTGTGTCCGCTGACGGAAAGCAGATCAATATTCATCTTTTTCGGATAAACAGACAGCTTTCCATACGCCTGGATTGCATCCACATGAAACAAAATATCCGGATTTTTCTTCTTAATCAAGGCTCCCGCTTCAGCGACCGGTTCCACTGCACCGATCTCATTGTTTACCATCATCATAGAGACAAGAATCGTGTCCTCCCGAATGGCATTTTCCAGATCTGTCAGACTGATATGTCCTTTTTCGTCAACCGGCAGAAACGTAACTTCATATCCCTGTTCCTGAAGAAACTGCATCGGCATCAACACTGCCGCATGCTCTACCGCTGTTGTAATCAGATGTTTCCCTACACGTCGTTTCGCATATGCACTCCCAATAAGTGCCCAGTTATTGGATTCTGTGCCTCCCGAAGTAAAGTAAATTTCTTTTTCATTTACTTTCAGCGATTTTGCGATAATCTCCCGTGCATCTTTAAGATAATGTTCTGCTTCCACACCCTTCATGTGCTTTGAGGATGGATTTCCATAATCCTCCATCATCGTCCTGACTACAATGTCTTTTACTGATTCCAGACAGCGCGTTGTCGCAGAATTGTCCAGATATGCTTCCATGCTCTGTATCCTCACTTTGCCAAATAGATTGCTTTTTCAGATGTCATTTCTTTTGTGCTGTATTTCTCACGTTTTCCATTACATCGGCTCTTATTGTACAAGAAACAGAACTGAATTGCAACAGGGAAAAATCGCAAAAACCTGAATGCGGTTATGATACAGATCACTGTCCTGTTCATAGCTGCATTCAGGTTTTCTTAATTTTAACCGAATCAAGCAAGTAGCGAAGCGTTTCTTTTATAGCGATCCTCGTAAATAATGCATTTAAGGCAGTTCAGCAGAGTGCGAAAGACAAGGAAGATATCTGCAGGCGTGCTGACGCACGGCAAAGATATCTGACGCAGGATTTCACACTCTGATGGGCTGGATTAAGATGCATTATTT
>Ga0129317_1000450_pt1 | contig 43954 bp, 46 predicted proteins | sample Cm1ome_FD_94430 | JGI IMG/M metagenome (GOLD analysis project Ga0129317, IMG submission 94430) | Eastern black-and-white colobus group fecal microbial communities from Wisconsin, USA - Cm1105 metagenome | ecosystem: Host-associated > Mammals > Digestive system > Large intestine > Fecal | place... | reverse complement strand
TTGTATGCTTCTTTTAAATTATTTATTGCATCACACATATGAATCATCTCTCCTTTCTTTGCTTCTTTCACTTTGTCTAGTAATTCTTCAAATCCTGTTACTGATGCCACATATAAAGCAACTTCTTGACTCATAGTTAAATAATCCATCTCTTGCACATTTCCTCTTTTCATGGCATAGACACCTTGTACCCCTTCTACAAGTCTTCTTGTATCAGCCTCATCCACTTCATCAGGTATGATATCTTTTACATCCACAACATGAGCCTTATAATCCTGTATGTAATCTTTGACTTCTTCTGGTATGAAGCTTATCATTTCATATATGGTCTGTGAACTTGTCCAACTGTATTCACCTGTAAACAATGAAATCGTTATAACTCCATATACATCTTTGCTGTTCTTGACTTGGTTAAGATATCTTAACATATCATAGTTGCCACATCTGGCTGCCATGTTTTTTAATGGATTGTGCTGATTCTCTAAAGCGATAATCACATATCCATTGTTAATCCATACCTTTCTAACAACATCTCTTTCCTTGTTGTCTTGCTTATTATCAATGACTGTTGATTCATTAGTATCAAGCTCATAGACATGTTCAGGAATAACAATCTTCTTGCCATGAAACAATACAGCATTAACAATAGCTGCAAAGCGTTCATTTTTTCTAAAGAAGTCCTTCAAAGCGACATCACGCTTAACATCCATCTCTGTAATAAAATCCACCTCCTTGCTAGGAGATAACTACAACTATAATATAACACACCATTATGCTAAAAGCAATGTGTCATATAAAATTATCCTCCTATATACATATAGTCAAAAAAATTCAAAATTTCTTCAAAATTATGAAAAAAAATTATTTTTTTATATTATAAAAGTTTTAAACAAAACAAATAATCATTTCATGTTTTCTTTTTTCCTAGTATAATAAACATAAAGTCAAATAACGATAGTAAAGTATTCTTCTTTATATACGAAATGAGGTGAAGACAATGAGAGATAAAAAAAGATCTTTTTTATCGTATTTATTTATCTTTCTATTATTAGTTGGATGTTCTTCTCAACCTCAACCTGAACCAAAACCCGAAAAAGGTTCAAGAGATAATACTCCTGTTGTTTTAGAACCTCAAGCTTCTGGAGAAAAAATTATTGGTAATTCAAAAATCACATTTGATTTATCTCATAGTGAAGATGGATATGTGATGGTTAAATATACGGGTGATAATCCTAAAGTCAAAGTCAGAATTAAACACACCCAACAAAAAGATCTTTACACATATGATATGAAAGATGGTTATAATATTTTTCCTCTTACTGGTGGAAATGGTACTTATATTTTCTCTGCTTATGAAAATATCTCCGGAACAAAATATAGTCAGCTTTTCAATAAAAAAGAAAACATCACAATAAAAAATGACTATATTACTTATCTATACCCTAATCAATACATTGATTTCAATAAAAATACAAAATTAATCAATACTGCCCAAGACATAGCCAAACCAGCAAATAATGATTTAGATGTTGTCAGTTATGTTTATGAATATGTCATCAACAATATCACATACGATGATGATAAAGCTAGTGATGCAAAAAATGGTGAAATGGCAGGTTATACACCTCAAGTAGATGAAATCATGTCAAAAGGTACAGGGATTTGCTTTGATTATGCTGCTGTCATGGCAACAATGTTACGTACCCAAAATATCCCTACACGAATGGAAATTGGCTATGTTAACTTATCTGGTGAATCAATCTATCACGCTTGGATTAGTGTTTATATCAAGGATATTGGATGGGTAGATGATTTAATTGAATTTAATGGAAAAGAATGGTCTATGATGGATCCCACTTTAATATCTGATAGTCAAAATAGTTCAAAAATAAGAAATCTCATAAAAGAAAAGACAAACTATACAACAAAATATCTATATTAGGAGGAAAAGATTATGAATAAAAATCAACTCACAAACAGTGAAATTGCTGCCTTCACTTCACAATTGGCTTTGATACTTCATGCTGGTATCTCACCATATGAAGGCATTGCTATAATGAATGAAGATAGTGAAAGTGAAAAAATGAAAGACGTTTTATCTATTATTTATGATCATTTAGAAATTGGTGAACAATTATATCATGCTTTAATTGCAACTCATGCTTTTCCTGATTATATGTTAAAAATGGTACAAATTGGAGAATTATCAGGAAGATTAGAAGAAGTTATGGAATCTTTAAGTGCTCATTATCAACGTTTATATGAAAATAATGAAAGTATCAAGAGTGCTGTCACTTATCCATTTATAATGATTGTTATGATGTTTATTGTTGTTATTGTTTTAATTACTCAAGTGTTACCTATTTTTAATCAAGTGTTTCAACAACTTGGTAGTACAATTACTGGATTTTCTAAAATGATCTTAGATTTAGGAATGACTTTATCTAGATATTCTTATGTTTTTATTGGTTTACTTATTGTTCTTATGGTTTTATTCTTCTATTTAACTAAAAATGAAAGTGGCAAAATGAAATTATATCAATTTTCTACACGTTTTAGATTCACTAAAAATATGACTTTAAAATTAGCACTTTCACAATTTACAAGTGGTATGTCTATTGCTTTAAGTAGTGGATTAGATATAAATCAAAGTGTAGAGATGGCTAAAGAATTAGTCTCACACCCTGATTTAAAACAAAAAATAGAAAAAGCTGAAAGCATGTTAGAATACCAAGATCTTGCTACAAGTTTTGTTGAAGCTCATGTTTTAACTGGAATGTATGCAAGACTTATGAAATTAGGAAGTAAAACTGGACATATGGATACCATTTTAAAACAGATTGCTGATCAATATGATCAAGAAACAAATGAAAGAATTCGCCATCTTATTAGTATTATTGAACCAACACTTGTTGCTATTTTATCTATTTTGGTTGGTATTATTTTATTAAGTGTTATGTTACCTTTAATGGGTATTATGACAAGTTTATAATATGAAATATATATTGAAATATTGGTTTAATATTCTTTCATTTGTTGTTGTTTTCTTAATTATATTTTTTGGTTTTCAATCTATTCAACAAAGTACATTAGAAAACCAAAGAGAAAGTCTTGAAAATGCCTTAAGACGTGGGATATTAGAATGTTATGCTTTAGAAGGAAGATATCCTGATACGTTAGATTATCTTATTGATGAATATCATATTATTTATGATGAAAATTTATTTGATGTTAAATATGAAATCATTGCAAGTAACATGATGCCAAGTATTACGATTATAGAAAAAGAGTAGGAGGGATAAAATGAGAAACAAAATGGAAAAAAGTCATACGATTGATCTTGTCTTTGTATTATTACTATTTTGTGTATTCTCAATGAGTGCCTTAACTGTTGTTTATATTGGTAGTCATGTTTATTCTTCTACAGTAGAAACTCTTGAATATAATTATGGTCATAATACGGTTGGTGATTATATTAAAGAAAAAGTAAGACAAAATTTATCTGAAGATCAAATTGAAGTTAAAACATTTGATGAAAAGGATGTTTTATGTATACATTCTTTAGAAAACAATATAAGTTATACAACGTATATTTATAGTGATCAAGGTGAACTTAAAGAATTATTTGTTAATGATGAACAAGGTTTTCATATTGAAAATGGTGAAACAATTATGGAAGTTGATGAGGTTCATTTTAGTATTAATAAATCTTTATTAACTATAGAAATTTGTATGAATAATCAAACCCAAGAATCATATATCGCTTTGATAGGAGGGAAAGTATGAAACATAGTAAAACAGGTATCTTCTTAATGGAACTTATTGTAGGTGTTTTGTTTTTCTCTTTAGCGAGTGCACTTTGTATTCAAATATTTGTTAAAGCGAAACAAATGAATAATGAAAGTATTCAAAAAAGTCATGCATCTCGTATTGCTAGTAATATGATAGAATTATATAAGAGTCATGAATTAGAAGATGATAATATTTTATATTTTGATAATAATGCAATGCCTACACAACAAAAGGATTTTTATTGTGTGACTCTTGATGTTATTGATGATGTTTTAAAGATTAAGGTTACTTATGATGATAAATTAGTTTATGATCTTGATTATTATCATTATCAACAGAAAACATTTGAAAAGGATGTGGAATCATGAAGGATAAAAAACTAACAATGAATATTGGGATTATTTCATTTATGGTTGTTTTTATTATTTTATGTTTAATAACATTCTCTGTTCTTTCATTAGTGAGTGCTCAATCTAATAAAAATCTTACAAATAAAAGTGTTGAACATACCCAAGAGTATTATCAGTTATCTTCACAAGCAGAAAAATCTTTAAAAAAAATAGATGAATATTTATATAAAGCCTATCAAAATTCATCTACACAAAATGAATATTTTAATAAAGCAAAAACATTAACTTCATTAATTGATCGCTCTACATATAAACAAGACTTGTTTCATTTTGATATAGCAAATGAATCATATTGTTTACATATTGAATTAAAGATACAATATCCTGGTCAACAACTCTATGAAATAAAAACATGGGTTATTCAACCAAATTCAGAATGGAATCCTGATCAAAGTTTAGAAGTCTTATAGGGAGGCAATAAAATGGACATTAAAGAACTCTTAAAAAAAGCAGTAGAAAAAAAAGCAGCGGATATCTTTATCGTTGCTGGACAACCTGTCACAATTAAAGTTTTTAATCAACTTGAAACTATTGATGATCAACGTTTGTTACCTGATGATACTTATCATATGATTAAAGATATTTATGCATTAGCTGCCAATCGTTCAGATGCAAAATTACGTGAAAAAGGCGATGATGATTTTTCTTTTTCAGTTGGTGGGTTATCAAGATTCCGTATTAGTACATATAAACAAAGAGGATCATACGCAGCTGTTATTCGTGTCATTTCTTTTGATCTTCCAAAGCCTATAGATATAGGAATTAGTCAAGATATTATTGAATTAGTGAATATAAAAAAAGGACTTATATTAGTCAGTGGGCCTGCTGGTACGGGAAAAAGTACGACTCAAGCTTGTATGATAGATTATATTAATAAGACACAATCTAAGCATATAATCACCTTAGAAGATCCTATTGAACATCTTCATTCTCATAATAGAAGTATTGTTTCTCAAAGAGAGATTTCTTTGGATAGCGATTCTTATATTAATGCTTTAAGAGCTGCTTTACGACAAGCTCCTGATATTATTCTTTTAGGAGAAATGAGAGATTATGAAACAATTAATATCGCTTTAACTGCTGCTGAAACAGGACATACTGTTATTTCAACATTACATACGTTAGGAGCAGCAACTACAATTGATCGTATTATAGATGTATTCCCTGCTAATCAACAACATCAAGTTGCTTTACAACTTTCAATGACATTGGAAACAGTTATATCACAACAGTTAGTTCCAACAATCAATGGAGAACTCATTCCAGTATTTGAAGTCATGACAGCAACACCAGCAATTAGAAATATGATTAGAGAAAATAAAGTTCATCAAATTGATGGAATCATTGCTTCTAGTGCTAACGCTAAGATGATCAGTATGGACAATAGTCTTTTAAAACTTTATAAAGAAGGCACTATTACTAAAGAAACAGCTTTACTTTATTCAGCTAATCAAGAATTAATGAAACGTAAATTAAATATATAACAAAAAACCTCTTTATTTACAAAAGAGGTTTTATATTGCAATCCAATTTTCTTGTATAATATAATACGATTGTTTTTTTCTTTCAACATATTCTACATCATTTTTCCATGATTTTAATTCTAATGATTTCATTTCTATATATTGTTCTTTATTTGTAATACCTAAATAAAAAACATTATCTTTAATAAAATCAACACCATAATTTTTATAATAATCATCATGTATTTTCATATGTGCTGGATCACCGACATTTAACATATACCATGGAATACTGACTTCAACCATATCTTGACCATAACAGATTTTCGCTATTGAAGAATAGTTTGAAGCACGATAATCACCATTTCCTTGAATCAGTTGACCAATGTGATCAGTTTGCATTCTTATTAAATCAAAATTATCAGTTGTTAATTTTTCTAATACTGTTTTATTATCAATCGCAATTGATACATCAAAAAATTGATTATCATAACGATGACTAGCATAAGGGTTTGTTCCATAAATTTCATTTCCAAAAGAGAAAAAAGTGCTATCATATTGACTATTAACCATCAAACGACTTTTCCCATTTTCAAGCATCAATACAAAATCTGTTGAATTTGAAAAAGAATACTTTGTTTCAAACATATCTTTAGAACCTATATAATCATTTGTATCAATAGGAATACAAATTTTTTGTTTATATAAATCCTTACCCTTTATTAATAAATTCAATCCTCTAAAATCATAATTAGCATATAATTTTAAATCATCATCAACAACTAGATAATCCTTTATCCATTCTTGATCCTTTCCATCTAAAACAAATGCATTATCCTCACCTGATTCAAAAGAAAGAATACCATAATTTGTCCCTTGATTAGCTTCATCTTGCCAAAGATGACTTGTATTTTCATCAGTTGCATAAGCTGTATTCCAAGATCTTCTTTCCCAATTATCTTGCCAGCTTGAAATCACTGCTCCACCTAATCCTTGATTTATAGCCTCTTCATATATTGCCATTAATTGCTCACCTTGAGCTTTTTCATCATATAAAACATCTTCATTGGTTAACTTAGCAATTCCTTCACTCACTCCATAATCACTAATAACAACAGGAAGTTGACTATGTTTACTCCAATATTGAAGATAAGTTTTATAAAACTCTTCTTCCACTTGAATTCCATCAAAGAGACTTTGATCTTCTTGAGTTAAATAACTCACAAAATCATCATAAAAATCTGTTAATTGTAAACCAATAAAAAGATTCGCTTTATATTCATTATGAGTAATAATATTTTCAACATTCACATGCGTATATTTTTCAATTTGTCTTGCATAATTACTCATATAATGCAAAGCATCTATTCTCGGATTAATTGTCATTCCTATTGAACTATGAGAATTATATTTATTCGTTTCATAACAAATCATATTATCAATAATTTCAGCTAATATTTTTTCAAAATGACTTGCTGATGATTTCAAAGACACATATTGACCCTTATAACTTGAATCATACAATAAACTATTATCAACAAAAGATATAATATCAGGATTCCATTCAGAACCCAAAACATAACCAATATTCCACTTTGACACATCACTACGATACCTATTTATTTTTTCAACACTACCTAATAACAAATTCTTTCTCCCATGAATAACATCAATAACATCTATCGTTCTTTCTTTAATAATTTCAAAATATTCTTCAATACTATCATAAGTATTCGCTTCTGGGGTATCAATTCCTTGTAATAAATACAACTTATCTTCATGATAACGATTATATTCATCTATCGCATCATAAAAATCATCATTCATAATTCCTCTTGCCTTAATCGTATTAGCACCCATTTTTTGAATATCTTCAAACCATTGTAAATAATGTTCTTCGGAAATAGAATAAGAAGTTCCATGTTCACCGGGTATAAAAGAAATAACTTCTACACCTTTAATTAATTCACTATTATCTTTTAAAACATTTTGCTTCACTTGAATTCCTTCATTATAAAAACTTGGTAAATACCATCCCAAATGAAAATATGCCAAATAACTTCCAATAATAACAGCAGTGATACTACAAACAATCATTAAATATTTTTTCATGTTAATCACCACCTATTTCACATTCTGACTTGAATTTCTAGAATCACTAGAATATTGATTTAAACTCTCAATATTCTCATCCAGCCAAGCCCCACGTTCTTTCATAAAATCAATCATCATATTAATAGCTTCTTCATAGTTTTTAGGATTCAATTCTTCAATTGTTAAATTCGATTTATTACTTGGCTGTTTTCTTTCATACATTGTCAATTGATTGATATCAAATGAATAACCCCAAACTTGATAATTTCTATCAATAGCACTTCCTAACCAATCAATCGTCTCATTGGCATATGTTTCAAAATATTCATCTGATAAGATATTTTCACGTAGTTGTTTATATCTTTGAATAACTAGATTAGTAAAAGTTGCATCTCTCGTTAAAGCAGCAAACCATCCACGATTATTTAAAATAAACCCAGTAGATTCAAAATCTGTAAAATAATTATCAAAAGCATTATTATAGTCCCATAATGGTCCAATTGTTAATTTACCTCTAGCATCCTTATAAAAATAAGTCGATGCACTAAATGAGTCATTTATAAGTAGAAATTCATTAATAATATAATAATCCACAAAACTATCTACATCGATACCGATATCATAAATATCCATATTTTTATTTAAATGCAAAGAAAATAAATCATATTCTATTTGAGAAACTTCTTTTTCTATTTTCTTTAACATCTCTGATGTTTGATACTTTATTGTTGGATACTTTACTTCCATATAAGTATTTGGTTCCATACGCATTGTATAAAAACTATAATTATTAAAAACTTTATTAGTGTTTACTTTTGGTTCTATTCTAAAAATATAACTGAATTCTTGATCCCCTTCTTCATAATTTGTTAAATCAAGACGACTTTCTGATTCTTTAATGGTTTCCATTAAAAGATAAATACCTTGATATTCTCCATTAACAACAAGTTCACAAAATCTCACATTTGGTGTATATGGAGATATTTTTGAAAGAATATTTAAAACCATATAATTTCTGATTAATGTTTTATCTAAGAAAGGTCCATGAAGTGCCCATTCACTGTCTTCATACATTCCTAAAAACTCTATGTTTTCTTTTATTGTTGTATCATCTTTATTACAAAAAGTTATTTTATAACTTGGTTTATCAAAAGATCTTGATGAGTTTCCACGCTTTCTTATCAAAGCACTTGCTTCCATATTCGCTTTATCAGATAAATGATGATAATGATCTTTGGTTTCATAAGTACGAATAGAGGCAAGCGTTTCTTCTTGATTAGATGCCGTTTTCTCATATCCTACTGTTACTCCTTGTTCATTTAAAATAGTTTTTCCTGGAATTGGTTCTTTGGTTTCAATAGAAATAATAGGTAAATGAGTACAGAGTTCTTCTTTTGTATGTGCAAGTGGACATATTCCTAAGTCTTTTTCTGATTGATTTTCTTGATGTTGATGGTATCTTACTTTTGATACATTTTGTCTAGAGAATTGAAAAATTAAACCTACAACAAAAAAAGCACCAATAAACAAACAATATAATATTTTATTTTTATTCATGTTACTTACCTCCTCCATCAACCTTATTCTTCTAACAAGAATTATTTATCATAATCAATATCAACACGTTTGATTTTACCCCATTTTGTTTTTTTACCACGATAAAATAAAATAGAAAAAATACGTGTCCAAGCAAGAATAAAACGCATTCCCACATTTTCAGGCACACATAACAAAAATGCTTTTAACACATCCTTCATGCTTATTTTAACATCAGCAAGAAAGTTTCTTGTTGTATAAGAAATAACTGTTAACAAGGCTCCAAATAGTGCATAAGTTAAAAAGAAAATAAGCATATATTCAAAATTAAGTAATCCAAACATAACTGCTAAAAAAGTAACAAACAAACCAACTAATTCAATAAATGGAGATAAAAGTTCATATACAAGATAATAAATATAGCTTGCTTTTGTGATTAATGTTCTATGAGAAATTAAACTTTGAAACAAACCAATATGCCATCTTTTTCTTTGTTTCAACAAATCACGTAAACGTTCAGGTGCTTGTGTCCAACAAACTGCTTCATAAGCATATTTAATATAATATGTTAATCCATTAGAAATATGGTAATCATGCAACTTCACAATAAGCTCCATATCTTCACCAATCGATCCAGCTTGATATCCACCTACTGCAATAACAGCATCTTTTTTAAATAATCCAAAAGCTCCCGACACAATCAAATTCGCATTAAATTTATCAAGCAAAATACGTGAAGCTAAAAAAGAACGTTCATATTCTAAAACTTGAAGTGCCGGTATCAATTTTCTTGGTAAACGTTGTTCTATTAATTGACCATTCTTAAATTTACAGTCATTTGAAATACTAATCATACTTCCTACAGCAATAACATTTTCAGATTCTAGAACTTTAACAGCAATCTTTTCTAAAGAATCTCTTTCCAAAATTGAATCAGCATCCATACATACAAAATAAGGAAACTGCGACACATTAATTCCCATGTTAATAGCATCTGCTTTTCCACCATTTTCTTTAATAACTAAAGTCATTTTCACTTGACTATGAAACCCTTCATAAACAGCCACCTTATCTTGACAAGCTAATTGCTTACGAATTGGTCTTTGAACTTCATGAAGTTCAAATTGTTCAATAACTCTTTGGGCAGTTTGATCTGTTGAACCATCACTCACAATAATAATTTCATAGAGACGATAATTTAAATTCAATAAAGATTCTATAGTTTTACATATAGTGACTTCTTCATTATAAGCTGGTACAACAATACTTATAGGAACATAGAAATCATGATGAATTTCATTTCTTAATCTCTTTCTTTTTATATTTTCAAAAAGTTCATTACTTCCAACGACAACTGATACAAATAAGAAAGTTGAATATCCCACTAAATAAACAATAAAAAATATTTCTGTATAATATAATATTGTCTTTACCGTTTCTACATCAAACCATGTATATATAAAATCAAACATTTACAGTATCTCCTTTATCTAAATCAATCATATCTTGAGATTCTAAAGACAATTTATCAATTTCACTCATCACATATCTCATAATATCTTCATCATCTTGACATTGATACAAAAGTGCTTCATTAGTATATTTATCGTTCATTCTTAAAATTTCATCTAATTCCTCTTTACTCATATTATGTGTATAAAGATATTTAACAGCACTCGTTCTTACAAACCAATTCACATCAGTAATCTTTGTTTTAATAGTTTGAAACACATCAGGCGTTTTATATTTTTCTAATGATTGAATTGATAATAACACTTTTACCCATGAACTTTCTTGTTGATTTAAAATATCTAAGAAATATTGTTTAGATTCATGATTTGGGTATTTTCCAAAATAACGCATAATGGCAAATTGTACTTCTTCACTATATGTTTGATTAACTAATACCCTATAACAAAAATCAGACTTTTTAAGACTTGCAAGTCTTAAAAAATTAATGATATTCTCTTGCATATAAGGAGTATATTTATCAAATCTTTCTATCAATTTATCTGCTAATTCATTTTTATCCCCACGAAATGTTAATAAACCATCAACAAATAATTTACTATTATAAAATACTCCTCTCTCATTACACTTATCAATAGCATTTAAAAGAGTCGTAACATTATTAAAATTATAAAAAGCGTTCATTGTATTAGAAAACACATATAAAGAATGACTATCTAAAAAACTCATCAATTCTATAATAAATTGACCTCTAGGTGTCTTAGGATATTCATAACTTGAAATCACATAAGCATAATAAGCTTGTTCATATAATGATTTTTTCTTATAGACTTCTATGAATTCAATAACAATACCAGATAACTCTATACCTAATTCTTCTTTATATAATTCTACTTCATCATAAACACTTTGCATTGTAACTAAATGTTTCACTTTAGATATATGCTGTGTTAATTTCTTTTTAAATATTGGATTTAATCCTTTTTTAGGATTATAGTTAAAAAAAGATTCTTGAACCTCTTTTCTAAAACCATCAAACTTTGGTATAAATCGCGACATACGATTATTCTTTATAACAATAAATAAAATATCAAAAAATACTAACATTATACATATAAAGATATATATACTTAAAATAATAGTCATACAATATCCTCTCTATACAATTTCATCGTTCTGCATAACGATATTGACATAATCAATATTCCCTACTTCATATAAATAATCAGTAATTTCTTTATTTTCTCTATTTTCTTTAATTGCTTTATTTATTTCATTTTTATTAGCTTTTTCAATCATTTCTTTTGTTAATTCATAAATAAATTCTGATTTCAATTCTGTAGTATCATGTACTTTTAATTGAGGAGCTTTTTCAAAATAATGAAATACGACAGATCTAATTTCATTATCTTTGCTTCGATCAGCACGAATAATTAATAAAACACGTTCATTATTTTTAACATTACCAAATATTAATAAAACAATAAATACAGCAGCACTTCCAATTGTCCCAACTAAAAAATCTCCTACCCCAGAACAAATACCAATAATAATTGTCCAAAAGATATAAATCGTATCCCTACTATCTTTAATAGATGTTCTAAAACGAATAATAGATAAAGCTCCAACCATCCCTAATGATAAAGCTATATTATTACCAATAACTGTCATAACAGTTGCTGTAAGAACAGTTAAACTATATAAAGTAATATTAAATTTCTTACTATATACAGATCCCATATGTGTCATTCTATATGAAATATATACAACCAATCCCATAATCATCGAAAACACAATACGCATGAAAACATCTTCTAATGTTAAACTTCCTCCACTATTAATTAATTCACTTAAATATTTATCCACAATAATTCCTCCCTATCTATAATACTAATGGATAAGATATCGTTCTTCCCAAACAATACTTACTCGCTGTGACACTTCTTCTATCAATTAAATTCATTAAATCAGTAATATAACTTAGCATAAACTTATCATATTTAACCTCAAAAATAACATTCTCTATTGGATAAACAGGATTTAAATATAATTGATCTGAAAATAAATCTTTACAGTTTTCTAATGCTCTAATGTTACTATCAAAAGTTAATCGTATATTATTTTCTTTTGCCATAAAAGCACGTCTATCATATTCAATAATTGTTTTTGGTATATATCTATTCATAGACATAATGACATATATTTCTTTCGCAAAATCTTCATCATATTTTAATAATACATGATAATGACATTGAATGAGTTCTAATGCATCTTCTCTTGTTATTAATAATGAACGTTTTTGTTGAAAGATATTTTGTTTCTGTTTTAATTCTAATTTTGCATATTGATCATTTGGATTATAAATTCTTAATCTTACTTTTCTTCTGACTTCTTGTTCATTGACTTTATCAAAGAAATCTTTATCATCTACTGTATCAAAATAAAGTGAGCGTACTTTATAACTCCCATTTTTTGAAAAAGAATCAGTCATTAATACTTTTTCAAACATCTTTTCTGCTTTTATCGCTTCTGTTTTTTTAAGCAAATATTTTTCTTCCCGTCTTAATACTTTTAACATATTCCCTCTTTTTAACTGTAATTTAACTAAAATTTAACTAAAACTTAACATTTGATATTCTACTATACATCTATAATACTTGTCTATAAAAAAACCCCTTTATATCAATAAAAAACAATATTTATTAAAAACACACCTTTAAATTAGGTGTGTTTTATTCTCTTGATAAGCAATATTGTATAAAATCATTTAAAGGAACTGCTTTTGCATAATAATATCCTTGGTAAATATGACAGTCTATTGATTTTAATACATCTATTTGTTCTTGTGTTTCTACAAATTCTGCAACAACATTAAAATGTAATCGTTTAGCAACTTGTGTAATACTCATAATGATTTCTTTTGTTCTTTCATTATGCAATAACTGTTTTACAAGACTACCATCTAATTTAACTTCATCAAAAATATTCTCTTGTAAATAAGTAATAGAACTATGCCCCATTCCAAAATCATCAATACTTAACTTAATACCATTTTTTCTCAGTTCCATAATACGATCAGCAATTACATGTGTTGTATTCAGCAATGTTCTTTCTGTCACTTCAAATACAACCTCTACATATTGTAAAGGATATTTCTTCACGATCTCAAGTGCTTGTGATACAAAATTTTCATCTTCAAGTTGTTTTGGAGAAATATTAATAGATAAATGTATATTCTTTTGTAATTTATCTATCTGTGTTGCATCTTGATAAACCCTTTCTATAATATATAACCCTAGTTCCTCTAAAAACTCTCCTTGATAAGCCAAAGATATTAATAATGCTGGTGAAACAAATCCACAAACAGGATGATTCCAACGTAATAGAGCTTCTACACCATATATATCTTCATTTGATGTAACTTGAACTTGATAATACATATTAAGTTGATGCAAGGACATAGCATTTCGTAAATCCATAGTTAATGTTTTGGCTTGAAAATGATAAGGATAATGATCGGATAAAAAAGCAGGAATGCTATCATTTTTTTCTCCTTCAAACATATCTTTTTCTAAAGCATGAATAGATTCTTCAAATTCTTGACTTTGAATACGTTCGTTATATTTAACAAAAGGAATATAAATCATTGTACCAATTATAACATTAAAGATTTGAAGAAGACTTCCTGTAATCGAATGTGTTGCTTGATAGCCACTTATAATAATTGGCACTGTCCATTCTACCGATTGACTAATATAAGGAACAATTCCTAACGCTATAGCAGTACTACTTATTAAAGTTAAAACTAATGGAGTTAATATAAATGGCATTAACATCATACGATTAAAAATAACTGGAAACCCAAAAACAACAATTTCATTAATATTAAAGAAAACAGAAATACTTGCTAATTTTGCAAGTTTCTTATTATGACTTTTCTTAGCTACAATAAGTAAAGCAAAAATCAAACATAAAGCACTGCCACACCCACCTATAAAAACAAAAGTATCTAAAAAAGTTTTAGAAAATATTTCTGTTGGATATTGCCCACTTTGAATTAAAGCTTGATTAATATGTATTCCAGGTTCAAACAAGTTAGTAGCCACCATATCTAAAGTATTTGTCCCATGTATTCCAAAGAACCACAGAAAATGAACAAAAAAGACATATAATAATGTTCCAATCAAGCCATTACCAAACCAACCAAATAAATATAGAAAGAATGAAGCACCAAAATTTACAATATTAATATCTCCTAATAAATATTGCATCATTTCACCAATACTTGCAAAAAAGATAACAATAATAGCAATCGGAATAATACTTTGTACAGCTTTATTATAAATATAATTTGTTCCAGCTGTATATAACTTTTCAAAACGCCTTACAAACTTCATACCTTTTTTTAACATAGCACAACTAATAAGCGTAATACACATTGCTGTAAATACCCAATCGGATTGAAAAATATAGACATCTTTATGTAAATCACCACAAAAAGATAGATATGCAATTAATGCTGTGACAGGATAAAAAAAGACGTCATCTTGTCCATTCAACTTCCCATAAGAATATGAAATAGTAAAAATAAACACCAAGGCTATAGACCCTAAAGTACAACTATAAATAATATTTAATATTTCTTTGAACTGTCCATTCAAAAAAGAATTTAAAAATATTTGATATACATTTATTGGAAAACTACTCAACAACAAAGCAAAAGATCCAAGAATAAGAAGTGGTATAGCACGAATTAACCCATGCTTAATCGATAAAATATAAATCGAATTATACATTTTTTGTCTTGTTTTTCCCATTTTTATTTTCCCCTCTAAACTATCTATAATATATAATATTTTAACTATCTTATATTGTTACAACCGAGCATTGACTTTAACACAATACATAAAAACTCTCATTTTTTCAATATTTTTTATTGTTTTTATAGGCGAAAATCATCTCATAGCTTCTTGTGAGTGTTTATAGAAGTAAGAAAAAATCCTGTATTTTTAAGGTCTTTTTCACTTTCGCTTGTATCTTCTTATATTTCCATATAAGTTGGTTTTGTAAAGTTGGGCACCATTTTGGCACCACAAACAAGACAGTAAGCACAAGTACAGGGCGGTGTTATTACGCCCACAATGGCAATTTAGGACAACCTTGTTTTACGCCTTTATGTTACGCATTAAAGTTTTAATAATCTTTGCAGAAAAGGCATTATAGGCACTGAAACCGATAGGGCAAGGTGTTTATATCTTTTCGTCCCAAAATGCCCTTTATCTGCGTAACATTTCAAAGCAAGCTGCTATCTGTTCTGATTATCCGTTTCTTTTCCATTCCTCTATGAAAAGTTCCGTAGCAAGCATAGGAAAGGGGTACCCTTTCTGTAAAAATCTCTCGTTTTTGTCTGTGACAATAAGATAGATTTTTACTTGTTAGGAATATCCCAAACCCTTGCATAAACTGAAATTTTCGCTTTACTTTATACATCAAACATTTGCTCATAATCAACATAATCATCAGAGACTGCCCTAATCGTTAGTTGCGGCTTTGTGCCAACAGCTTCTTTGAAAATATTATATATTTTGACAGGCTCGTACTCTAAATCATTCTTTTTAATAAATTGTTTAACACAGGCGTTATCTCTTGGTATTGCTAATTCATTATAAGCATCGATAAATGTAGTTTCATCAGACAGCCAATCAAATTTTGCCCAGTCACTTAAATAACCGCAATTCAATATAATACTGAAAAAATCTCGAATGTTGTTTGCTATAATTCCTGCTTGTCCTTCTGAATCCAAATACCCAACAAGTGATTGATTCAGAAAAACAAACACTCCACCAGAACCATCACACGCAAATGGCTCCATATCGTAATTACATTCACTGCATACCAAAAGAGATTTCAAATTATCACGAAGAATATCATCATCTAAAAAATTAACATCACATTCGCTCAATAAATAATTACATAAATCTTTGTTATTTTTGAGTTTCCTTAATAATTTAATATCACTGTCTTGCATTATCTTTCCTCCGTAAACTTCAAATTTGTTAATTTGTTTGCTTATAATATAGCATTCACATACGAATTTTTCTATCGTTTCCCTATTTGTATTAATGATATTTTCTTATATTTCTTCATATTGTTTTATATCACCACAGGAAATTCGAGCACCATTTGGGCACCAACGCATCAAAAACACTGTTGTTTTCAGTTCCTTAATAGGTGGAAAAGCTAATATTTACGAGGGATTTCACAGTTTAAAGCTTTTTAATAGCATAAACTTAAATACTATTTTTTATAATACCTTATAATATAAAACATACCCCCAATCAATTATATCTTTTCCATTAAATGATTTTATATAGATTTTCATAATATTAATTATCATGTTTTTTTAAATATTCTTGTATTTTTATTGCAGTTAAAACTGATTGTTCAATAATATTTTCTATCATTCTTTCTTTGCTGTTAAAATCAATTTTGTTTTCTAAAACAACTTCTACAATAGAATATTTAGGCATTTCTTTATTATGATTCCATACTGTATTTTTTAATATATTCCAGTATTTTTTTTGAATATTTATATTTTGTCCCATAAGCCATAATTCAAATTGCATGTTTTTATGATTCAGCACTATTCCAAATCTAAGTTTATGATTCCTTAGATAATCATTAAAGAAAGGAAAATATGTATAATCTAAATATCCTGGCGATATGTTTCCTGTTTGGTAATGACTAGGAAACTCTGATTTTAACTTTGATATAAGTTTCATTAAAGATATATAAGCAATTTGTATATGGCCTTCTTCTAGTTGTTTTTTATAAATTTCTAAACTTTCTTGAATATTCTCTTTCATTTCTATACCTCTTTTTGTTTTCTATGATTTATATCTTTTATAAACATATCATTTTCTTTTAGTGATACATACAATTCTTTATTTTTTGTAACAATATGAATTCTATCTAATGAATTAGCAGATGATGCTATAGGATTTCTACTTTTTTCTATTTTAGTTATATCTTTTATATCAATTCTTTGTTTTGAAAAGCCATAGTAAAATATAAAATAATCATCATATAATTCAATATTATTTTTTATTAAAATAGGTATCAAAATAATATTAAATCCATAATATATACACCACATTAAACTCCACCATATATTTGATACAATTTCATTTGTATTAAAATAAATAATAACAGGTAATATATTATATATTATAAAAATACCTATAACCCACCAGGCATTTTTCCCTTTATAAGTTCTCATTTCCCTAACTCCTTTCAATCAAACTGTGTTTCCCATTCTTTTGCATAATACGCTTCAAAACACATATGAATTTGTTCTTCATTATTTTTTTCAGTTGCTAGACAAGGAAGTTGATCTTTTTTAAAATACTTAAATTCTGTTGTTTCAATATTCTTTTCAAACTTACCACCAATAACACTGCAAAGAACAAATATTTTACATACACCATAAGCATATACTGGTAAATTATGCTTTGATCTATCTTGTACAGCTATGATCTTTTCAGCAATAACATCTAGTCCTGATTCTTCCTTCACTTCTTTAATCGTATTCTCCTTAACTGAAACATTGACATCTACCCAACCACCTGGTAAAGACCATTTTCCACTATTTTCTTTAACTAACAGAATTTCATCATCTTTAAAAATTGCTGCTCTTGTATCTAATTTAGGTGTTTGATACCCTATCTCATTACAAAATAAATCTTTAACTTTATCTATAGAAATATCAGATTTTAAAGCTATCATTTCTGCAGCTATTTCTCTTATTCTTTCATATCTTTCTTTATCATAGACATCATGTCCATAGGTTAAACCGGCTTGAGCAAGGCTTTGTAACTCTATTGCCCATTCTAACCATTTTTCTTTATCACTCATATTTATCCCTCTAATCAATGAAATACTTTTTATAATTACAATAACGATCATAAAACATTAATTTCCATAGATCATCATAACTTAATATTTTAATACTTATCCTCTTATAATTATTCTACCTTTTGTTATTTTTAATGACAACTATTTTAATGATAATAAAAAATGTTCTATTTCTAGAACACTTCTTATGATTAACCTAATATGTCATCTTTCTTTTTTAAAATATCAGCAACAACTAAACATGCTGGACAATCACAATATAGAGATCCCTTTTCTTTGATTTCTTTAGCATGAGCAGCAATATCTTTTGCTAAGTCTTTACCAAAGTAATCTTCTCCAGTTTGTGAACTTGAAAATTCAATAAGTTGATCAATTGGCATAAGATCCTCTTCTAATTCAACAATATACTTTTCTGTTAATTCTTTTTCTTGATTTGTTCCTATAGCATTTAACCATGATTGTGCCATATCTTTTAATTCTTGACAACAAGTTGGTGTTTCTAGTAATTCTTTTGTCTTTGAAGTTACATATTCTAAAATATCATTATTCATTTTATATCTCCTTATTTTCTATTTTTCCAATATTCAAATACTGGAATCTGTGGCTGATTTTCATCCCAATGTACTTCATGTCTTTCAAAATATCCAATCACATTTCCTTTAGCATCTCTTACTGGCACAAAGAACTCTCTTTCGCCTGTTTTAGAATTAAGAAGTTCAAACATTTCTTCTTCGCCTTCATCAGCTCTTTTTAAAAATTCTTCAATTTTTACTCTTGAGTTTTCATTATGACAAGTAAAAAGACTATTACCAATTTCTAAACGTTCTTTATATCTTTGTTTTGCAGCTTTATTCATATAACGAATAGTATGAGTTCTATCCACAAACACAATCTCATATACATAAGCATCTAAAATCCCATATAAAATTTCTTCATTCATTTCCATATTTTTTCTCCTTTAATTCATCTCTATCATTTAAGTAAATCTTTTATATGACAACGTTATCTTTCTTGCCTTTCCATATATATTGCTTGTTGTCCATCATCAACAATAAAAGTATGATCTTTACATCTTATAAGATAAGTTCCTATTGGTAAATGTAAATAAGGGATAATATCACAATCATAATGACATACTGTATTTAAAGCAAAGACATGCATATTTTCTGTTTTACCCATATAATCATCATCTTCATCACCTTTATAAAATCTCCATCCACTATCAGGCATATTTGCAAGGGGTTCTTCACGATACATATATCCTACTTTCCATCCCTCTTTTGTGATTTTATCAGAAACAATACACCCTTCTCCATTAGGTTCATTCCATTCAATCAACGGCTTTACTTCAATATCAATAAAACCACTTTCATTATATTTCGTTTTCTTTTTAAATAAACCCATAATCGTTTTCTCCTTTTGTCTAATATTATTCAAAATGATATTATCTTCCTTACTAAATTTATTTTACTATTTATTTTTCTTATTGACAACTTATTTAAAAAACTATGATTTTTTTAAAGATTAAGATGTATTTTTTATATGCTAAAAAGTGATACTATTCTTTATAATATCACTTCATAAAAATTCTTCATTTTTTTAATCATTTATAATCATAAACAATCACAACACTATGTTCTAATGAGAACTCTGCTGCCTGCCACAAAATAGAAAAGGCAAATTTTGCTAATGAAATAGTATTGTATATAGTATCTTCTTTATGATATGGTTCTATTCTACTCCATGAAATAATTGTATCTCTATCAGCATTCCATTCAAAAGCATTATATCTTTTAAGTTCGGCCATAAGTAAGACATTTGAAGATAAATAACCTTTTTTAGAATTTGGTAAAACATATTGAAATATGCTTGGTTGTATAATAGGAAGCCACCAACCACTTCCATCAAATAATGTCAGTTGAAAACCTTTTGTTTTAAGAAAATCTTTTATAATTGGCTGTTCATAAATGTTAATATTTTTTTCTATTGTAGTAGGCACTTCTTTATGAAGATACTTTGCAGCTATATAAAGCATGAAAGCATCCACTGCAATCCTATCAAGTTTATTGGTATAATATGGAGTTTCATCATAGTCTTCATTCCATATTGGTGCCGGATCTAAATCAAGCCCTATTATAATACTATCACGCCATTTCATGATAAATTCTTTTGTGTCTTCAATAGACAATTCTTTATTATCATCAAATTTCTGAAATTCTAATTCAGTCATTTTAGCATACTTCTGTGTTATTGTTTTCCAATTATGAGTATAATATCTTGTTAGTGTCCCTACATATATATCAAGTCCCATATCTACATCGTCCTTTTCAAATCTTTAACATTATCTTCTATACAATATATTCTACTATTTATTTTTCTCAATAACAACTTATTTAAATAACAATAATACGAAAATTCGACAATAATTTTATATTTATTATTTTATAGAGACCTATTTTAGTCAATGTTGCATGTTGTTTAGACACTCTCTTCATTCATTTCAATTGATTTTAATTGTTGACAATGAGTCTTTTATACAAATATCATACATCTTTTCAATATGTTTTAAACTTAAAAAACTGCCCTACGACAGTTTCTTATTTTCTATTTCCTTTGATTTCTACTATACCTGCTTCAATAAGTTCAACAAACTTATCAACAAACTCACCATCAAATTGTAAATTACGATTCTTTTTTAATTCACTAATCGCATAATCTACTGGAAAAGCTTCTTTATAACTACGTCTTGAAGTCATCGCATCAAACGAATCAGCAATAGCCATGATTCTTCCTCCAGCTGGAATATCTTCACCAGCAATTCTTCTTGGATAACCTCTACCATCATATCTTTCATGATGTGTTAAAACAATTGGAATTACATAATCAAGAGATGGTAAATGTCTAATAATATTAACCGATGCTTCCACATGTGACTTCATGATTAAATATTCATCATCACTCAAACGAGATGTTTTCTTTAAAATATGTTCAGGAATTCCTATTTTACCAATATCATGAAGTAACGCTGCTTCATTGATAATCTCAACAACTTCACTATCATAACCACATGCATCTGCTAGTTTTGTTGCATAATATGCAACATTCTCAGAATGTGTAAAAGTATAATGATCCTTGGCATCAATAGCGGCAGTTAATGCATAAATCGTTGGTGCATATTCTGAATAAATATCTTGTTTTTCACGAGGAGATTTTTTAATCTCAACACCACTGGTACTTTCTACTACCCCGGCATTGTATACAGTAACTCTATTTTTACCATGTCGTTTTGACTGATATAAAGCTTGATCAGCATAATCTAATAACTGCTTAACTGTATTGGCAGATATAGGAACAGTGCTAATTCCAAAACTTGCAGTAACAACCTTTAAACTATATTCACTTTCTCTTTTATTCATATTCATGATTTGTTCACGAATATTTTCTGCCATATCTTTAGCCTCTAAAGTTCCATAATCTGGTAAGATAATACCAAATTCTTTTCCACCAAGACGAGCAGTATAACCTTGGGTATTCACATAGTTATCCATAATTTTAGCAACACTCATTAAAACATTATCGCCCTCTTTATTCCCATATAACTGATTATAAAGACGAATATCATCAATACTTACTAAAATAAGAGATAACTGTCTTTCACCTAATTTTTCACATTCTTCATTTAAAGTTTCATAAAAATATTTACGATTAAGTAAACCTGTCAATTCATCAGTACGTGCTTCATTATATACAGTTTCATACATCTTTGAATTATTTAACGCAATAGCACTGATAGAAGCAACAGAAGATAAAAAGCTTATTTCTCCATAGTTATAACCAGAACGACGTGGTTTAGGTGCTAATAAAATCATACCTATTAATTCATCTTGTTTCATAGGAATAATACCTTCAATATTTAAACTTTCAAATAATTGTTTTTCACTATCCCACATAGAACGATAATTAATAGAATGTTTAAATTCACTATAAAATATCATATCATTACTATTCATCAATTTAAGAATAACTGGATTATCATGATTAATCGTATAATTATTCTTCCTTAATGGAGAACTACTATGTCTAATTGAATAATCTCCATGATCATCTAAAAGACAAATATAAACTTGTTTTGTTGTAACACACTTTAATATGATTTCACTCATTACTTCAACGATTTCATCAATTTGTAAAGTTCTTGAAACATAATTTGTAAATTCTTTTAAACTTTCTGATTGTTGTAATTCTTCTTTAATAAAAACAACATCAATAAATTTCTTTAAAAAATTATAAATAACAAATGTAACAACAGTAAAAGATACTGCAATAATAAGTATATAATAATCTTCAGTTATTAAACCAAAATTTTCAAAAATAACCTCTTGTGATGATTTAAAAAGATTAGCAAACAATACAATTGATAACATTCCTGCAATCGCATAACTACTACGTCTAGATACAAGTAAATTCAATCTAAAAAGACGACGTTTATACAAAGTATAAAACATACATATAGCATTAACAACCCCAGCAACAATATCAATTGGGAATCCAGCAAACCATCCAAGGACAATAAATGTATTTCCTAAAATAAGACAACCAATTCCAAAAAACATTGGTATCAATTGTATAATTTGATTACGATTTTCTTTAAAAGCTTTAAGCATCAATGAAATATAATAAAATACACTACAAATAAAGAAACTATAAAAGATATATGTATAAATATTTGAAGTATAATAAAATGCTGGTCTACCACTTACTCCCATGACATATTCAGGAGCTGGTAAAAATATTTCCGTTGTGGCATTAATTACAAAAAGTCCTACAAAAATAAATAACCAAAATGAATCTTTTTTAGGAGATTCACTAAATAAAAATTCATTTGCAAAACTAATAAATACATAAGGCATTAAACATAATCCTAATAAAGAGACATCATACCAGAATTTAACTGATGGTCCTACCATAGAACGCATAAGGAAAGACCCACCAGTCCAAAGCATCATAGCCATTAATAATGTCATAAAAGATTTAATGAGTTTTGTTTTTTTAGACGTTGATAAAGATAAGAATAAAAACAAATAGCAAAACAATGCGATAACTGAGACAAACGTATAATTATTCATATAAGCGTCCTCCCATTTTTACCCTATAATCTTTATCTTGTATTTCTAATAATTCTTTGATTTCAATCGTTGATGGATTCACCTTTCTTATTTTATGTGAGTGATTTTTTTCATAATAAGCAAATGTTCCTGATTTTATAATTGTTATTTTTAAAGGATCAATTCCTAATATTCTCTTTAAATCCTGATAATCTTGATCAACATATTTAAAATAAATACTCAAGTGTTCTCTTAATATTTCTATTGATATTGCTTGTGTCATTTGGGCACTTGAATCCATTTCTACATAAAGATGTAAATAAGGACGATTATTATCACTATATTCTTTCTTTGCGATATAATTATTTATTTTTAAACCTGAAAGTTTAATCACTTGATTAATTGAATTTTCAGTAATTCTTGTAAATCCACCTATATCAATAACATTTGGAACTCTATCAATATATTTAAAACGTGGCAACATAATCTTTTCTTCTCTATTTTTAAGATCTATACATTGATACATATCTCCTACACGATAACGCATAAATGCTCCGCCTTTTAAAACAGAAATAACAAGTTCATAACTCACGCCTTCTTCAACCTCATCAATTAAAATAGTTTTAGGTTGATAATTTGGATCATCTATATTCTTTTCCATTTCATCACTAGGAATAAACTCATAAAAACAAGCATCAGGAAAGAAATATAAACCATTACGACTCCATGTTTCTGTTCCAATACAAGTTGGTTCAGTACCAGCAAAGATCTCCATAGGACGAATTCCCCATAATTCTTCTAAATCATCCTTATAACAATTATTATCTGTTCCAGCAACCATAAATCCCTTAAGTTTAAAAATATCTTTAGGTTTTAATTCTCTGTTTTCTTTCATACATTTTAATTTTGCATAAGCAATTTTCATAAAACGAACTGGTGATTTTTTCAACAATGACATTGATCCACCACCACCAGAACTCATCTTCCCTAAACTTAAACTTACAAAATAAGTGACACTTCCAAGTCCAAAGAAATAATCAATCCCTTTTGATAAACCTAATTTAAAACCTTCTTTATTTCTATTTGAAAAACTCATTTTAACAGCATCTTTAACTGGAGGTAAAAATTCTATACCAATTTCTTCTTCAAAAGCTAAAGGAAGCAACCCTGTTGCATAAGGTAACGGTGCTAAACCATATAATATTTTATCAGTTGAACGTGCTTTAAAATCACCACGTTCAGTAGATGTTCCTAATAATAAACAACAACAAACATTACGCTTGAAAGTATCTAGCATACTTTCAGTATAAGGTGCAACTTTTATAGGGTGCTTACCACCTTCCCATGTCGTTTGAATCCATAACACGGGTTCATCTGGTAAAAGCTCTCCCTTTTTCTGTAATAATATACTTGCATAATCATCATATGAAGTTAATGGCACTTGTTCACGGAATTCTTTAATATTTTTTGGTGCATAACCATCTAATATTTTTTGCCCTAAAGAACTTCTTGACCATAATGCAATTTGTTCTTCCATAAGTCGATTCTGTATTTGCACATACTCATCCATTGATAAATCTAAAAAACCACAATACTCATTCCATACATCATCTCGACTACGTGTCTTTAATTTATCTTCAAATTTCATTGGTGCACCTCCTTAATGTCTTTAGTCCATTTCTTATACTCTTGATACTAGGAATTAGAAATGGTACAGTTTTTTTATATTCGTTATAATCAACAAACTGCTTTGGAAAAATAACAATATCTTGTAAAATCACATATATAATATTAAGAGCATTATATACAATAAACATAAATAACATAGCATGATTTTGATAAGCTATATATAAAAATAAATACATCAAAAACATCATAATAACACCTGGATGTCTACACATTGCATATAATCCCGTTTTTATACATACTTGTTTTGTCTCTACATTCTTATAGGCATCATCAAACTTTAATGCAAAAAATAATGCATAAATCAATCCAATAAATGATATAAAAGAAAGACTAAAAAAAATCATAAAAAATCTATCTATCTGTTGAGGAAAGTAAAGAACTATATTAGCAACAGTTGCAGTTATAAGTAGGAAAGCTCCTATTGAAAAAAATGTTTTTAATATTTTATTTCCCAAATAAATAAGATTCAAATCACAAATATACATCAAAAAAAAAGCAATGACCCCACATACATTCAACATATATAATCCTCTCATTTTTTATTTCATATGCTTTCATTATACACCTATTCATCACATAATTTAATATCTTTTTCAAAGAATTTCGGTATTTTTAACAAAAAATGTTGATAAAATGGTTAAAATATCACTTTATTGTAGTCTAACCTCAATAAATAATTTCTAACTATCCTTATCAACACTTTCTCTTATCTATTTATGTCTTCAAATTCTTTAACAATTTGAAAAGAACTACTTGTCCCAATTCTTGAAGCACCAGCTTCAATCATTTGCTTACATGTCTTCCAATCTCTTATACCACCAGCAGCTTTGACTTTAACTTCGTCACCAACAATTTCTTTCATAAGTCTAACATCTTCAACCAAAGCTCCACCTGTTCCAAATCCAGTACTTGTTTTAATAAAATCAGGTTTCACTTCTTTAGCAATTTGACTTAACTTAATGATTTCCTCTTTTTCTAAATAACAATTTTCAAATATAACCTTAACAATCACATGATGTATTCTACATAAATGAACAATACTTTCCATTTCATTACGTATATATTCCCAATCATGCATCTTAACTTTACCAATATTCACAACATAATCAATTTCATCTGCACCGTCTTCAATAGCTTGTTTTGTTTCAGCTAGTTTAACCGTTAGTGGTGTTTGTCCTAATGGAAATGAAATAGCTGCACCAACATGAATAGAAGTCCCTTTTAATTGTTCTTTACAAAATGCTACTGGTGCAGAATTGATTGCTACCATAGCTACATTAAGTTCTTTAGCTTCTTGACACAAACGAATAAAATCATCATTTGTAGCGTACGCTTTTAAAAAAGTGTGATCAAACATATTTGTTAATTGTTGTTTTGTTATTGTTTTCATTCTTTCATTCTCCTCTCTAAATCAAGTAATTTTTTTCTAAATGTCGACTCCCTTTTGGACGATTTATAACTACTTTTAATTTGTTACTAATTCATCTAATGATAACTAAAAATCATCATTAATCATATTCATTATTTCTCCTATGTAAAATCACCAAAGTTGATCTTCTCCTAATTCTAATACGATATCTGTATTTTGAAAATCATCTTTATGTTTATGACTCTTTGATGAAATAAACTTAATCATCGTAATTAATCCTAAATCATCACTACGAAATGGTTTTTCTATTGTTCCACCTATCAAGTATGAATCTTGTATAGCTTTCCATCCACATCTTGTATAAAAACGAACCCTTTCTTTATTACAAGTAAAAAGACTCATATCTGCATCTTGTGTAAGAATAAATTTAAAAGCCTCATTAATAACAAAAGAAGCCAATCCTCTTTTTCGGTAATGGGGATGTGTAACAACTTCACTTAACCCATACGCTTTATATATTTCACCTTTATGATATAAATTACATTTTCTTATTCCCACATGACAAATAGCTATATCATTTTCTATCAAAACAAACGATGTCACATAAGTATGAGGTGATCTTGGAAAAGTTGTATCTCCATTATTATTCCATGCCATATTCTCTAAAGCCACTATTTTTTTGACTACCTCTTTATCAGAGCATTGTTGTGGATACTGTATTAATTCCATATACGCTCCTCCTCAAATTCTAGTTTCATTATCTTAATATTGTTTTATTTTCTATTGTCAATAATACTGTAAAAATGATTTCAATAACAATCATCATCATTGCTAATACCCATCTTGTAGAAGTACACCCAACAATCAATGAGGCAAAAGGAATAATTATAGACATTATCATATAAGTCTTCGATTTATATAACCAGCTATATGGCAATAAATGTGCCCCAAAAATCATAGCAATAACCATAAGCATTTTTTCTGGTACTGTTGGATAAACCCACATCGCAATTAATAAATACAACATTTGATTTATTGAAAATAATATCCCTAAATTATTTAGAGGGTTTGTTTTGTCTTGAAATGGAATTTTTAAAAACTTTGATATTAAAAATGCTAGGGGTAATAGTGGTGCTGTACAACAAAATGTAAAGAGATTCTTTGTTAAAATTGGTAAATCTAAAGCTTGTACAATCAGAACAAAAAACCAAATCACAATAGAAGCAGAAATAAAATGGATACCTTTCTTTTGTTTGATAGCACAATCTATTCTCAAGTCTTCTAAATTCATAATATTAATCTCCTTTATTGTCTTCTTTTTTCTAAAATATATTCTACTCTTTATCTTATTTAATAACAATACACTTCTTTGTTAAATAATCTATCTCATCATCTTAAATATTTGTCATAAATTTATTTTAAGCAAATTATCATTGACTTTTATGTTTCTCAATTCTATAATGTATATGAAAAGGAACAACTTGATAAATGGTTATGACTTGGATTTTTGGCTTGATAGCTGCCTAGTCGTCAAACATGTGGCAGCTATTTTTTCGTATTCTGACTCTTATCTATGATAATAAGAAGCAGTTTAACAATAATTCAAATAATCGTTAATACAATCATTAGCGTTTCATAAGAACTCATGCCAAATCACCTCCGTTTTTATATTTCTACTTATGTAGATATCTATATAAACGAAGGTTTACGTGCCTTCGATCTGACGACCAAGGTATAACCACCTACCATATAAGTTGTTCCTTAAATAGCATATTACTTTGCAATTGGAAAATATATGAAAATTTACTTTCTGTAAACTATTTGATGTATTAAAAAACATAGCCAATATGATATCGGTTATGTTTTTAATTATTTAAGCAAAGCAATTAGATATTCATTCTATATGCTTTTTAACTATTGTTTTGTTATGGAGAGGACTTCTAAATGAATGTCATAATCATCTAAATATAAACCTCGATCTTCTAATTCAACTTCCCCTGTTTGGTTATCATAAGGATCTTGACGAAGATATTTTTTTGGAGGATATAAATCAAATTGATATTCACTATTTGCAACCATTCTAAATGGATCTAAATGTCCAAAATAATATTGCCAGCGTTCATAGTCACCATTACGATAAGCACTACCTCCAAAAGAACAATCAGCATATAACCAACCATAAGGTGCAATATAGAAACGTGCCCAATCATGATTACCAATATCATATGGAGTAACATATAAACCTGCTTGCCATGTTGCTGGAACACCAACATAACGACATAATGTAATAAATAGTAATGCTTGAACGCCACAATCACCTTTGCCACCTAATGCTGCATATTCAGGAATATTAGGAATAGTATAGTAATTACGCACAAAAGAGTAATTGATATGGGTTGTAATATATTCATAGATTAATTTTGCTTTTATTAAATTATTCTTTTCATCTTTAATAATTTCATGAGCTAATTTTTTTAAGTATGGTGTAAAAACAATATGTGGTGCTTGTTCATGTAAGTAAAAATCTGGTTGTTTTTCTAATACGTCTTCTGCTTTTAATTCAACATATTGTATTTCATTGACATACTCGTATTCAACATAGAATTCTTTTACGTTATCAATGTTTTCTTCAAAGTAAACTGTTCTTTGTGGATGATCACTAGCTCCAATACATTTATACTGAGGTATTGTTTTTAATAATTTAAATTCTTTGATTTGAGCATTTTCTAAAGGTACTGGTAAATGAACTTTTACTTGCTTATTTGTATCATTAACTTTTAATTTAATTCCTGTTAATAAATGCATATGATAAGCTAGTTTTCCTTTAGTTTTTATTTCATGAATTGTTTCATTCAATAAATCAAAATTAGCTTGTCTACTTTCATTTTTACTTGGATCAATTAATCTAACAACATAATCATTTCTTGTTTTAATGATATTATCAAAAAAGTCACTTCTAAAATGAGGTTTACCTTCAATAAAAATCCATTCAACAGCATTTTCATCTTGAAGTTGTTGTAATTCCTCATCTTGAAAATCAATAAAATGATCATGACAAATAGATAATGCTTCTTGATAAGTAAGTGGATATTCTTTTGGCATTCTTTTAATAATAGCTTGTTCATGAATCAAACGTTTTTTTAATGCTATTGGAATATCTTTGTTTAATTTCATTTCAATAATTTTATTCATTCTATCAAAGCTACCAAACCATTTTAATTTTAATAATTCTTCTGGCAAAGGTATTTGTAAATACTCTAAGTCTCCATATTTATAATCTTCCATTATTACTCCTCCATAAAGTCAATTTTTTAAACAGTATCTGTTATAAATCATTTTCATCAATAAGTTCTATTTTACAATTTTCACATCTATTGACTTTAACCCTACATCCTTTTAAAAAAGGAAGTTTTGCTAGTAAAACTTCATTATCATTAGGCTTATTTATAAGCCAACTTGGTTTTTCTCCTTCTGGTGTAAAACAAATACTTGTTTTACCTGAATAAATATAACCTATTTTCATTTCTTTTTTACAATATGGACATTTCATCTCTAATACTCCTGTTCTATCAACTCAAAATGATTATTGAATAGCACTACCAATATTTTTTTCTATTCTCCACTCTGGAATAGCTCCATCATCTCCCCAATATTCATCAATCGAAACAATTTTCTCATCTTTTATCTTAATAAACGAAACAACATGTAATGATAAATCTTCTTCAGTAGAAAACACATGAACAGCAGTTATGATTAAATCATTAATTTGTTCAATTCTCTCGATTTGTCCATCCCAGTTTCCTGGATATTCACAATTCACCCTAATAAATTCATCAACATTAAAGTGTTCATTAGTATTATGCCAATTTATATATGCATCTTCTAAAAAATACTCTCTCATCTTCTTTGCATCTTGAGATAAAGTTACTTTCCAATAATCTTGTATATTCAAAATAATCACCTCAATAAAATTCATCTTTTTATTTCTATTAACTATATTTTACTCTTTATATTTCTCAATAACAATACATTTAAAATCTTCAAAAAAGTTTAATCTACTCATAATACGATTCTTCCTTGAAATTTTTTTATCATATCATTAAATTTATTCAAAGCAAATTATTGACTTTTATGTTTTTCAATTCTATAATATATTTGAAAAGGAACAACTGATAAATGGTTACACCTTGGATTTTGGTTCAATAGCTACCAGCTTTCCAAACTGTATGGTAGCTATTTTTTCGTATTCTGACTCTTATCTATAATAATAAGAAGTAGTTTAACAATTATACTTATAATCGTTAATATAATCATCAACAATTCATAAGAACTCATGTCAAATCACCTCCGTTTTTTATATTTCTACTTATGTAGATATCTATATAAACGAAGGTTTACGTACCTTCGATCTGACGACCAAGGTATAACCACCTACCATATAAGTTGTTCCATAAACAGTATATCACTTTGCAATTAGAAAATCTACATTAAATTTACTTTAAGTAAACTTCCTATAATTTATTTAATATAACAAAAAAAGGCATAACTCAATATCGGTTATGCTTTAATTATTATATCCATAAAATTTCTTATAATAAAATATAAGTGAAATCAATGATGGTATACATATCCAAGATATCATGATAACCAAAGTTACTGTTTCAAAATTTGGAAAAATTTTTGTACTTACAAGATAAAATAATGCAATTGGAATTGAAATAATACTTAATATTTTATGTGCTACATTCCATGTATCTTCATCTTGCACTGTCCAAGGCAATCTTAATCCAGTATGTTTACTAAATGGTAACCTTGTTGCAACAATACCTGAATATATGATGATTGTTGAAATCAATGTAACTGCATGATATTTTTCACTACTCTCAACCAAGTTAATACACTCTAACTCTGACAAAACAACAAACATTATACATAGAATAAATATCAATATATTAATAATTGTTACTATTTTTAAAGTTCGTAATTTTATATGATTTGTTGTTTCCATTGTTAGTAAAGTAAGATGACGATATAAAATGACTATACTTGATAAAATACTTACTCCCATCACTATAATAGAAAGCAATTGATTTTTATTCACTAAAACAAAAATCAAACTCAAAAAAGATAAAAACAAAATTAATCCTCTTACTTTTCTTATTTGCATATATAACTTTTCTTTTTGACATTTATGAGCTAATTCATCATTTAAGCGTTCTAATTCTTTAGACAAATCCTCAACTTGAGTATCATGAATTTGTACACCTAATATTTGACTAACTGGCACTTTAAATAATTCAGCAATCTTTATAATCATTTCAGCATCTGGAACTGACAATCCACATTCATATTTAGATATTGTCTGTCTAACAACATGTAATTGTACTGCCATTTCTTCTTGACTCATTTTGTTTGATATTCTTAGCTTTTTTATATTTTCACCAATCATACTCATTCCTTCTTTCACTAACATTATAGTTTTGAAAGCATAAAAATAAAAGCAACAATAATTAACACATTTAAATTTAATAAAAGAGATTATGAAATCTCATAATCCCTTATCATCATTAATCTAAATCAGTTCCTTGACTTTCAATACATTTCTTATACCAATAAAATGAATCTTTTTTAATTCTTGAATAATCTCCACTACCATCATCTTGTTTATTCACATAAACAAAACCATAACGTTTAGCCATTTCTCCAGTAGATGCAGAAACCAAATCAATACATCCCCAAGGTGTATAACCCATTAAATCTACACCATCAATATTCACAGCATCATCCATAGCTTTAATATGTTTTCTTAAATAATCAATACGATAATCATCATGAACTGTTTCATCTTCTACTTTATCAAATGCACCTAATCCATTTTCTACAATAAATAGAGGAATTTGATAACGATCATATAAGTAATTCAATGCAACTCTTAGTCCAATAGGATCAATTGCCCATCCCCAATCAGATTCTTCAAGATGTGGATTTTTAATTCCACCCATTAAATTACCTGATGATTTTTCTTCTAAAGCATCTGGATTATGTGCAGCAACTAATGACATATAATAACTAAATGCAAGATAATCTACTTTACCTTTTCTTAGTAATTCTTCGTCTCCTTCTTCCATTTGAATATGAATACATTCTCTTTCAAATTCTTTTAACTTATATGAAGGATAATATCCTCTACATTGTACATCTGTAAAGAAATAGTTTGAACTTGATTTTTGCCAAGTTGTTAAAATATCTTGTGGATGACAACTATATGGATAATTAAGCATATAAGCTAACATACATCCAATTTTAAAATCTGGATTAATTTCATGTCCTAAGATAACAGCTTTTGCACTCGCTACAAATTGATGATGAGCTGCTTGCATTGCAGTTTGTTTATCTCTTGCAACAACACCACCAGCCATAAATGAACCAATTTCAATACAATTTATTTCATTAAAAGTCATCCAATATTTTACTTTATTTTTATATCTTTTAAAGATTGTTTCACAATATTTAACAAAGCAATCAATATTTCTACGATCTGACCATGAATTCCATTTATTTGTAAGTGCTAATGGTGTTTCATAGTGAGAAATAGTCACAACTGGTTCAATACCATATTTTAATAACTCATCAAATACAGAATCATAGAATTTTAAACCTTCTTCATTTGGTGTTTCATCATCACCATTAGGAAATATTCTTGTCCATGCAATGGACATTCTAAAACATTTAAATCCCATTTCTGCCATTAAAGCAATATCTTCTTTATAATGATGATAGAAATCAGCTGCATCATGATTTGGATATAAATATCCATCAACACATGATAATGTAGCATCTTCTGGTAGCTCACCAATATTGAACATTGGAACACCACCAGTTGTTCCATCTTTTTTACGATATGTTACTAAACGAGGTGATGTATGTGTTCCATTAGTTACGACATCATCTGTACTTAATCCTTTTCCACCTTCATTCCATCCACCTTCAAATTGGTTAGCAGCAGTTGCGCCACCCCATAAAAAATCTTTTGGTAAAGCCATGATACTTCCTCCTATCTATTTTTCCATAAAATTCTTGTCACAATCATTGAAACAACAAAAGTTATTGTTAAACCAACTGTAACATCAGTTAAGAAATGCGCTCCCATAACAAGTCTAGAAAAAGCAACAACAACTGCAAAAATAACACCTATCCAGAATAATAAGTTTTCTTTTCCTTTAAGTTTACTACAAATGATTGGTAATAAGCATAAAAGAATTGAACATGTTGCATTTCCTGTATGTCCTGAAGGGAATGATTTAAATTCTTCAGCAGCTACACCAATTGCCATTAATTTATCTTTCATTTCACTTCCAATAACCCACCAAGGTTGGAAAAAAGCATCTGGTTGAACACTAATCATTCTCATACGAGGTCTTCCCCAAGGAATCTTTACAATATTAATAACCATAATTTCAATAAACATAATTGCTACAAACGCCCAAATGACTTTTTTAATATCTTCTCTAGATGTTGTATCAGTTAAACGCCACATAACAATATCTACTCCAACCACAACAACAATCGCAATAACAATACTTAAAACAAGTGGCATTTCTTTAATATATAACATTGGATCCATTGCCACACCAAATAAAGCAAAAGCATTTAATAAAACACCAAAAATATAACTTAAAACTAAAGTTAATTTTTTATTGCGATCAGCCACTTTAATCATTAAAGTACCACCAACACTAAAACATAACATTGCTGGTAATTGTCCAAAACTAGCAAAGAAAATTCCAAACCAACTTTCTTGATTATAAATAGCACTAGAAATTTGATAATCAAAGAAACTTCCAATTGCCATAAAAGACATAAGCATAACTGTTACAATCAAACAATTTTTCTTATTAAAAATTCCTACATTCTTCATGACTTCATTCTCCTATTCTTGATACATTGTCATAAAATTATATAATGCCCCAATTAAGTTAGAATCATTAAAATAACGACATACATCTACTTGAGCATGAGGTACATCAAATGGTAAAGTTTGATATATTTTATCTAGTTCTTCTCTTATTTTTTCAATTAAAATTGGTTGTTGACTAATTCCTCCACCAATTAAAATCTTTTCAGGATCTAAGATACATTGTAAGTTATAAATACCTCTTGCTGTATCTCTTGCTAAATCTTGTAAAGCAGCACATGCATCTTCATCATTTGCTGCAATCATATCAAAGATTTTTAAACCATCAAGTGTTGACATATCAACATTCTTTCTTTTTGCAACATTCATAATTAAACCAGTTGCACTTGAATGCATTGCCCAAGCACTTTCCATAAAACTTGCTCCTTCACTAGCAAACACATAAGAAAATTCACCAGCAAATAAGTGAGTTCCTTTCCAAAGTTTTCTATCTTTGATAATTCCTCCACCAATTCCACTTCCAAGAACCATAACAATTCCATCTTGGCAATCTTCAAGATTACCTTTCCATACTTCAGCTAATGCAGCACTCTTTCCATCGTTTTCAAGTACAATTGGTAAATCTGTAAATTTATGCATTTCATTTACTAAATTGACATTGGCATTATATGTTAATCCACCTGGAGCATAGATTTGACCTTTTGTGGAATCAATTGTTCCAGGTAAACTCATTGCTATACCATCAATTTTATCTTCATATTTTTCATAAATTGTTTTTAATTCATCTAGAAAATGTTCTAAGTTATCATGTGGTGTTGCAACTTTCCCTTTTTCAATAATATTGGCATCATTATCCATTAATGCATATTTAATTGCACTTGCTCCTACATCATATACTAATTTATTCATATGTCTCTTTCTCCTATTTACTATGTTCTAAAATAAATTGACCCATTTCATCAATACAATCTTCACATTGTGGATATGCTCCTGTATTATCAAAGTAAGCATGTCCCATACCTTTATATAAAACAACCTTTGTTTCTACACCTGCACGATGAAGTTTAGCAGCATAACCTAATGTTTCAGTTTTTAAGAAGTCATGTTCACCTACAGTTACAAAAGTGACTGGGTTTTTTGATGCATCTCTTGTATAAGGATTTAAGTAATCATTATTGACATCACTTGTTCCTAAAACTGTTTCAAGTCCACTTGTCATACCAGCAAACATTGATAACATTTTTGATAGACCTTTCTTTTGAGAAGGTGCCATTTCAAATACTTCATGTTCTGGATCAAAGAACTCATCTTTAACACCAGCCATATTCACTGTAGGATATAACAACATTTGTCCTTTAACCATATCTATTCCATCTTCATATGAACGAGTTGTACAATATTGAGTTAAATTTCCTCCGGCACTATCTCCAGCAACAAAAATATTATGTTTATCTACTCCTAATTTTTCAGCATTTTCATATACCCATTTTAAAACAGTATAACAATCTTGATGTCCAATAGGGAATGGATTTTCAGGTGCTAAACGATAGTTTAATGTTACAACTGGAATATTTGTTTTTGTTGTTAGCATTTTTAGTGATTCTTCAACAACTCCAATATGACCACCAAAGAATCCTCCACCATGAATATAATAAAGAACTGGTCCATTCATAATTGGATTTTCTGAATGATAAATACGAACTGGAATATCATATCCATCTTCTGCTTTTACTGTTGTATCCTCTACATTGACTTTTTCATTAACACATGGTATTGATTTAACACCATTAAACATTTCTCTTAATTTTTCAATTCCTTTTGGTGATGTATCCATCTTAAGCATAAACTTAGGCATAAGTGGTAACATTTTTAACATCTTCTTGTTATCTTCATAAAGACGTGGATCCATTGCTCCTTTTTCATCACAATCTGGTAAATTCTTCACAATAACATCGACTCCATGAATTTTTGTTATTGTTTGTTTTTCTTTCATCTTAGTAATTAAATCTTGACTATATCTTTTTTCCATAATAAAAATTCCTCCTATTTATATTATAAAACAAAGCGCTTACACATTGTTGGCTTTTATTGCTTAAAAAATGTCAATTTCTTGACATTTTCTTACGATATTGTAACGGTGTTTCATGATACGTTTCATTAAACAATTTTATAAAAGATTTCACATTTAAAAATCCATGTATTCTTGCAACATCTTGTATACTTAAATCGGAATTTACAACATCATCATAAGCTTTATAAAGACGATATGATGATAAGTATTCTTTATATGTTTTTCCAATAATTTGATGAAATTGTCTTGAAAAATGTTCTTTGCTCATATGAATTTGTTCAGCCATATAGCTTAAAGACAAATCTTCTTGATAATGATTTTCAATATAATTTAAAATCTTTTTCACTTGTTCTTGTTTTTTATAATCTTTTTTATATGTCATTTGTTTTTCAACTTTGTATTCTCTTAACAACAATGAGAATATTTCTAAGATACATGCATTAATTTCGAGATAAGTAAAATCATCTTGATTTAAATATAAATCAGATAATCGATAATAGAGTTTCTTTAAATCATCATGATTATCTTTTAAGGAAAGATCAAAAAAGACATCATCTATTTCAGGGTAATAAGTCTTCATAAAATCATATGAGATTAAGACAATTATAGAGCGTGAGGTTTCGTCTAGTTCTTTATTTGAACCACGCAAAGAATGTACAACTCCACTATTAATACATGTGAAATCATTTTTAATAACATATTCTTTTTTATTCATTCTCAAAACAACTTCTATATTTTCATGTAAACATAATTCTAAGCTACGATGCCAATGTTCCGGAATAAATATATCATGTGGAAAGAAAATTCGATAAGTTTCTTTATCTAATACACCTATCATTGCTGGCATCTGCTTTTCTAATTGTACTCTTTCATGATAATAATCCATAATTTTATGTCCCCCTTTTTACAAAATGACACACAAAGAAGTGATATATCAATTGACATGTCACTTCTTTTCGTTTATTTCTTTTCTCTTTCTAATAATTCTTTGATAACTTGTGGATAAATTTTATCAAGTTTATAGAAAATAAATAAGACAACCATTAATGCAGTAAATAATGCTGGTAAATAGATATATAATACTTGTAATGTTGATAATACGTCAGCAGTTTGAGTTGCTAATAAACCATTATATCCAGCAGCACCTAACATTGCCATTGCTAATGCTCCACCAACACCAGCTCCTATTTTTGCACCAAATGTTGTACTTGAGTATAGCATACCTTCAGTACGAATACCTGTTTTCCAATGTCCATATTCAATAGTATCGGCAACCATCGCAAAGATTGTTCCTGAACAACAAGCTGTTCCTACACCTTTGATTAAATTACATCCAAGTAAGAAAGTAAATGAAGTTGGATTAATAGCCATAGCAAGTTGAGCAACTGTTGAAACAACACCACCAATAATCGCAACATTACGTTTTCCAATTTTACGAATAACAACTGGTAAGAATGGCATAGTTAAGATAACTGGAGCAATTGAAGCAGCCATCAAAATACCTGATAAGTTTTCATCTAATAAGATATATTTTGCATAGTATGTTCCAACTGTCATTCCAACACCCATACCAAATGCCATAACAATCCATACACCAACAATAATTAACCATTGATCATTTTTAAAACAAATTTTTAATGATTGCATAAAAGATAATTGAGTAGAAGATTGTGATTCATCAACAACTTTAACACGTTCTTTTGTTTGAAAGAAACAAAAATAGAATAAAGCCATAGCAATCACACCATAAATGACTGAACAAATGATCCAAGATTTTTGATGAGCACTTCCACCTAATGAGTTAACGATTGGTAATGTAAATGCATTGATAATTAATGAACCTAATTGAGCCATTGTCATACGGAAAATATTAATAACCATACGTTCATCTTGATCACGAGTCATTAATGAGTTTAAAGCACCATAAGGAATATTAATTGCAGTATATAATACAGTTGTTACTAAGTTATAAGTAATAGCAACATATATATATTCTCCTAGATCCCCTAAATTAGGAACAGCAAACATCAAGACTGTCGCAATCGCAATTGGAATTGCTAACCAAAATAACCAAGGACGTGCTTTTCCATGTTTAGATTTTGTTTTATCTATGATAAATCCCATAATAATATCACTTGTTCCATCTAAGAAACGAGAAACCATCATGATAGTACCAATAATAACAGGGTTTAACCCTAAAGCATCAGTATAGAAGAAAGTGACTAAAGTACTTGATAAAACTAAGATAAAGTTACTTGCTAAATCTCCTCCACCATATGCAATTTTTTCAATTAAACTTATTTTTTGTTTTTCCATTTTTATCTCCTCTTTAATGTTGGATGTCACTCATTTGTGCCATCATCATTTCTAATGTTAATTCAGGTAATACTTCTTTTAAATCTGCTAACAATTGATTATCAAAATTATGAGCAACTCTACATTCATCACTGAAAATCATAGTCACTTCATCATTTGGTTTTGATGCTTCCCATGTAGGTATTCCTTCATGATTTGGATTACCAGTATGAGCAAAAGCCATAAATGCACCAAACATTTGAGATTGTAATCTTTCACTTACTCCTTCGATATGTGCTGATGGAACTTTATCAACATTATTAAAGAAGAATGGAATATCTGAACAATGCCAAGCAGTTTGTCCATGATGAACAGGGAAATCTAATGAGAATACATAAGAATATACAGGTGATTCTTCGTGTTCTGCTTTTGCTTGTATAAATGCTTTTTTAAGTGGACGGAATAATGTATCAATGCTTAGAACATCTATAATTTTTCTTTCTGGATATGCCACTTTAAATTTTTCAACGATTTCTTTAGTTTTATCTCCAAAAGCTTGTGAAATGATTGTTATCATTTCTTCTTCACTCATTTCATTTTTATTATATGGTTTTGGTGCAAAACCAGTAAATTCACCAAATACTGATCCAATCATAACTGGTGTATTTAATGCTTGTTTTGTAAAATGAGTCATATGTGCTTCTCCTAAGAAATAATCATCAATACGAGGATTATTTCCTACATATCCACCTTGACTTGCAACTTCTGGAACAGAAGCCATATAAGCTTTGACTAAATCTTCATATGGAACTGTTTCTAACTTTTCAACTTCTTCTACAGGGATATTTAATTTTTCAAGCATAGCAGTTACAATCATAGTTCCATCCCCATTAGAACATGGTGGCATAAATGTACCAGCAATACCACTCATCATAATAGCTTTATGGAATAATCCTTCAGCTTCTGGTATTTGCATCAATGCACTAATTTTCATTCCTCCACCAGATTGTCCAAATAAAGTAACATTATCAGGATCTCCACCAAATGCAGCAATATTGGCTTTGATCCATTTTAATGCAGCCACAATATCAGCTAACCCTGCATTTGCAGAATTTTTATATTTTTTTCCAAATGGTTCTAAGTCTAAGAATCCCAAGATATTTAATCTGTGGTTTAAAGACACAACAACAACATCACCATCTTGAGCCATATTTGCTCCATCATAAGCCAATTGTTCAATTGATGATCCTGCAAAATATCCACCACCATGAATCCAAACCATAACAGGTTTTTTAGCAGTTACATCTTTTGACCAAATATTTAATGATTGACAATGTTCATTTGTTGGCCAATACATATGTGGAACCATTAATTCCCCGGTTGGATTATCTTGCATCATTAAGGGACATACCCTTCCATAACTTGTTGCTTCAAATACACCCTCATATTTTTTAGGTTCAACAGGCAATTGGAAACGATCAGCATAAGCATAAGGAATTCCCTTAAATGTATGAATCCCATCAAAACAATAACCCTTCACCAACCCAGCAGTTGTTTGAATTGGAGCTATGTTATCATACTCAAATCTTTTCATTTTTTTCTCCTTTTCTTTAAAGAACTTCGTTCTTGTTATTAACTTAAGCGCTTTCATTAACAACAAAAAAATAAATGTAACCAAGTTCTTTTCTTAATTACATTTCTTATTATATAGTCTTTATTTTTTTAAATGTTGTATTTTATTGATGAAAAAATGGTTATTATTTGATATTTTTATAATTATCAAACTCTACGTCATCATCTTTATTATTCACTCCACAATAGAATTTATGAAGTTATCATATTAAAAAATATATCGCAATAGCTTGTTAAAACTCCTTTTCATTATAATTTACATAGATATAGAATAGATAATTGAGTTAATTTTTTCTTCATCAAACATTGATATTTTTTATCAATATTCATCATTTTACCATTTTTATAAGTATATTCAATAACATGAGATGAGTCAAAACCATTCATTAATATCTCTACAGAGACTTTATCTATCTCTTTTCTTAAACAATAAAAGATATAAATTTCCTTGTTCATCTTATTTTTTTCTTTTATAAACTTCAAATATCATGTATTCATAGAATCTTTTTGCAAGTGGATTTTGTTCATTGATTGAATAAGTTTCAATGTCATATTGTAGTAATTGTTTTCCAACTCCTTGTTCTCTGTTTTCATTTGAAATGGACATCATTTCAAGCATTTTATCTACAATTCCCAACAAAACTATTAATTTACCTCATTATTCCTTTGCAACTACCAAAACTAGAACATCAATTAAAACTTGTGGAACGTATCGCTTAATATTTCTTATCTTATTATCTTATAAAAACAAATGAGTAGTTTTAACAGAACTTACCCATACATTTAATAATTGTTCAATTAACACTATATTTCTGTCTTTTATTTCTATAAGTTTCATACTATTTACTTCTATAAATTGGATTTTATCTTTTTCTTATCAATTCTCTTTTTTTTATTATGTAAAAACATGATCATTTGACCATGTCCTTCATATTATATTTTCTTATTATCTCTACAAACTGTAATTTATCTTTAACTTCACCTTATCAAATTAAGTTTTATAAATTCAACTATTCTATATTTTTTTCATATATAAATCCGCTTATGCCACTTTTCTTATCCAGAATCTCTCCAGTTTTTATATACCCTAAAGATTCATAAAAGTAATGAAGTTTATCATTTTCGGAAGGTGTTTCTAACTTCCATCTTTTAATCTTTGGAAAAGATTGTTCTATAGCTAAGATTACTTCTTTGCCATATCCTTTATGTTGGTATATTGTGTCCAAAAATATTGCTCCAATTTCACCCTTTTTACCTAATCTGGCAACAAAAACTCCACCAATTATTGTATCTTCAATAAATATTGTTTTTCCAAATATAAGTGGTGGAGAAAATTTTTTTCTCTTTAAATTTATCAACGGTGGATATACACCATATTTTTCATAGTCAGGCTGAAAAGAACGTAAAGCAATTTGATAAAGTATACTCACATCGCTTTTTTTCATTTTCTTGATTGTTATCATATCATTATTCCTCATCCTTTATAAACTCTAATTTTCAAATCTAATTACTTACTTTTTCTAAATTTTCACAAAAATTATTATAATCAAATTTGCCTTTTGATTTTATTTTTTTACGGATCTTAATATTGCATCTTTCATTAAAAGAATTTTTTCTTCACTATTTGCAATTAAATATTTATCAAAATCAATTTTAATATAAATAGTGGCACAACTATTATTACACATATATTCAACTTTCTCTTTGTATTTGACTTGATTGTATAAATCTTGTGGAATGATTAGTGGGATAATTCCTATTATATTTAATGTTGAACTATATTCTTTGTCTAAAAAAATTCATAGCAATTTTGACAATATCTATATACATCATTATCTATACCATATTTTTTACTGAAATAAGCAGGTGAATTAATATTTAATTTCATTTTCTCTTCTCACTTTCAAACTGGGATTTGACTATCAATCTACATGTATATGATTACGTATGTGCATAGGATTATATACAAAATGCCTATGCTCATGTGTGTGTACTATCTTTCCATGTTTATGCTCATGAACATGAACGTAACCACTATATAATTTTTCATCACCAAGAGTATCTTTTATCATAATTAACGTGCTAACAATCATGATAACAAGAGCAATGTAAAATTGTAATGCAGGTTTTTCTCCTAAAATAATAAAACTAAATCCTACACCTAAAAATGGAGCAACAGAATAAAAGGCACTTGTTTTAGCTGCACCCAAATTCTTTTGAGCCATTATATAGAAGTTAATGCTTAAACCATAGGATACAAAGCCAAGTAGCATAATAGCAAGTATATAGATTATTTCAGGTGCTTTTTCACCTATTATTAATGCAATGATGATACTTCCAATACCAGAAAAAATACCTTTTATTAATACAATTTCTTCTGAACTCTTATCACTTATACTTCTTGTACAGTTATTTTCAATCCCCCAACATATACAAGCACACATAACACATAATGAACCTTTATTTAATACAAATGCATCAGTTCCTTCAAAACTTAAAATAATACTAGATAGCATAACAAGAATAATTGCAGACCATAATCTTTTAGAAATTTTCTCTTTAAAAATCACTAGAGCGATTATTGACGTCGCTACAATTTCAAAGTTATTGATTAACGAAACATTTGCAGAATTTGTATTAGCAATACCAAACATTAAAAATATCGGTGCAGCTATATCAAGAACAACCATTGCAATAGTATAAGGCAAATCTTTTTTATCAAGCCATTGCTCATCAACAAGTTTATTTTGTACTTTCTTTATTCCTAGTACCATTCCAATCCCAACACCTGCACCTAAATATAAAAATCCTGCAAGCATTGTAGGTGTTACATTCTCCATCAAAAGTTTTGACAACGGTACATTAATTGCATATAGCGCCGCAGCTAAAATTGCTAAAATTGTTGCTGTTTTATTTTTACTCAAACATAAAACTCCTTCCATAAAAATCTACTTTTTTCTTAAATAGTGTGTCAAATTCCAATTTGTCGTTCAATTTCTACTAAATATATTTTACTCTTTATCTTCACCAATAACAACCAATTTAAAAATGAGTAATATTATTAATCTAATAATAATATTACTCTTTCTTGAATCATTTTTTCTAATTGTTTTAAACGTTTATTTGATAATTTATATCTTGTATTTCTATCAAACTTAAAGTTAATTAATTTTCTTAATTTATCTTTTTGTCTAGATGT